>Ga0193702_1000155_pt1 | contig 26793 bp, 24 predicted proteins | sample U3a1metaG_FD_143060 | JGI IMG/M metagenome (GOLD analysis project Ga0193702, IMG submission 143060) | Soil microbial communities from a riparian zone of the East river system, Colorado, United States - U3a1 | ecosystem: Environmental > Terrestrial > Soil > Riparian zone | place: USA: East River... | reverse complement strand
TCCTTTTCATCCGCACATCCGCACATCTGCATATTCGCACATCTGCACATCATTTCTTCATCCGCACATCCTCTCATCGAATAACCGACCCATTGTGCATCTCATCCGCCGGCGAAACAAAGCTTAGCTTGCCGTCAGCATTTTCTGCCATCAGGATCATGCCCTGCGACAGGATACCCTTTATTTCCCTTGGCTCCAGGTTTACCAATACACTTACCTTTTTGCCGATGATGGCTTCAGGCTCAAAATATTCGGCAATGCCGGATACGATTGTGCGTACGTCAATGCCGGTATCAATGCTCAGCTTCACCAGTTTTTTGGTTTTGGCTACTTTTTCTCTTTTGCCGGTACTATTGTTGGTTGCGGTGGTGCAGTAGCCGCTTTTTTATCCAATAGCTTTTGGATCTGCGCATCTATTACCTCGTCCTCCACTTTCTCAAACAACAAAGCAGACGGATTAAGCTGGTGTCCGTTCTCAAATGCCATCTCCATATCAAAAGCAATTGCGCTGAATGGCAGGTTAAGCATCCCCACTATCTTCTTAACTGTAGCAGGTAAAAACGGCTGCAGGCATGCTGCTAAATGGCCAATCAATATTAAACTGTTATGCAGTGTTTCTTTAGCTTGCTCCGGGTTGGTTTTTATAGTTTTCCAGGGCTCGTTTTCGGTAAGGTAACGGTTACCCAAACGGGCTATATCCATAACGCTTTGTAGTGCCTGGCGGAATCTGTAGGCTTCCAGATTAACTTCTATCTCGTCATAAAAACGGGCAAGCTCTGCGTCCAGGTGTTTATCGGTTAGCACAATTTTTCCGGCTTCACTTTCTATTTTGCCATCATAAAACTTGTGCATCAATATCATCACCCTGTTCACATAGTTTCCTAAAATGGCCACCAACTCGTTGTTTACACGGGCCTGGTAATCCTTCCAGGTAAACTCGCTGTCGCTGGTTTCAGGTAATATAGAGGTTAGCACATAGCGCAGTTCGTCCTGTTTGCCGGGGAATTCTTCCAAATATTCATGCAACCATACCGCATGGTTGCGCGAAGTAGAGAGCTTATCGCCCTCCAGATTTAAAAACTCATTAGCAGGCACGTTTTGCGGCAAAATATATTCGCCGTGCGCATGCAATATGGACGGGAAAATAATACAGTGGAACACAATATTATCCTTGCCTATAAAGTGCAGCAGGCAGGCTTCATCAGCCTCATTCTCCTGTTTTTTCCAGTATAGCTTCCAGTCCTTACCATTATCAATGGCCCATTGTTTGGTGGCAGAGATATAGCCTATCGGCGCATCCATCCACACATAAAGCTTTTTGCCTTTGGCTTCTTCTAAAGGTACATCAATACCCCAGTCAAGATCGCGGGTCATGGAGCGGGGTTGCAGGCCTGATTTAAGCCACGATTTGCATTGCCCGAATACATTTACTTTCCAGTCGCCTTCCTTGGTGTCAATCCACTTTTCAAGCCATGGCTGGTACTTATCAAGCGGTAAATACCAGTGCTTGGTAGGCTTTAAAATAGGGGTTTTTCCGCTTAGGGTTGATACCGGGTTTATCAGGTCGGTTGGATTTAATGAGGTGCCACAATTTTCGCACTGATCGCCGTAGGCATTGGGGTTGCTGCAGTTAGGGCAGGTGCCGATGATATACCGGTCGGCTAAAAATTGCTGATAATCCTCATCAAAATACTGCTCCGAAAATTTCTCTATAAACTCATCCTTTTCATACAGATTCAGGAAAAACTCCTGCGAAAGGTCATGATGAATTGGCGATGAGGTGCGGTGATAGATATCAAATGAGATCCCGAACTCTTCAAAGCTGTTTTTTATCTGGTTGTGGTATTTATCAATTATGGCCTGCGGGGTAGTATCTTCCTTTTTGGCTTTTATGGTTATGGCAGCGCCATGCTCGTCTGACCCGCAAATGTATACTACATCTTTATGTTTAAGGCGCAGGTAGCGCACAAAAATATCAGCAGGCAAATAGGCGCCTGCAAGGTGCCCGATGTGCAGCGGACCATTGGCATATGGCAGTGCAGAAGTAACTGTGAACCGTTTAAATTTATTAAGCTTCGACATTATTTGGCAAAGATACTTTTTTAGTCGGTAAAGTCCGAAAGTCAGTAAAGCCCGGAAGACGGAAAGTTACATAAAGCCCCAAAGTTTTTAGATATTGTATAACTTGCAATTTCTTTTTTCATTGAAGATTAATGATGGATAACCCCGCAAACGCAGCTTCTTCCGGACTTTCGGACTTTCGGACTCCCGGACTCCCCCCATACTTAAAGCCGGGTGATAAAATTGCTATCACCTGCCCGGCAAAAAAATTGCCCAACCCGATGACAGACGCTATAAAGCTGCTGCAGTCATGGGGGCTTGAAGTTGTTTTGGGTGATACTGTTAATGCTTCATACCATCAATTTGCCGGTGATGATGCCTTCAGAGCGAAGGATTTGCAGCGTTTTGTTGATGATGACAGCATTAAGGCCATTATAGCCGCCCGCGGTGGGTATGGAACAGTAAGGATGATAGATCGGGTTGATTTTAGCCGGTTTGGCCAAAACCCCAAATGGGTGGTCGGCTTTAGTGACATTACTTTATTGCATACCCACCTGTTCACCAATTTTAACGCGCCAAGCATTCACGGGCAAATGCCAATGACCATTCCCGATGCGTCAGCACGTTCATTAGATACTTTAAGAAAAGCTTTGTTTGGCGAGGAGATAAGCTATCAAATCCCCCCAAATCCCCTAAACCGCATTGGGGACGCTGAAGGCTTGCTGATAGGCGGCAATTTATCTATCCTGCTTTCTGCATCCGGTTCGGTTTCAGAGGTAGATTACGAAGGGAAAATTTTGTTCATTGAAGATATAGGCGAGTATTTGTACTCCATTGACAGGATGTTGCGAACCCTTAAACGCGCCGGGAAACTGCAGGATCTTACAGGTTTGATTGTTGGCGGGTTTACCGATATAAAAGATAACGACATCCCCTTTGGGCAAACCGTACCTGAAATTGTTATGGACGTGGTAAATGGCTATGATTACCCCGTCTGTTTTGATTTCCCCGCAGGGCACGTTACTGATAACTGCAGCCTGGTATTGGGAAAGGAATTAAATTTATCGGTTACAGCTACCGGTGTGAAGATCTTTTATTAAATATATTATAGCCATAGGGTAAAAGCGGCCAAAACGATACTCCCCAAAACTTGCCGTAAATGCTTTAACGCAACTGTTAGCTGGTTTTTTACCGTTTGCTCTGACAAATTGAGCTTTTCGGCAATTTCGCGTGTGTTTAAATTTTCTTCCCTGCTTAATTGGTAAATTTCTTTAACCCGGGGCGGTAGGTCATTTAAAGCTTTTTGAATTTGCTGCTTAAGATCTTTTTCGGCAACCAGCTGCTCAGTAGTTGAATACGGTGTTGTTGTTAATGATTGCAGCATAACAGCATATTCCTCGCGGGTTACATTCTTCCTTATCTTATCAATAATCCGGCGGCGAAGTATAGTGAACAAGTACGATTGCAGGTTTGAGCTTATATTAATGTTGTCCCTGTCCTCCCAAAAACCAACAAAAAGATCGTGCAACAGGTCGCGGGCATCATCAAGGCTGTATAGTTTTGAGGCGGCAAAGCCGGCAAGCTTTTGGGCGTAGCGCAAATAAATTTCAGTAAAGGCTGCCTGATCACCTTTTTTGAGCAGGATAACCAATTGTTCGTCGGTTAGTTTATTATAGGCAATCATAATTTATATCCGGGCTAAAGTAGTATTAAAAAAAATAAGGGGCAACATTGGCCAACTACCTGCTTAACGCTGCTTTTTATGCTATAAATATTAACAGCCGCACATCTGTAACAAACCGACAGGTATAACAGTCTTATCACCAAGTTTTTGTTAGTTTTATACCATGGCCGTAAAAACCACCTTTAGAGAAAATATTTCCATAGCCTTACAGTCAATAGCGGGCAACAGGTTGCGTACATCGCTTACCGCTTTGATTATTGCTATTGGTATTATGGCTTTGGTGGGCATTTTAACTGCCATTGAGGGGGTAAAACAGTTTACCAACGATGCTTTTGCGGGTTTGGGAGCCAATTCATTTACCATTCAAAACAGGGGCCAGGGATTAAATTTTGGTAATGGAGGGCATCGCAAGGTTTATCCTTCTATCCGTTATGATCAGGCCGATAGGTTGAAGAAAAAATTTACACTGCCTGCGGTTATTGCTATAAACTTACAGGTTTCGGGCACGGCGATAGCCAAATATGGCAATCAAAAAACCAACCCCAATATTTCCGTAAGCGGATCTAATGAAAACTATTTACTAACCAGCGGCCAGAAACTGGCTTTTGGGCGTAATTTCTCGGCTTCAGAACTAGAGCACGGAACAAACGTGGTTATTATTGGTAACGAGATAAAGAAAAAGCTTTTTAAAGATGATGACCCGATAAATAAACTAATATTCATCGGCAATAATGAGTTTAAGGTAATAGGTGTATTTGCCTCAAAAGGCTCGAGCGCAGGTTTTGGGGGCGATAAATTTTGTGTTATCCCGGTTGTTAAGGCCAAGCAGATAGTTGCCACCACAAATCCTTCATTTACCATAACAATTATGGTTGGAAATGCGGCGGCCCTTAATGCCAGTATTGGCGAGGCCACCTCTCTGTTCAGAAATATTCGCAGCCTTAATGTAGCTGATACCGATAATTTTGAAATAGAAAGAAGCGATTCTATCCAGGAAGAGCTGTCAGGTCAACTTTCATATATGACCATTGGCGGGGCAACAATAGGTATTATTACCCTAATTGGTGCAGCTATCGGGCTAATGAACATTATGCTGGTTTCGGTAACTGAGCGTACCCGCGAAATAGGGCTGCGTAAATCATTAGGCGCTACACCGGCTATAATACGCAAGCAATTTTTAATTGAAGCTATTGTAATATGCCTTATTGGTGGAGTTGGGGGAATTATATTAGGGATGGCTATAGGAAACTTAATAGCTGTAAATATTAGTGGAACATTTGTAACGCCGTGGCGATGGCTGTTTGGCGCTATCGTTTTGTGTACAGGTATTGGGTTAATATCCGGGTTTTACCCAGCCAAAAAAGCTGCTAAGCTTGACCCGGTTGAGGCTCTGCGATACGAATAGAGGATGTGCCAATTTCGGATGTGCAGATGTGCGAATGCTTAGCGTACGGCTATACTTGTTCATTTTTTCATCCGCACATCTGCATATTTGCACATTATTTAAGCATGATATTTTTCAAAGGATAATCAAAAAGAACTTTTTCCAGGTATGGCATTTTTAAGGCATTTTTAAGTGCTTCGGCATGCCTTGGGTGGTGCATATCACTCGAGATAAAATCAATCAATTGGTTGTCAATCAATTCTTCGGCAATTTTTTTCGCTTCTCTGCCGTAGTAGCCGGTTAACGAGATTGTATTTAGCTGGAAATCAACACCCCAATCATGCAGTTGTTTAAATTGTTCCAGGTCCATATAAGGATACCTTTCGGGGTGGGCCAAAATCGGTTTATATCCCAGGTCCCGTAATTTTTGAATTACCGGGATAGTATTATTTGGCTTGTTAATAAATGAAAATTCAAAAAGCACGTAATTATCCCCCATTATCATCAGTTTACCATCATCAACCCGTGCTTCAAAGGTTTCATCAAAGTAATGTTCTGCTGCTGCCTGTACTTCTATGTTTAAATTTTCTTTTATAAGTCCGGCTTTAAGTACTTCAAGCGCGCCATTAATGGTTTCGGCAGTATTTCTATAATAATCAACCATAATGTGCGGGGTGGCGATAATCTTTTTTATCCCCAGCGCCATCATTTGTTTTATAAGAAAAATAGATTCCTCCAGGTTTTGTGCCCCATCGTCAATACCCGGCAGTACATGCGAATGCATATCAACCACTATTGAACTATAGTCAAATGTGATCTCTTTTTTGCCTTCTTTCTTTTTAAATAGCCCAAACATTTTTAGCGGTTGTTATATTGCTCCCCATAATATTGCTGATAATGCCCCGAAGTAACATCATTTAGCCATTCTTCATTATCAAGGTACCATTCAACAGTTTTTTCGAGCCCCTCCTCAAATGTAATAGAAGGCACCCATCCTAATTCGTTTTTAAGTTTTGATGCATCAATGGCATATCTCAGGTCGTGACCGGCCCTGTCAGTTACAAAGTTGATCAAGCCTTCAGACTCGCCTGCAGCCCTGTTTAATTTAACATCCAGTATCTGGCACAACAGTTTTATCAGGTCAATGTTTTTCCATTCATTGTGTCCGCCTATGTTATAGGTTGATCCTGCTTTGGCTTTATGAAATATCAGGTCAATAGCTCTCGCGTGGTCCTCAACCCATAGCCAATCCCTTATGTTCTCGCCTTTACCATAAACGGGTACAGGTTTGTTCTGTTTAATATTATTAATAGCAAGCGGGATCAGCTTTTCAGGAAAATGAAATGACCCATAGTTATTTGAGCAATTGGAGATAACGGTATCAAGCCCGTAAGTATCATGATATGCTCTTACAAAATGATCAGATCCAGCTTTTGAGGCCGAATAAGGCGAATGCGGATCATAACCGGTTTCTTCGGTAAACATGCCGCTTTCACCTAATGAGCCATAAACTTCATCAGTTGATACATGATAAAAACGAGTGTCGTTATACCTGCTTTTCCAGGTCTGGCGAGCGGTATTTAAAAGATTTACGGTGCCTACCACATTGGTCATAACAAACTCCAGCGGATTGGTAATTGACCTGTCTACATGTGATTCGGCAGCAAGGTGTATTATAGCATCAGGCTGTTCATCAGCAAAAAGCTTTTGTATAAACTCAATATCAACAATGTCACCTTTTATAAAGCGGTAGTTCGGCTCGTTCTCAATATCTTTCAAATTAGCCAGGTTGCCTGCATAGGTTAACTTATCAAGGTTAATAATACTATAACCAGGATAATTTTTTACAAAGCGGCGTACAACATGCGATCCGATAAAGCCTGCTCCCCCGGTAATAATTATCTTTTTCATTAAGTAGTATTTATGGTTATTTGCTGTAGTAATTTGGTTGTAATAACAATTTATAATGGTGTGCTTATTATAAATTTATGAAGGATTTTGCGCCAGGTATTTTTCCCACTCCCAGGCAGATGCCATCATGGTATCGATGCCTAACTGAGCCGTCCAGTTTAATATTTGGGCTGATTTAGTTACATCTCCCCAAACTTTTTCCACATCACCATCGCGGCGCGGTCCTATTGCATAATTCAATTTTACACCGGTGGTATTTTCAAAAGCAGCTATTATTTCTAATACTGTATTACCATTGCCGGTTCCTATATTAAATACATCATACCCTTTAAAAGCATCGTCTGACATTAACTTTAGAGCGGCAACGTGCGCTTTTGCCAAATCAACTACATGGATATAATCACGGATACAGCTGCCGTCTTTGGTATTATAATCGTTTCCAAAAACCGTTATTTTTTCGCGTTTACCAATAGCAGTTTGGGTTATAAATGGCACAAGGTTTTGCGGAATGCCATTTGGCAGTTCACCAATCAGCGCAGTTTCATGTGCCCCCACCGGGTTAAAATATCTTAATGCGATAACTTTATGCGCGTTGCCCGCAATAACAGCATCTTTTAAGATCTCTTCAGCTATTTGTTTTGTATTGCCGTATGGCGATTGTGCCGGTTTAACAGGTGCATTTTCAGTTACAGGCAATTCATCCGGCTGGCCATAAACAGTACAGCTTGACGAAAAAACAAACTTTACAGGCTTGCCGTTATAGGCATCCAACAAATTAACCAGCGAATAAATATTATTGTGATAATACTTTAGCGGGTTATGAACAGATTCGCCAACAGCTTTAAAAGCAGCAAAGTGAATAATGCCATCAATATCCGGCTCGGCTGCAGTGAACTCTTTCAGCTTTTGTGCGTCACAAATATCAAACTGGTAAAAACTTGGTTTAAATCCAATAATCTTACTCAATTGATCAAGGATCTTTATGTTAGAGTTCGACAGGTCATCAACTATTATCGGTTCATGCCCGGCGCTTACCAGCTCAACTACTGTATGCGAGCCTATGTAGCCTAAGCCGCCTGTTACTAATATTTTAGCCATTAATTTTTGTTATAATATGTAAAATCTTTATGCAGTATTTCCTTTTCAGGAAGTGATTTAAAATACTCGTAAGTAATTTTCAAGCCTTCGCTTCTTGAAACTTTTGGCTCCCAGCCTAAAATGCTTTTAGCTTTTGTAATATCTGGCCTGCGCTGTTTAGGATCATCAGTTGGCAGAGGCAGGCTTATTAGTTTTTGATCAGTTCCGGTTAGCTTTATTATTTCTTCGCCAAATTCGCGAATGGTTATCTCATCCGGGTTGCCAATATTCATTGGCTGAGCATAATCACTGAATAATAAACGATAAATACCTTCAACCAAATCATCAACATAGCAAAAGGAACGCGTTTGCGAACCGTCGCCAAACATGGTTAATGATTCCCCTCTTAAGGCCTGGCCTATAAAAGCAGGTAATACACGCCCGTCATTAAGCCGCATGCGTGGCCCATAAGTATTAAATTCTAAACCATGAAAGGTATGGTATGCCATAGTTATGGCTTCCTGGAAACGCTTAGCTTCGTCATAAACACCGCGCGGGCCAACAGGGTTAACGTTACCCCAGTATTCTTCAGGCTGCGGGTTTACATTTGGGTCGCCATAAACTTCGGATGTTGACGCGATCAGCATCCTTGCATTTTTTGAACGCGCCAGCCCCAAAAGGTTGTGCGTGCCCAATGAACCAACTTTTAAAGTTTGGATTGGTATTTTCAGGTAATCAATAGGGCTTGCGGGCGAAGCAAAGTGCAATATATAATGCAGGTCGCCGGGTATGTAAACAAACTTGGAAACGTCATGATTATAAAACTCAAAATTTTCCAGTTTAAATAAATGTGCGATATTTCTTAAGTCGCCTGTTATCAGGTTATCCATGCCGATAACATGGAAATCTTCAGAAATAAACCTGTCACATAAATGCGAACCCAAAAATCCGGCCGCCCCTGTTATTAATATTCTTTTGCGCTCTCCCATTAACCAATTACTTTACGTCCGATGCTATTGTAATAAAAACCGTGATCTTTCATCCTGTCAAGGTCGTAAAGATTACGCCCATCAAATATAACGGGTGCTTTTAATTTTTCTTTCATAAACTCAAAGTCCGGCGTTCTGAAAACCGGCCATTCGGTTACTATCAACCGGGCGTCGGCACCTTCAAGGGCGGTATATCTGTCGGCCGAATAGCCAATTTTGTCGCCAAGCAATTTTTTAACGTTTGGCATTGCTTCAGGGTCGTAGGCAATCACCTTTGCACCTTCTGCAAGCAACTCATCAATTATGTATAAAGCCGGGGCCTCTCGAATATCATCCGTTTCCGGTTTAAAGGCCAAACCCCAAAGTGCAAAGGTTTTTCCTTTCAGACCACCAGCGCCGTAATGTTCACGCATTTTTACAACCAGGCGTTTTTTCTGTGTTTCATTAACCTCCATTACCGAGTTTAAAATCTTAAACTCATATTTATTTTCTTCGGCCGATTTTGCTAAAGCCTGAACATCTTTAGGGAAACAGCTGCCGCCATAACCAACACCGGGAAACAGGAAACGTTTACCAATTCGTGCGTCAGCACCTACACCTTTTCTAACCATATCCACATCGGCGCCAACAAGCTCACACATATTAGCAATCTCGTTCATAAACGTGATTTTGGTTGCCAGGAACGAGTTTGCAGCATATTTTGTTAATTCAGATGAGCGTTCATCCATATAAAGGATGGGGTTGCCCTGGCGTACATAAGGTGCATACAGATCGCCCATTATCTGGCGGGCCTGCTCGTCCATGGTGCCAATAACAACGCGGTCGGGTTTCATAAAATCTTCAACGGCAACACCTTCCCGTAGAAATTCAGGATTTGAAACTACTGCAAAAGGTATATCTGTATTGGCTTTCATTACCGCGATAACTTTATCGGCAGTACCAACCGGAACAGTTGATTTGGTAACAATTACCTTATATTCAGTAATTATTTTTGCAATATCCTTCGCTGCGCCCAGTACATAGCTCAAATCGGCAGAACCATCAGCACCCGGAGGGGTTGGCAACGCTAAAAATATAACTTTGGCAGGGGCAATGGCCTCGGCAAGGTTGGTTGTAAAAGTTAATCTTTCCTGTTTTATATTTCTGTGAAATAACAGGTCAAGGCCTGGCTCATAAATTGGCATTTCACCGGCTCGCATTTTGTTGACTTTTTCTTCAACAATGTCAACACATACCACCTCGTTCCCGGTTTCGGCTAAACAAGTTCCGGTTACCAGGCCTACATATCCTGTTCCAATAACAGCAATTTTCATAAATAAAGTTATTTTATTGTGACTACATTTATCCCGGCGAAGTTAATAATTCATAATTAAAATGCTCTTACTATATAACATCGGGATAAGATTATATTTCATTGCAATTTATTTAGCTTCATTTTTCAACAAAAAAGCCAAAAGGTGGGTCGCTGGCCGAAAAAACCAATCTCTTATACGTAATCCCGGTTGTTTTTGGTTCCATTTTGCATCCCTTGGTGAATTTGAACAAGGTCGCCCTGTTTTAGAGCAGTTAAAGGCGTTATGTCCTGATAATAAAATAGTTGTTACTTTTTTTTCCCCTTCGGGATATGAGATAAGAAAAAACACACCCCTGGCAGATGCGGTGTATTATTTACCGCTGGATACGGCACAAAATGCGAGAGATTTTATTGATGCCATACAGCCTAAAATGGCCATATTTACCAAGTATGAATATTGGTATCATTTTTTTAATGAGATGCATAGTCGTGAAATTCCTATTTATGTAATTTCCGGAATTTTCAGGCCGAAGCAAGTGTTTTTTAAATGGTATGGCAGCCTGCATCGTAAGATGCTGGGATTTGTAACCTGGTTTTTTGTACAGGATGAACGGTCAAAAACCTTGCTGCGGCAACTGGGAATAAATAAGGTGACTATAAGCGGCGATACCCGGTTTGACAGGGTTTGGGCCAATGCACAGCATCCAAAAACTATCCCTGTTATTGATGATTTTAAAAGCGGGCATAAAATATTTATTGCAGGCAGCACCTGGCCGCCCGATGAAAAGCTGATAGCCACATTAGTAAACCAATACCCCGGCTGGAAATTTATCATCGTCCCGCACGAAATAAGCGAAGAAAAGATAGCAAGGCTGATGGAGTTATTTCCTGAAGGCTCAACCATTAGGTATTCACAATTCACCACTCACAATTCACCAATTATCCTCATCATAGATAACATTGGGATGCTCTCGTCACTTTATCAATATGGTGACATTGCGTATATAGGCGGCGGCTTTGGGGCTGGGATTCACAATACGCTGGAGGCTGCTGCGTTTGGCTTGCCCGTGATTTTTGGCCCGGAGTATTCAAAATTTAAAGAAGCACATGACCTTATAACCTTGCAGGCAGGGTTTAGTGTTGTTGATGAAGCGGAGTTAAAAGCGGCATCAAATAAACTGGTTAATGATCAAATATTTTACGATAAAGCAAGTAACACAATTGCCACTTATGTGAAAGAGCATACCGGGGCAACAGAAAGTATTATTAATCACATTAAAAACTAAAACACCGGAAACATAAGTCTCCGGTGTTTTAAGGTGATTGTTATAGGTAGATTGTTGCTCGTTAATTATTTAAATGTAATGCTTGTTGCACCTCTTTATAATTTTTGAGGTTAACAACGCTCAGTGTGTGCACGCCGCCAGGAATTATAATGTACCTGAACTGGTGTGCGTTTGATATGTTGGTATAAGCATTTGTACTGCTTGTTAAGGTTATCCTTACATTACCAACGGTGCACAGGGCCGACCATGTATCCAGGTTAGGAGTAGTGCCACTCATATAATTAATTGCGATAGGCAGTTGGCTCACCTGGTCGAGAGGCCATATAACAGGGTTATATCCGTTAAGTTTGCCATATACCAATACGGAACCCTTGTCTAAAATAGCCTGGGTGATTTTAGTTGCAGCGATATCTGCAGTAAAGTTAATCGTGCCAAAAATAGTTGTTTGGGCATATGTTGATGGGGTGTACCAGTCAGAATAGATTACGTTAGCTGTGCCCGGGTCGCCCTTGGCTCCCTTAAGGTTAATAGGTACAGGCCATGTGCCACCTGCTTTAGGGCCGTAAAATAAGTAATTAGCGGAGTTTAAATAATAGTCGCCGTTTGCCCCTAAGGTCGATGCCGGTGCAGTAGCGCCACTATAAATTTTAGAGCCAGCTGCCCCGGCAGCTCCTGTAGCCCCCGTTGCTCCTGTAGCCCCTTTAAGGTTGGTGGCAGCGCCCCATCCTGCACTTGTTTTAGGGCCATAAAAATTACTGTTTGAAACGTTAAGGTAAAAATCGCCTGTAGCGCCCAACGTAGCTGCAGGTGCACTTGTGCCATGGTAAATTTTAGTGCCGTCAGCGCCGGTTGCACCAACAGCACCGGTGGCACCGGTTGCGCCTGCAGTACCAGCAGCACCGGCAGGCCCTGTAGGCCCTACTGCACCATCCTTGCCACACGATGTAAATAGTATGGCTGCAGCCATAATAGTAAAAAGTAAACTGTTAAAATTTTTCATAATGATTTGATTTTTGTGTTTAAAAATTGAGTAATTCAAGTATATGTGAGTGATGTTATTTAATACGGAATAATAATGTAAAGGAAGAGGATATGTTGCTGCTAGACAAGCGTATAACTACGTGATTGTCACGTGGTATGTACGCCTTGTGCTATAGTATGAGCCGTATATATATTATTATATATGTATATGATTTTTTTTGATAAGAAGAGGGCTAATGTGCAAATGAAAGGCCGGGAAACCGCGTTTAACATTTAGCCAGCGCGCAATAAACCCAAACCGATGCCCACTATAAACTAAACCTGTATTATAGTATAGGTTTATGCAGGTGTTACACTAAAATAGTGTTAACAGGGTGTAACAGCAAAAAGTTGATCCGAGGTGTTAAAAAGCCTGTTTCTGCATTAATAAGGCACTTTTTACCCTGCCTGTTCCGCCAAAAAATGCGAAAAGTGCTGACAAACCGGTGTCAGCGTTTTTTTGGAAAAAATTGCTTATGCTTCTGCATCGAAACAGGAGTAGCTATTGCGCTTGCCGGAGGTCATACCCGTGCTCAGTGAACCGCGCTTAAAATCAAACGGCTGTTAGGGGGCAATGGAATCGGGACGGCATGTGTCCTCATTGCTCCGGCGGAGCTACCTTTTTATAGCTGATACGGCATAGTTTTTCGGCTTCATCGGCCCCTCCTGTTCTAAAAGCGATTTTCCTGAAATGGAAGACGGGGGTGTAGAAATTTAATCATATATATTTAACTTGCACCAAATGTTAGCGCCTAAAAAAAATAGTTTATTTGATGTGAATCGGGTTTCGGCAGTTTTCATTTAACGCTATTGAGGTTGATGAAACAAATTCGTCACTTTAGTTTTTGGGTTGGCGGCAAAAAAAAACTTCAAATGAAATAGATTTATAAAAGTGATCATAGTAATATCCATAACCCTACTATTTATGGTGCTCCGTTTTACGGTAACACTATTTAATTTTATATCAAACCCAAAGTTAACCCGGGTAAACAAGCATTATACCGACCTTGTATCTATCCTCATCCCTGCGCGAAACGAAGAAGATAATATATTAACCCTGCTGCAATCAATCTATAACCAGGATTATAAAGATTACGAAGTGATTGTGTATGACGATGGCTCGACAGACAATACATATGAAATTTGCTCAAAATTTGCCGTTGCCCATAAAAACTTCAGTGTTATTAAAGGCGGCGAATTGCCACAAGGCTGGTTGGGTAAAAACCATGCCTGTTACCAGCTTGCTAAAAAGGCCAGAGGAGAATATTTTTTGTTTTTAGATGCTGACGACATAATAGGCGGTCATCTTATTAATAGCGCTATACACCGTATGTATATTAATAAACTAGGTTTATTAAGCTTGTTTCCCAACCAGTTGATGCAAACCACCGGCGAAAAAGCAACCGTGCCGTTATTGCATTTTTTATTGCTGAATTTATTACCCCTGCGATTGGTGTTTTTATCAAAAAATGCGGCTGCCGCTACCGCATGCGGGCAGTTTATGTTGTTTGAGGCAACTGTTTACAACGAAAAGCAATGGCACCGGCTTGTTAAAGATAAAGTAGTTGAAGATGCCGAAATTATGAAGGTTGTTAAGGCATCAGGACTTAATGGCGAGGTTTTACTGGCTAATAGCATGATAAGCTGCCGCATGTATAAAAATTACGCAGAAGCCATAAACGGTTTTAGCAAGAATGCGCTCGCAGCCTTTAATTATAGTATCCCCGGGCTGTTAGTTTATATCTTATTGCTTATTGGCGGTCCAATGATCGTGTTAATGACCCTGAACTTTAACCTGATTTTTTTTATAGGCGGTTTAATTATACTTACCCGAATAATGATCTCTCTTGCAGCAGGTCAAAATGCATTGTACAATATAATTTTGCACCCGGTGCAGATGATAAACATGATAATCATTGCTTTTTTATCAATCCAGAGGCATTTGACGAAAAAGAATGAATGGAAAGGGCGAAGGGTGGGGTGATTTCGGAATTCGGATGTTCGATGTTGGATTTATTTGAATTCAAAATGGAAAATTTTTGAACTATGCCTCAATGAACTAATGAGCCTTTGAACCAATGAACTTTATTACGTAATTTTGCACCATCATGGGAGATTATCAGCTAAAGGTTACTATTGACCAGGATTCGGGGTTTTGTTTCGGGGTGGTTTACGCCATTGATATGGCCGAGGAGATCCTGGAAGAAGATGGCTACCTTTACTGCCTGGGCGATATTGTGCATAATGATGAAGAGGTGGAGCGTTTAAAAGCAAAAGGCCTCCGGATAATTGAGCATGCCGACCTTGTAAACCTTAAGAACGAAAAGGTATTGATCCGCGCCCACGGCGAGGCCCCCGATACTTACCGCATAGCTTTAGAAAATAACATTACCCTGATCGATGCATCATGCCCTGTTGTTCTTAAGCTGCAAAATCGCATTAAAACTTCATACGATGCAAATGAGAAGATCCTGATCTTTGGCAAGCACGGCCATGCCGAAGTGGTAGGCTTACAGGGGCAAACCAATAATGAGGCACTGGTTTTTCAGGATATTGCCGAGCTGGACAACGTGGAGCTGCCTGAAAATATCACTCTTTACAGCCAGACCACCAAAAGCATGGAAAAGTTTTATAACATAAAAGACCAGCTTTTGGAACGTGGCTATAATCTTAAGGCCAATGATACCATCTGCCGCCAGGTATCAAACCGGGACAAGGACCTGCCAAAATTTGCGGGCAGGTTTGATAAGATCGTATTTGTATCAGGTCAGAAATCATCAAACGGGAAAGTTTTATTTGAAGTTTGCCGTAAGCATAACCCCAACACCTATTTTGTATCATCAGTGAGCGAATTGAAAAGCGACATGTTTTCTCCTGGTGATACTATCGGCATTGCCGGGGCTACCTCAACACCAATGTGGCTGATGCAGGACGTGAAAGCGGAACTGGAAGCGTATTAAGTAGTGATTAGAGACCAGGCAGGTGTTTAGTATTGGAATACCTGATCGCCAGGTGAAGGAATTAGCTATTTCCGCAGCTACAGAAATTCACGCAATTGTCAATAATTTCAAACCCCTAAGCTCTATTTTTAACGAACCTCCAATCTCTAACCTCTAATCATTACTTTTGCGAAGCAAAAAATCATGAGTAAAAAAGGAATTTTACTGGTTAATTTAGGTACGCCAGATAGTCCGGAAACAAAGGACGTTCGTAAGTATCTTGATGAGTTTTTAATGGATCCGCGGGTAATTGATATTAACCCCATATCACGCGCGCTTTTGGTAAAGGGAGTTATTGCACCTTTCAGGGCGCCAAAATCAGGAAAGCTTTATAAATATATTTGGAGCGCCGAAACCGGTTCGCCGTTATTACACTACAGTAAATTACAACACCAGGCACTGCAACAACGTTTAGGGGATGAATACCAGGTGGAACTGGCTATGCGTTACCAGAGCCCATCTATTGAGTCGGCGTTAAACAGGCTAAAGGAGTCGTTGGTTGAGAGCATCCAGGTTATAGCCTTGTTTCCGCAATATGCATCGGCAAGTACTGGTTCTGTGTATGATAAGGTGATGGATCTGGTACGCAAATGGCAAACCATTCCCTCCATATCATTTACAAACTCGTTTCATGATAATGAGCTGATGATAGAAACTTTTGCCAATAACGGCAGAAAATATCAGCCTGAAACTTATGATCATATCTTATTCAGCTTTCATGGCCTGCCGCAACGACAACTAATAAAATGCGACCATACCGGCAATTATTGTTTAAAATCAGCCGGTTGCTGCGAAACCTTAACTGATGTAAATAAGTATTGTTATTCGGCACAATCATACCATACAGCCAGCCTGATTGCTGAAAAGCTCAATCTGCCAAAAGAAAAATATACAGTTTGTTTTCAATCAAGGCTGGGAAGCGACCCATGGGTGCAGCCTTATACCAGCCAGGTAGTTGCTCAATTAGCTAAGGAAGGAAAGAAACGCCTATTGGTATTTTGCCCGGCATTTGTTGCCGATTGCCTTGAAACTGTTTATGAAGTTACTGTGGAATACGGCGATGAATTTAAAGCTCTCGGCGGCGAACACGTACAATTGGTAGAAAGCCTTAACGATTCACCAACCTGGATTGATGCTTTGGAGGGAATGGTTGTTGGGAAGTAGGTAGTTTGCAGTGAGTAGTAGCAGTAAAAATGAAGAAATGGTTTTATTATGAGCTTGCAATTTATTATAAACGCTAAAGGTCAAAAGACTGCTGTATTGGTTCCATACAATGAATGGGAAGCTATTAATATGGAGATTAGAGGCCTTAAACACAAATTAGCAGAAGCGGAGTTGACTCTTCGTTTTCAAAAGGCATTTAAAGATGGAAAACTATTTGAGCAAGATGAGCTCAGTACTCATTCTGTAACAGATTTATACAAGGAATTTTAAAATCAGCATCTCAACTCCCGTATTCAAAATTCCGAACCGGCGAAGCCTACTTGAGCTCCATTAGAAAATAAACATTCCGAAATAGAAATTCCGACTTCCGAAATTCTTAAAAAAGCTGTTCAATAATATCATCAGCAGATAACCCTTCTGCTTCTGCATGGTAGCTGCGTACTATCCGGTGTCTTAATATAGGTTTTGCAATGGCCTGTACATCCTCAATATCAGGCGAGTATTTGCCGCTGATCACTGCATGGCATTTAGCGCCTAAAATTAAAAATTGCGATGCCCGCGGGCCTGCTCCCCAGTTTAGTAAACGTTTAACCTGCGGGGCAGCTAACTCACCATTGGGCCTGGTTTTAGCAACCAGCTTTACAGCATATTCCAGCACATTATCGGCAACGGGAATATTTCGTACCAGTTGTTGAAAATAAACTATCTGGTCGGCACTTAAGAGCTTGTTAACCTGTACCTGGTTAGTGCTGGTGGTATTTTTAACTACCAGCAACTCCTCCTGGAAGGTTGGATAATTTAAGGCAACGTTAAACATAAAGCGGTCTAACTGGGCCTCGGGTAATGGATAGGTGCCCTCTTGTTCTATAGGGTTCTGCGTGGCCAAAACAAAAAACGGCTTTGCAAGGCGATGCGTAACGCCTGCAGCTGTAACGGCCTTTTCCTGCATGGCCTCTAAAAGAGCTGCCTGTGTTTTTGGCGGGGTACGGTTAATTTCATCAGCCAGGATGATGTTTGCAAAAACCGGACCCGGTATAAATTTAAAATTCCTGTCTTCACCTAATATTTCTGAGCCGATAATGTCTGATGGCATCAGGTCGGGAGTGAATTGGATGCGCTTAAAATCAAGATCAAGCACCTGTGCAACAGTTTGAACAAGCAGGGTTTTTGCCAGGCCGGGTACGCCAACCAACAAACAGTGCCCATTGCTAAAAATAGAAATGAGCACAAATTTAAGTACCTCCTGCTGGCCAATAATTACTTTCCCAATTTCAGCACTAATTTGTTGATAAGCCTGCCTTAAAGCGTCAGCAGCCTCCACTTCCGAGCGGTGTTGCATATTATAATTTAGGGTTTAACTTCAGCTGTGGCGGGTGGTGTTGTTACAGGTGTTCCCCAATCTTTTATAGTTGGGCATCCCTGGTATTGCGGATCAATCCTGATAAATGTTTCTTTCCTCTTTTTCTCAAACCACTGGCTTACCGTACGGTTTACCTTTTCATTGTTGGCATACTCCTTCAACTTCGGATAATCCTGGGTAAGGTTAGCCTTATGTGCATTGCTGGTTGATTTAAGGTACAGGATCTTATAGCCCTGTTTACCATCTGCTCCTGTGAATAAAAATGCTTTCGAAATGCCTCCAACCTTCATCGTGTCGGTAACAAGCGCCACCTGTGGGTCTAATTTATCAGTTGGGATATAAGTTGAACGTGCTTCAACGTTTTCTGCATTCAAAAGCATCCCGCCATTAAATTTGGTGTCTTTATTATCCGAATAAAAAGCTGCGGCTGTTGAAAAGTCAATCTTATTGTTTGTTTTCAGTAAAGTATAAACACTGTCGGCTTTAGCTTTGGTTCTGTTTAAGCTTTCCTGCGTAATAACCGGGGTTATCAATATGTGCCGCACATGTACCTGCTCGCCCCTGCGTTCTATAACCTGTAAAAAATGAAAACCGAAGTCAGATTCAAATACGGGAGAAACGTCGCCGGCTTTCAGCTTAAATGCCATTGCAGTAAATTCTTTAACAAACGCAGTACGGTCATTAAATCCAAGGTCGCCGCCGTTAGGGGCTGAGCCGGGGTCTTGTGAGTAAAGGCGGGCAAGCGCACCAAAATCCTCACCTGCTAAAATTCTTTTGCGCAGGTCCTCTGCCTTTGAACGGTATGCTTCTTTCTCAGCCGTGGTTAGTTTGGGATTGAACACAATCTCGCCAACTTCAACTTCTTTATTAAAAGTAGGCAAGCTATCCTTTGGTATGCCGTCAAAAAATTTCTTTACATCCTGAGGGGTAGTATTCACGTTGGATGTGATTTTCTGCTGCATTTTCTGAGCTATAAGCCCCTCTTTAATATCCGGGCGGATCTCATCTTTATATTGAATAACAGACCGGCCTAAAAACTGCTCCAGCCTGTCTTGTCCGCCGGCACGCTGTATCATCCCGCGCATCCTGCGGTCAACATCATTATCAACCTCATCGTCTTTTACTTCAACGCTGTCAATAATTGCTTGTGCAGCCAATAATTTTTGTGTTAACAATTGCTGTAAGATCTGGCATTTAAATGCAGGATTAGGCTGCATGCCCTGGGCAATATACGTTGCATATTTTAACTCAATGTCTGATTGCAATATAATGCTGCTCCCTACTACCCCTGCAATTTTATCAAGCGTATGCTTTGGTTGCGCCTTTGCGGCTTGTATAAATAAAATAATACTTAAAATGGCTATCCCAAACTTTCTCATGTACCTTGTATGTGCTAATCTAAACTACCCGTTATTTAGGCGGGGTTAAAAACCTTCGAATTTCGGTAAAATTTATGAATTCCTACGGTATAAATAACGGCAATTAATTGAAACCTAATATAATTGTGCGAATATGCCGATAATGCTTCAAACAGTTTAGCTACTTTTGGTTAAAATTTGTTAAATACTATAATATGCTTAACGGCCTTTGCGCCTTCTTAGCGTTCTTTGCGGTTGATTTTTTACCGAAGAGAGTTCAAATAGATTTAAGCTTTGATAATTGCAAAATGAACGTAGAAAACCCCATAGCCTTTAGCTTTATTATGCAGGATGATATTTACCTGCTGGATAAAGATAAAGCAACTTACAGTACTCCGGCTGCATTAAAGCAGGAGAATACTTTTGCAGAGCCTGAGCCTGAATATGCCCCTGTACCTGCGGAATCCTTAGCAGTGCCACTGCCTGTTAGTTTTAATTACTTAGGCGGACATAAAAAGAATTTCCTGGTTATTGTTCATTACCCTGAGCATGATCTGATGCATGATAAACATCTTGCTGCTTTAGAAAGCACCCTTACCCGTTTAGGTTTTAGCCGCGATGACGTAGCTGTTTTTAACCGGGCTAAGTATTTGGACGCTGAATTTGATGCTGTAGCGGCATATTTTAAACCGCAGAAACTACTCTTGCTTGGCAAAAACAGCCTGCCAGCAGGGATCTCAGCGGTTGAACTAAATAAGTTATCGCAATTAAATGGTTATCCTGTGTTGCTGACTTTCAGTTTTGATGAAATGATGGACAGTATTGAAAACAAAAAGGCATTTTGGGAACAAATAAAACAATTGTAACAGTATGCACCAGTTAGTTTTCGCTACAAATAATGCCCACAAGCTGCAGGAAGTTTCAGCAAAAATTGACGGGCAGATAAAATTATTGAGCCTGGATGCCATCGGCTGCTTTGATGATATAGCCGAAACCGGTACTACCTTCCATGAAAATGCATCAATAAAAAGCCACTACATTCATGATAAATATAAACTGGACTGTTTCGGTGATGACAGCGGACTTGAAATTGATGCACTGAATGGCGAACCCGGTGTTTACTCTGCCAGGTATGCGGGTGAACATGGCAACCATGCTGCTAATATTGATAAAGTACTTACCGGTTTAAAAGATGAAACTAATCGCAAAGCGCGTTTCCGCACGGTGATCTCCCTGATCTGGAACGGGGAAGAACATTTTTTTGATGGAACGGTTGAAGGCACTATCCGCCATGAACGCTCGGGCAAAGAAGGTTTTGGCTACGACCCAATATTTCAACCCGACGGCTATGATGTAACCTTTGCCGAAATGAGCCTGGATGAAAAGAACAGGATTAGCCACAGAGCTAAGGCGATGGAGAAATTAGTGGAGTTTTTGGGGAAAGAATGAGATTTATATCATAACTCATTGAGCAGGTCTCTTGCGGGTATTCCTTTTAATTTACCTTGTTTAATCAGGTTTACTTCTTCAACTGCTTCCTTTATTCCTTCAAGCACCTCAGCTTTGTAGTTTGATAATGGCAGAGCCTTCACATCTTTGAAGTTTCTTAGTACTTCCAATATAAATGGCGCTTTTTCATCTTTTATCTCTAATATTATCTTCATTCCTTTATTCCTCAACCATTTATGGATAGAACCGTTTAATCACAAATAAATATGGGATCATTTTACAATAACAAATTTAATGGAAATTTTTCAGTTGTCAGGCTTTTAACCTATTACAAGGGTAACCATATGCTGCCGTCTTTCGTAAAACGGAAAAATACCTTTTCTTGAAAACAGTTATAAAGCTACAACCTATTCATTATTGTCCTTCATGCGGTGAAGATTTTACTTGCAAAAAACACAGGGGCTGGTTTATTAAAACATTTTTGTTTTTCCTTGAGATCAGGAAATACTACTGCACTTTTTGCCGTAAAACATATATTGTTCATAAACGCGACGTGCAGAACGCATAGTTGACGTAATGGATGCCCTGTGTAGGTGGTTGCAGGGTAGTATTAGCTCACTTAAAATTGACAGCTAGTTTTGAGTCGAAAGTCTTGAGTTCTAAGTCTGAAAAGGCAAGAATTCGACTTAGAACTTCCGACTAAATGCTGTTGACTTAACGTTAGCCGGTTTTCAAATAACCGCAATTGGCTGATCGTCTTATTGGCTGATCAGGCCTTTACCTTTTCTCTTCTCCTAAAAAATACTACCTTAGCGTACCAACCCACAACTATTGCAATGAAAACTATTACCTGTTTATCAGCAGCTGTTTTATTTTGCAGCTTTGCCTTTTCCCAACAAATGAATACGAAAACTATAGCTTATCCCGTAACTAAAAAGGTTGATACCGTTAACAATTATTTCGGCACCGAAGTGCCTGACCCATACCGCTGGCTGGAAGACGACCGCGCGGCAGATACAAAAGCCTGGGTGCAGGCCGAAAATAAGGTTACGCAGGACTACCTGGGCCAGATCCCATACCGTGATGCAATGCATGCACATCTAAAACAGTTATGGAACTACGAAAAATATAGTGCACCGTTTAAGGAAGGCAAATACACTTATTTTTATAAGAACGACGGTTTGCAAAGTCAAGCGGTTTTATGGCGGCAGATAGGTGATGGTGCACCGGAAGTGTTCCTTGATCCCAATAAATTTTCAGCGGATGGTACTACCTCGTTACAGGGTATTGATTTTACCAAAGACGGCAGCATGGCCGCTTACCAGTTATCAGAAGGCGGCAGCGACTGGCGCAAGGTCATCGTTATAAAAACTGATGATAAAAGCATGGTTGGCGATACGCTTATTGATATAAAATTTAGCGGCATAGCCTGGAAAGGAAATGAAGGATTTTACTACAGCAGCTATGATAAGCCTAAGGCCGGGAGCCAGCTGGTCGGGATAACGCAATACCACAAGCTGTTTTATCATAAGCTGGGTACCCCGCAAAACAATGATGTGCTGATATTTGGAGGCGACAAAACACCAAGGCGGTATATTGGTGCAGGTTTAACCGAGGATGAACGCTTCTTAATTATCTCGGCAGCCAAAGAAACTACCGGCAACGAGCTTTATATCCAGGACCTGAGTAACCCCGGCAGCCTTATAATTAACGTGGTTGATAATTTTGATAACCAGCATAACGTTTTGGGCAATGTGGGCAGCAAACTGTATATATTAACTAATTTGTACGAGCCTAATTTTAAGATAGTGACTGTTGATGCTGCTGATCCCAAAACCAGAAACTGGAAAGACCTGATCCCGGCAACGGCCAACGTGCTGACCGCTACAACCGGCGGCGGGAAGATCTTTGCTGAATATCTTAAAGATGCTACCTCGTTTGTGCAACAGTATAATATGGATGGCAAGCTGGAGCGTACCATCGCCCTGCCATCAATAGGCACGGCAAGCGGTTTTGGCACCAAAGAAAAGGAGAAGGAAACTTACTATACGTTTACCAATTACGTTTATCCGGGGACTATTTTTAAACTTGATATTGCCACAGGCGTATCTTCAATCTATAAAAAATCAGGAGTTCAGTTTGATCCGGAGCAATATGAGAGCAAACAGGTTTTCTATAAATCAAAGGATGGGACTAAGATCCCGATGCTGATCACCTATAAAAAAGGGACGGTGATGAATGGTAAAAACCCATTGTTGCTGTATGCCTATGGCGGCTTTGGTGTTAACCTTACGCCGGCATTCAGCACCTCAAATATTATACTGATGGAGCATGGCGGTATTTATGCGGTGCCTAACCTGCGTGGCGGTGGCGAATACGGCGAAAAGTGGCACAAGGCGGGCATAAAAATGAAAAAGCAAAATGTTTTTGATGATTTTATAGCCGCAGCGGAGTATCTCATTAAAAATAAGTATACCTCAAAAGATTACCTGGCTATTTCAGGCGGATCAAATGGTGGTTTGCTGATTGGCGCCGTTATGACCCAGCGGCCTGACTTGTGCAAGGTTGCTTTCCCGGCAGTTGGTGTAATGGATATGCTGCGTTACAATCAGTTTACTGCCGGTGCAGGCTGGAGCTACGACTATGGCACTGCCGAGGACAGTAAAGAGATGTTTGAGTATCTTTATAAATATTCGCCTTATCACGCTTTGAAGGCTGCCAGTTACCCGGCAACCATGGTTACAACAGCCGATCATGACGACCGGGTAGTACCTGCCCACTCATTTAAATTTGCTGCACGGTTGCAGGAATACCAAAAAGGCCCTGCGCCAACAATTATTCGTATTGAAACCAAGGCAGGCCATGGCGCAGGCCAAAGCACCGAGCAGGTAATAAGCGGACAGGTTGACAAGTGGGCGTTTATGTTTTGGAATATGGGGGTGAAGTTTTAGTTAGTGATTAGAGACTGGAGATCAGAGATTAGGAAAAATATATTTTAAGAAAGTGATGGCCTTGTGCGATTCCCTCCCCTGGGAGGGTAGGAAGGGGTTCTGCGCCAAGCTTTTACGCCTGTTTACACAATGATCAATTGAACTCAACCAATTATAGGTTATGATAAAACTTAAAATATCGCTTTTAACTGCAATTGTAGTTTTGCTTTGTGTTACAGGCGTATTTGCCCAGGCAAAAAAAGACCTCAATATTGTGTTTATTGGTAACAGCATTACCTATGGTGGCGGCTTAGCTGATCCGGCAACGGAAGCGCCGCCTGTAATAGCGGTTAATTATTTAAAACAGCAAAACAATATTGGCAAAGTTGAATTCGTAAACCAGGGTCACAGCGGCTATACCACGGTTGATTTTTTGCCATCAACCAATGGCGTGTTTAAGGACGTTGAAAAGGCTGCCCTTGCTTTTGCCGATAAGCAGGCACTGCTGATATTTTCTATTAAGCTGGGTACAAATGACAGCGCTATTGAAGGCCCCAGGGGGGCACCTGTTTTCCCGGAGGTGTATTACCAAAATTTAAAAACAATTGCAGATAGCTTGCTGAAGGAGTTTCCGGGGAGTATCGTTATTTTTCAGCACCCGGTTTGGTACAGCCCTAATACCTATAATGGTGCAAAATATTTGGCCGAGGGCTTGGATCGTTTACAAAACTACATGCCACAGATAGATCAGCTGGTAGCAGATTATGCGTCCTCCTACCCTAAACGGGTTTTTGTTGGCGATACCAAAGCCTTTGATTACTTTAAAAAACATGCGCTCACCGATCTCCAGGCCGAAAATGGCCATGCCGGTACATTTTACCTGCATCCCAATAAGCAGGGTGCGGCAGCACTAGGCAACTTTTGGGGCGAAGCTATAAACAAGGTATTAAAGAAACTGGGAAAAGGTTAACCGGCATCCCGCTTTGTTGATTGGTATAAAGTATGCAGGTTGAGTAAGGTTTCTATTTTTACGGGCTTACATAAGCAAGCTTTTACAAAAGCATACTTTTCAGGAAGCAGCTTGTCTTTAGGATCTATTGATGATGAAATAATGTAGATGTCGATAGTTTTTTTTATTCGTTTATAGATCTGGTCATAGCTATCCAAAAAATCCCAGCCGCTAAAACCCGGCATGTTCAGATCAAGAAAAATAACATCGGGCAACAGGTCCGGCGTTAGATAATCCCGTTCAAAAAGATCCATACTTAACCGCGCGTCCAAACTGTGTGAAGCAGCCGGGAACAAATGAAATTTGTCGAACATCTTTTGCATAATTATATGCTCAATCGGATGATCGTCTATCATTAGGAAGTTAATCATATCCGTAAGTATTTAAGTGGATTAGGGAATGAATAACCCGCAAAAGATGTTCCAGTAATTGGCTGAAAATTAGTAAATTAGGGTTTAAACGTCAGCAGGGCCGATTTTGACCGGTTTTAAAAGCGCGATAACAAGTTATGCTTTGGCAGTTAATTGATCCTAACCAGCAAATATGTGAGTAGAAAAGAGTACACCTTTGAGGAATATGATTACCTTTTAACTATTTTATAGTTGTGGTATTCTCCAATGCTCCAGCCTGTAAGGTCTAAAATTGTTTGCAGAAATCTTCTTCTGAGCGTATACGTTTGGTTTCTGGTCATCTATTCTAAAGCCCTGTGCATCTTGTATGATCGCATTCCCTTAATATTCTTTACCAATCGTATTTCACGGCGGTACCAGCGTCTTGTGTCGCCATAATAATCATACGATCCATAAAAGTGTACATATTTAAATAAAAGTCCTTCTATTTTAGGGTTCTTCAAATTGTCATCCATCTCCTTTTGTATGAGAGGAAGATATTTTTCATGGATCACCTCATCCCCCTGGACATAAAAAGCCCAGTCGGAGTCCGCAATAGCATCCAAAGCTTTGTTGGTTTCAACCGCAAATACTTTCCCGCCTTCTTTTAATGAGTCGTCCCAAACCGTATCAATGATCTTTATTTGGGGGAATTAATTCCCTCAATTAATTCCTTTGTCCCATCTTTCGAGTTTCCGACAGCCACAACAAACTCATCACATAAAGGCAAAATTGAGGTGATGGCCTCCACAATGGGATAGTCGTTTTTTATAGCATTTCTTATAAAGGTAAATCCGGAAGCTTTCATGAAGTTAAATTTTAACTTTTCGCTGCCGCGAGCTTTCAGCTCGTGGTTAAGTATGTATGCAGTTTTCAACTGCAGCGTTATGCTGAATTTTATAAATTAAAACGGAAAGGCTTACCCCGCCCATCCCTCTCTGTCCAGGCTCCTGAAGTTTATTGCTTCGGCTAAATGCTCCAGTTCAATTTCTTCACTCCCCGCAAGGTCAGCAATAGTGCGCGATACTTTTAGGATGCGATCATATGCCCGTGCGGATAAACCCAATTTTTCCATCGCTCTTTTCAGCAAAGCCTGGCCGGCCTCGCTTATTTTGCACACGTCGCGCACCATTTGGGGGCTCATCTGCGCGTTGGCATGCAGTTCGGGTTTGTTGCCGAAACGTTCGGCCTGTACATCACGGGCTTTTATCACACGATCACGAATAAATTCACTTTTTTCGGCAAGCCGGTCAGATGCCAGCTCGGTAAAGTTTACCGGTGTTACTTCCACATGCAGGTCGATACGGTCTAACAGCGGGCCTGAAATTTTGCTTAAATATTTTTGTACTACCCCCGGCGGACAGATACAATCCTTCTCAGGATGGTTAAAATAGCCGCAGGGACATGGTGGTGAGAAGTATTCTCCCAT
>Ga0193702_1000154_pt1 | contig 26856 bp, 26 predicted proteins | sample U3a1metaG_FD_143060 | JGI IMG/M metagenome (GOLD analysis project Ga0193702, IMG submission 143060) | Soil microbial communities from a riparian zone of the East river system, Colorado, United States - U3a1 | ecosystem: Environmental > Terrestrial > Soil > Riparian zone | place: USA: East River... | reverse complement strand
CCAAATTTCAAGCTCGCCCCTCGACCACCGGTTGTTGAGAATGAAGTAGATGCGACAACGGGATGTAGTGCGGCGATCGCCGCTGTGTCGCCGCCGCTGGTTGAGTTGGTTCCTGCGGAGGTTGAAGAAGGGGAGGTCGCCGATATGCCACCCGCAGTAGAAGGTTATGGACCGATCGAACTACGTTTCTTCCGAGATCTGCTGGAGGGTGAGCGCCTGCGCATCTTAATCACGCTAGATGCCATTCCTCATGATTCTGATGAGAGGATGAACCGTGGCTTACAGCGGAAGCTGCTGGAGTCGCTGGCGAGAGAGGGAAAACTCCCTAACGTCGAGCGATTAATGAATGAATATATGGAAGAACGGACAAAATAGGGGACTTGATGGAGAATCTGGCGACTCACATGCGTATTACCGGCTCAACAGTGTCGAATGATGATGTCGACACTCGCCGGTTGGCAATCGAAGATCTTTCTACCAAGTGGAAGAAGCGTGCTGAAGTTAAGCTTTTGCTTGCCACCGCGACCGGCATCGCACAGGCCCTTCACGACGAGATGCCGTCTGAAGTCTTCGGCGCAGAGATACAGGCGGCGGTGCAGGCTCACGCGTCAGCATTCCTTTATGAGGACTCGCCATTCGAAGTGGGCATCGTGGGAGGAATGGCATTCATCGAGATTGCCAAAGTGAAGCCAAGTGCGACAACCGAGTGGACGACGACTGAAATATTGTGCGCGGCCGTCTGGTCTGCGCTATCGTATCAGCAGCCGCTGACCGAAAGGAAGCGGGAGATTCTCCGGTCGGAGGCGCTCAAGGCGGCGGGCGACTATGTCGCCCTTATTACCGAGGCGAGCCGCGTCCGTTCGCAGGTGGATGATTTTGCATCGTTTGCAATCGCGCTGGCCGCTCCCGTGAAAAAAGAGGACGAGTCCGAGGTTGCCCCAACGGCTTTGCCCACAGCGTCGTCGAATTTCTTGAAGGCCACGCAAGCGACAATCACGGCACTGAGGCGCAATGCGGCGCTTGACCGCGAGGAGTTGGACTTTCTATGGTGGTCGCAGCTCAATCGCAGTCGTCTACTAGGCAAGCCACTGGCGTCGCTGGCGGAGCCAGTCCGCTTAGTAGCGGCGGCGATCGAAGGTGCGTCCTATTTGCGCCGGCTCCCTTGCGAGGTTCATCGCGACATGGTGCTCAAGACTCTTGATAAAGACCCGGAGCTGGATTTGAAGAAGTTGCTGAGCACGATCGGAGATGACCGCGAGAAAATCGTTGCTAAATACGTCGATACCTTGGCGACTAAATGGCCGACAGTCTTCCCCTTGCTTAACGCGTTGGTGACGGGGCAGTCCGACGGTCCGCAACATGCGGTCAAGCGTCGTGCTTCAGAGTGGGGAGCCCGCGCGCTACTTGAGGCGGGAATGGTTAATTATTTTAATAACGGAGCCGGAAAACTGTGACCGGCACCTGCAAAATCGATGGCTGCACAGTCGACGAAACCGGCAAGTGCGCAATGGAAAAGGACCCTGGCACCTGCGAACACCGGGTGAGCCTCGGTTCTTCAGCGGGCACGTCGACTAGTTTTTTCGGGAACGCACCGAACGTCGGGGGCGCCGATGAGGGCGAGATGCAGGGCCAGATTATCGGTGCCCCTGTTCTTGAATCGACGGAACGCCCCTCTGCATTTCCTTCCAGTACCACTCTCGGTCTTGATGTGGTCAATCGCCTGGCTCGGTCTCGCTATGTGACTGGCATCGGCATCCTGGGCGAGTCAAACTCGGGCAAGACCGCGTGCCTTGTAAGTCTGTATCTGCTTGTTTCGAATGGTCATCTGAAAGGATGGACCTTTGCTGATAGCGCCAGCCTAACAGGGTTCGAAGATATCGCACGTGCGGCGCGTGTCTGGAACGACGGCCATCCGCCCGATCAGATCACCATGCACACTGAAATGTCAGACGATAGGCAACCCGGCCTGCTACATCTGCGGTTAAAGCGGAAATCAGATGGCAAGCGGGTCGACTTCACCTTGCCAGATCTGCCGGGCGAATGGACCGAGTCGTTGATCAAGTCATCGCGGAGCGACCGGCTAGAGTTCATGAAATCGGCTGAGACGATGTGGATCGTTGTCGATGGCAAGGCTCTGCGCGAGCTGAGAACCAGGCAAGGCGCAATCACAAGGCTAGGTGAGCTGCTCGGACGAGTCGAGGAAATGACCAAAGAGTGTCCGCCCAAAGTGCTTGTCGTCGTCACTTATCGTGACAAAGGCGTTCTAGATCAGGGCATTCGGGGCCGCTTGGAGGCGGAGTTCAGGAAGCGTGCCCTGTCGGTCGCGATCTTGGAAGTAGCGCCAGTGGCGGATGACGAGAAGACCTGCCGGTCGGGATTTGGGATCGAAGAGCTGCTTGACGCTTCCATCGGCGTCGCGCCTGCGACAGCCGAGTTCTGGACGTCGACTACGCCTGCGCCTGGGGCACGGGCATATCTTGGCTACCGGAGAGATCGATGAGCGCATCAGTTGTCGTTTTGGGTGGGCCTGATTCCGGGAAGTCGAACTACATTGTACGTCTGTGGACGGCTCTTCGAGAGAAGAGAGGCGAGCTGGTCGAGGCGGCGCAGCCGACTAACCTCGAGTTCGTATTAGAGGCCTCAGAGCATTTGTTCCAAGGACAGTTTATCCAACGGTCCGAGCAGACAGAGGATCGTCGCGACTTCGAGGTGACGGTTGGGTCCCGCTCAAACGGGAACCAAGCGAAGATTGTTGTCCCTGACATATCGGGTGAATTGTGGCGGCAGGCCGTCACCGATCTCGATGTTTCCCCCGAACTTTTGGAAGACATGCGTGCAGCGTCCGGCGCGCTGCTCTTTCTGCGCGAGGGCTCGGATCAAAACGTGCAACCTCTCGATTGGATCACGGGCAAGAAGTATCTGTCTAAGGTGAAGGTTGCCGCTGACGAGGGTATTCCTACTCAGGTAATGCTATGCGAGTTGATCCGGTTCCTCGAGCTAACGCTCGCGCGGCGCCCCGACGGTGCAAAGCCGCGCCTGGCTGTGGTGGTGTCCGCATGGGATCTTGTCGGTGCAGATGTGTTCGAGAAAGGGCCTATGGCGTATCTCGAAGGCGAGTACCCGATGCTCGCCGGCAGACTCGACGATGTGTCGACTCTCGACGTTCAAGTCTTCGGTCTCAGCGTGGTTGGGGGCAATCTGGACGAAGAGCATTTTAAGAAGATTTTTTTAGAGACCGGCATCGACGGAAATGGATGGGTAGCCATCCGCGCAGCCGGCACTGGGATGTGGACGAAAGATCCCGACTTAACGAAGCCAGTGGCCTGGGCGATCGGGCTTTGATTACGTGATGGTCGTAGACACTCAAATACACGGCTACCTGCGAGGTCATCAGCTCCTATCGTCGTCGGTCGTCCTTCCAAAGGGTGATCAGTCGGTGATTGACAGGCTTTCAGATGTCGCTGGCCCGCTGCGTCCCAATGAAAGTATCAAGCCCTATCTTGCGGGTTATCCACTACCTAGCGGCGACTATTACGTTCTGGCTCGGACTTGGCAGGATCTGACGGTAGCGCGCGCTGGCTGCGTGCGGACGCTTAGCCTGGTTATCCCAGCTTCCGAGTGGGCCGGAGTGAATAGTCTTGCTTCGTTCCTAGATTTGCTAGACCCTTCTGTTTTCCCGCAAACCGGGGAGGCGGCATGCCACAATGTGTCGATCTCGAAGAAAGTCCGGCCGATTGCGCCAGTCTTGGATTTCGCGGGGGGCGAGTTACTTGAGGCACTCTTTCTAGAGGAGACAAAGCCAGTCGTCGTATTTGGTGCGCTTGAGCCCGAGCTTATTGCGACAAGGCTCATTACGGCGATGTGGGCCGACTTTCGGCAGGAGTTCGCTTTCTCGACATTCGTCCGCTCTCCACGTCGGATCGAGGGGCGACAGTTTGACCTTGTGTTTGCGCCGAAGGATGCCCGTTCGAAGTTCGCCGATTGGCCAGGGCGTCGGATCGACGGGACTGCGGACAACTTAGCACGGCATCGCTGGACAGGCGATATTGTGGAGCGTGTCTTCGCAGCGCCACTGCCGCGCCTACTGTCGGAAAGCGACGTTAGCTGGGCCGATTCCAGCGACGCGAAGACCCCTAGCCTGCTGCGAATCTCGCTGCTGTGGCACGAACTGGTTGGCAAAATTCGCACGACGCCGACGGCTGCTCTCGGCCTGCTCGACATCGCCAATTCCCGCGGGATATCAAATTCGGACACGCTGGAAGCGCTGGACGGTGCAATCGCGACAGCAGTGCGGACGGCATTTGGAACTATGTCTCCAGATCAGGCATGGGAGTTCGTCACTGCGCTGGCCCGCAAGATGCGCGGATACAACCTTCACGACGGAAAACTAGCACTTCGTGATGTGGCGGAGCGTCTTTCGATCTCCACACCACAGGGAGCCATCGAATTCCTCTCACAACCTGTCGACGAGGAAATCCTGTCGAATCTTATCCCCGCCATTGCGGGTGGTATGGCGCGCGCTACGGACGAGGCGATGTCGAGTGCATTGCTGTCGGCTCCGCCGGATGTGTTCGGCCGCATCTTGGCTGTGAGGGACGATCTGACGCGCCGGACGGTGGACGATCCGCGTCTGCTGAGCCACGTACAGGCAATCGTACCTAATCTTCAACCGCATCTGCTTGTAGAGGTTCGGGAGAGGCTCCTGCCACTGCTGATTGAGGAGCGGCAGATCTCGCTCGCAGCATCTTTGATCGAGACGCTTGACCTTGACGACCTGCTGGCGGAGGTTCGCCATCTGGACGTTGCGACACGTCTAGCCCTACCTGGTTTCATTGACCCAATCGTCGGACGGGCACGCGAGTTGGACGGTATCGGGTTGTTGCGAGAGCTGTTGTTGGAGTTGCCGCGGCACGATGGCCGTGATCAAGCTCTATTTGCAACGTTAACGGCGTCGCCCTTGGATGTGTCGTGGCTTCTTGGTGAGAGCCGTGTTCCCGATCATCTCGTTCGCGTTTGGTTGGTTCCGATACTGATGTCGACCTCATTATCGAATTTCGTTGCGATTTTCTCAGATGCCGGCATGCGCAGCCGAGTAATCGCCGCGTTGCCTGCCGATGCAATCAACGTCAAACGCCGCATGCTTTCCGAGGGCGGTTTGTCGCTTAACGTCTATCTAGATCTGCTTCTCGACCTGCTTCCTGCGCTTGATCAAATTGAGGCGCGAGACTTTTCCAGCGACGCTCTTTCGCGATGCCTTCGGACCCATTTTGGACAGGATGAGACACAGACGATCGTCTGTTTACTGGGCGCAATGGGCGATGGTCTTGATGCCAGATGGGCGCTTTGTCACGGCCTTGAGCTTGGAGTTCCGACGACCGTCGCAAGCCGCAACCTCGTCGCGTTCAATTCCGCACCGGCGGTTCCACGAGGACGGATTTTGGTGTCCATCGATGATCTCGCGCGCGCATTGGATGGGCGTCGCGTGATCGACGTGGATGGCTCTGCGATCAATGCGGCAGCAAACCTGCTGGCTGATGCTCACGATTACGCTAGGTCTGCGGCCTTAGCGGCATCCGGACGTCTTCTGCCTCTCCTCATGCGTTCGCAGCAAGCGCCTGTATCGACGCTCGTTGCGGTGGCGTTCCCGATGGTGTACCGAGAGTACGCTAAGGCCGACGACATTTCTGAGCTATTGAGGTTTTTTCCGTTCACGGTCTGGGGCAAATGCAAGTCTGCTCGCCATGAGTTGGTATCCGCGTTTCTTGGATCATCCGTCTGGGCACCAAGGGATTTTGCGCTTACATCGTGCCGCTGCGGAGACATCGGCAAGATTTTTAGACATGTCGCGAACAGTTACGGCGGAGATGCATATCTCAAGCGAGTTTTGAGTGATCTTGGTTCTCTACAGCCGGAGTGTAGCAATGCAGTTGAAAAGGTTATCTTCGATACGGGGGAGAACTGATACGGCGTTGCTGCCGACTTTTGCTGGATGCTGCGCTCGGCATGACTGCGAGCTGGAGGGCTTAGTCTAGTGGCCGATGTACAGATCGAGTTTGGACAGGAAAATCAATCACCGACTTTTGCGCTCATATAATTGAAAATAGTACGGATGGCATTGGCCGCGAGATGCGCTTCAGCCTCCCCTAAAAGATCGTCAGAAGGATGTGCAACGCTGCCGTTATTTCGCAGCGAGTTCAGGGCGTCGATAGCCTGGGCGAAGCCCTGCAGCACGCGTACTAGATCTTTATCGTAGGAACCGAAAGACTGCAACGATGGGTGCTCCTGTCGCAGCAGCTTGAACAACAAAGTTAGTGATGCCTCATCGGGCGTGTCGATGCCGCTCTCAAGGCAGAGACTACGGAAATAGCCATGCAATGCCGTGTGCAGTCGGTCCACTGCGCTGACCGGGCCGCTGGCATGCATGAGGTGCTCAGCGTCGTTCAGCGCACGTCGCACCACATCACTGCTGGATAATCTTGCTGGTGCGTGACTCTTTACAACCTCGGGTCCATTGCGCACTAACACAGAAAGCTCCGGCAGGTCTGACAGTAACGGACCGGTTATCTTCGCGTGGTTGATGAGCTGCTCAAAGGCTATCATGTCAAAGCGGGAAAAATGCTCAAGCACCTCCAGCACGCACTGTCCGTAATCATCATCGCCCCAGCTCAAACTGCGAATAAGCCGCTTGTGGCCTTGGATGTAATCGCTGTGGCCAGACAAATATCCAAACCCCCTCCCAGTCCCAGCGGTAAATTCGTCCATGATCGCCTTCCTAAGAGCCAAGATCAGCGCTCCGCGTTTTTTGCCATCTGAGGCGTATTCATCGATCGTCACTATACTATCTCCTGAGTTAGTGGTGTGCTGGAATAAAGGAGGAAATGACACATAAGTGAAAAAGTAAGAAATGCCGCCCCCTTATGTGCTCACTATTTTTTACATGGCAGCTTAACGTTGGCAAAGAAGTAAATCTCTTTCACCAGTAGCTACGTAGCCATTTTTTCGAATATGCGGGACGGACTTTGCTACCAAATGGATGCTGGACCACCAGCCGCGCTGAAGTCGGTCGTTCCTGAACTAGCTAACTGTACAAAAGCATCGATATCGACAATTCCAGCGAGCCCGCGTTTGGTTTTAGGATCAAAGCGCAATATGCGCCAGAATCCATGCTCAGGCCCAAAATCGATGAACGCCGGCGTGGTTGTGTGCCAGCGCGAAAACAGCGTGCTTTTCCCAAACCACTGGAACTGCGCGGTGCCATCTTCGGTTATCCTTTCACGCATGTTCGAGAAATTGAATCGGTCTGCGTCGTTCTTGCAGCCATCCACAACCCACACCATTTTCCGATAGAAGAGTTCTCTAGCTTTGACCTCATCGGAGGTAATGGTCGAGCGCTGGAATTCGACAACCAGCCCGAAAGCGGTTCTTACATCGGCGATGTGCAACTCTCCCGAATCGGGGTCTCGCGCGGGGATTTCCTGCCACTCGGTTATAAAGCGATTTTTCCAAGCGCGATGCCATTCAGTTTCCGATTCCCACCACGGATCGCAATGAGCTCGTGACACATGCGCCCAATGCCAGATAATGTATTTTCCGCACTTGGATACGACCTCAGCACCGCAACAGGGACAAGTAGCCCTCAATTTCGGAACCGCTTCAACTCTTTGACCTTCTAGCAGGGCAAATCGCATGTTCTTCCTTTGACGAGGATCGGCAGGAATAAGAGATTCAGTTTCGGGAGCCAGTCGCCATCTGGCTGGCCTCGGTCTTGTCGATGTAGGCCCGCAGTTGGTCTCCGATCTGTTCCTGCACCACAGCTATGTCGTTGGCCTGCGCCAGCTGCAGCTCCAGTTCGCGTGATCGGGCAAGCGCCGCGCCAATTCTAAATTCACAATTTTCAGCTGTTCCGCCAGCAGTTCTAATTCGGCAATTTTACTGGCAATCTGGCGTTCTGTATCACTCGCACTTTGATGAGTGACGGCAACTGACTATCCTCTGCTCCAGCTTGCGGCCATTGGTCAGCTGCTCGTAGAGCGACTGCTTGGTGTGGGCCAATTCGGTGCCTAGGCTCACATCCTCCTGATTTAGCTTCGTGACTTCTTCCTGCTCTGCGCCGGCGGCCAAGGTCGTCGACCTGAGGGGATCATCGCAGAGAATATACGGCACGAACAGCGCAAGGCCAATACAACCAGCTGGTCGCCAACATGGTGATCTTGCATAATGTGCAGGGAATGACAGGGCTACTAAAGGACTTGCAGGCCAAAGGCTTCCCGTTGACAGATGAAATCCTGCGAGGGACTGCGCCTTACCGGCGCGAGTACATTAATCGCTTTGGTGAGTACCTGCTTGTCCTAGACGGGCCAGTTGAGCCGATCAATTACTATTGAACTTCGTGGTTTAGACTTCGCCGCTTAGAAAAAACATGACTAACGAACCGTTTTCTGAAATCCCATACTACGACGGATACAAGGCGATCCGCAACCAGCTACGGGCCTATAATCCTGCAGGACTGATCGGGATGTGCTTGCAGTACCTGCATCAGCCAGTCGCCAAGCAGATTGACTATATAGAACGCCATCCCTGGTGTGTGCTCTTGCTCATCAAGTGGGTTTTGATAGATGAGAAGTTTGTCGATCGCAACCGGCCAACGCCAACGCAAGCGCAGACCGTGAAGGTTCTTCAGCAAGTGGTCCACTTGGCTGGGAAGGTGAGAATGCCGTCAGAGCACGATTACATCACGCTGTTCATCCGCGCGATGGTGTTCCAACAGGTGCTGTACCAGCGGCGCTCATCGATAACGCTGACGGGCCGGCAAATGCTTTACTTCGGTGGACTGGACGAGGCGCATTACATCCCTCGGACCTTTCGGGAAGTGACGGATATATCCTTGAATCGCTTTTTGCAACTGGCGATGGCTGTCCATACCGGCTTTCTGAGTGATGGGCCGGAGCGTCATCGCATTGGGCCGCAGTGGTTCGGCGACATGCAGAATGTCGGCGAAGCGAGCGATGTTGAACTGTTTCTCGGCTTGCTATCTGATTCCTTTCAAGGCATACGCGACACGCTGCTTGCGCGTGATGCCAAGACGATTGAAGCTGGGCGCAAACCCCGCGCCGCTTCCGAATATGGCGAACAGACACCACTAATTCAAACTCCCCTGCTACCGTCGGGAGTAGGCGACTACATCGTCGTCGATCCTTGTCTACTTGAGAACTGCTTGGGAAATTTCGTCTACAGCACGCTGCGCAGTCACCATGTTCAGGACTTCATGGGCCATTTCGGTCCTATATTTGAAGACTATGTGCGCCTGGCCGTGGAATACTGCCGATTGCCTTTCCGTGCAGAGACTGAACTCAAGCTCCTGCTGGGAAAAAAGCAGAAACGTAACCTGATTGACTTTTTGATCGCCGATGAAGACGCGCATGTATTCGTGGACGCAAAGGCCGCAGAGATGAACTATCGTGGCACCATCACTCATGATGCAGTCGAACTCGCCAAGTTGCTCGACACGTCGCTACTGAAAGCGGTGCAGCAAGCCAATGGCGTCATTGCGGAGCTGGTTAATCTAAGCAGTACAGATGCCGTCTTCAGGCCTAGGAAGCGACACTATCTGATCGCGGTCACATACGCTCGGATGAACATAGGGAACGGTCGCGCGCTGGCAGATTCTGTTGGCATGGAGGCAATAGAAGCAGTGGTGGCGGATCAGCCTGGTGGCCTGCAGATTCCGATCGAGAATATGTACTTTCTAACGATTGAAGAATTTGAGCGTCTAGTTGCCCAAGTGGCCATCAGCAGCATCGGTTTGGTTCAAGCGTTAGAACGAGCAAAAGAGCTGGACGCGGATCCATCAACGAGTTCGTTCATGTTCGAGCAGCACCTGGTGAAGTGGGGTATGGCCGGGGCCGTACCAGCTTACCTAATCGATAAAACAGCCGACGCGCTTGATCAGATCGCCGCGACCTTAAAGCGATCCCAGGCAGCCGCGTGAACCGGTTTTTCGCCAGCTTGATAGAAATTATGATTCTTTTTTAACATCATCGACTTGTCGCCACCTTGGTGAAAAGACAAATACTGGCGGGCCTCGAATTGATCAGCATAATGATTGACATGAAGGAATTGTCAAATTAAACTTAAGATTCATTTTGAATCCAAAAAACAGGGTGACTACTGATGTCTCTTTCAGTTGCAAATTTACTAACAATGCTTGTTGGGCGCGTTCCTCCGCAACCGCCAATCGTAAGTTCGGCGTCCTCAGGGGATGACGATTCACGGAGGGTCGCGACAACTGTACGACTAGAGCCACAAGTTAAGGCGTTTATCGAGCACTATTCGAGCAATATGGGCATGTCTGTGCAGGACTTTATTGGGATGACACTCCGCTCAGTAATGCTCGCTACGACAACACCCAAACTCACAGAGTTGGAGCTGATGCTTTCACGGTTTTTTGACGTTTTTGCTGCACATGATGTGAAAACTGCCGATATTCCTCTATTGCTTCCGCCTGGAATACTAACTAGGGCCGACTTGGAACACCGCGAGCGCATTATTAATGCCTTGAATAACGATGTGTTAGAATACCTGTCAATCTTATTTAAAGTTAACGTGAGTTGGTTAAGCGGAGTTTCGGAAAACTGCTACAGTAGTAAGGAAACACAGCGTTGGTATAAAGCTACACAAGGTTTTGCCCGAAGACTCTTTAGTCATCGAATTATAAAGAATGTTTCGAAAGTCTCGGTCGTATTTATAACCAATGAAGAAGTAAATCTAGATTGGTTGAGAGAAGCTAGGATCAAAGAAGATGACATTCGTGCCGTGGACGTTACGCCAGTAGTGATTATCGAATCCAGAGTTAATGGGGTAGAGCTTACTTCGTATGAACTATGGGCAGGCGAACGATGGAACTACGTCAACTGCCGTCGGGATCTCAAAGCAATGATGTTGTTTTGTCAGCGTGCGCGTATAGCTGTGGATGGGATTTCAATTCCTAAAGAGCGGTATAAGCAATTTATTTCGGAACAAGTACTTATTCCGGTGGTTCTTCAACGGCCGAGGCGGGTATGGCCGATAGACGACGTTGTTTGGAATTCCGATCAGAACGGGGAATTGGATGAACTTCCTGCTGTCGAGAGGCGATTCAAAGAAGAAAAACTTGACGTTTTGGCCGAGGCATATAACCGTTATTATTCTGTGTCCAATGCTGAAAATGTGGCGAAAGGGATAGAGCTTCCACAGTTTGGCTGACGTATTCAGGACTACCGCAAAGCTTTCTCATTGTTTTAGTTTTATTAATGCGATGGAGAATATTCTCCATCGCATCTCCGTTTGCTAGGGAATAAGGTTGCGTACGGCCCTATTAAGAAAATCATCTAGCGTTTTAACTAGCGCTGGATCCACAACACCCCTCAGCGTATTGGCCGTCCCGAGGAGCCAGTACGGAAAGGATCTGATACCTCATTGACTGCAAGGTAGATTAATGAATACTTGCGGCCTCAGCGTAAGGGTGTGGATTGTGCCGGATAGGCCTTCAGGATCGACATGCCGCGCTCCTGCGCTGGGTAATTGAGAACCGGGCTGGGAAAAAAGCAATGTATTGACGCTGTATTCCCCCAGATAAACGCCCGGCAGCATGCGGTCGCGCAGCAGCTGGCCGAGGTAACGCCAGTCTGCCCCCTTGTTAGCTTGGCCATGATCCATGGTCACGAGCGCGCTACACGTTCTGGCATGATCGCGTCTGTCCTTGACTCTACTAGGATTTGCCAAGCAATAACTTTCGCCCCGTCAGAGTTAATTCTCAAAACTCTGTCGAATGCAATAGCAATCGGTGGCGTAGTTTTATCATAGACGCACTTTAGGCCGTCGTGCTGGCGTCTTTTTCGCTAACTCGGCTACTTCGGTTGGATGTTGATAGATGGCGGTTAGTAGATGCTCGACCACCTCGACCAATATATCGACGTCCTTGGGATCTGGCGTATAACCACGATGAGCAGATGCGTTGCCGGCGTCGATTACTTTAAGAAGCACATCAGCTTGAATTTTTGAGATGAGGCCTTTTTTTTGCAAGTCCGCCACCTTGTCTTGAAACGAGCCTATGTCGCCAATACGGTCAAGGAATACCATGTCGATGACTGTTCGAATGCCGACGGATGCTAGCGTGAATAGCTTATGCTCAATAGCGGTGTACACCTCTTCAAGCAGACGAGCCTGATCCTGCGGCACAGCGCTCTTTAGTCGCTCCGTTGGCCAGGAACTTGCGACGGCTGCAGTCGCAGCTTGAAGCGCAAAGTAGGAGGAGGGCACATCGACATGCATATTGGCCCGCATTTTTTGCAGATGTTCGACGCAGGTTTTGAACGTTGGGTACTGTAGTATCGGCTCACTCGGCACTATCATCGCGACAGAGGGCTTATCAATCGCATGACGTCCGCTGAAGCCGCCAAAGCATGGGTAGCACTCAAACATTAGCTCGATATAGTAGAACATGTCTTCGAAACTCAACCCGAGCTCTGAGGCCAGTTCCATTACCAGCACCGCATTGCCAGGATTTTCGCGGTAACGTTGCCCCATCGAGGCATACGCTAACTCTGCTGTGGCAAAGAAAGCGCGCGACTCTTCGGTGTCAATTTCGACCAGACCAAACAGCGACAACAAATAATGGTCAGACTCAAGGCGGATAAGTCCGGTCCGCTCGCACCAATCTATCTGCGAGGCGTCATGGATGTGGTCGGTTCTATACCTTAGGCGTTTCACTCCTTTTCGTCCAAAGTCGGTCGCTCCGAATAGGTCCTGAAGTAGGCTTCGAGGTATTTCGTTTTGCATAGATAGTGTTTCGCGGGAGTCAAAGTTAGCCATGATGATGCAACGAAGCACGATCAGTAGGCAAGAGGGAGAGAGTGCGCTCAGTTAGGATTTCGCCGACATGCTTTTGCCGGAAGTACTCGTGAAGCCCGAAGCACTACCAGTACTTTTTAAGATACCTGGACAGAACCCATCCCTGGATCTCGATTTCGCTATCGGAATCGCTGTAGTGAACTAGCGTCCAGTCATCTTCTTTTCTTAGAATTTCAACTGGCTGCCCGAAATGCAGGGTACCGATTGCCGGAGACCGTATTTTGCCATTGACGCGGACGGTGAGCACCTTCGTGTTAACGAATCGGAAGCTGTCTTGAACGTATCGTGGTACGCCACTATTGCGGGCCACTTGCTGCACGGTTTTCGCAGTTGCAGAATTGGCCGCCTCTAACTTCTGTTTGACGATGAAATCGTTGTAGGGATTGATGTAGGAAAAGAAGAGCGCAAGGAGGAAAGGGTATACATATGTCTGAAAAATCTTTTTGGCTCGAACGCTTGGAAGATTTTCATATGCGGCGACGAATGCCACAACCAATTCCTCTATCGAGGCAGCGTCAATCGACACTTGATTGCCTAGGTGCGTCCTGGCTAAGCTGACGTAAGACACAAGATCTTCGTCAGTGACCTCAACATCCTCAATCTCATCGATACTCGTAGGGGTAGCAATCCCGAGGCTTTGCAGTGACTCAAAAATTCGTCGTGTGTTTTCGCCAGCAATGTCGATAAACGGGTTTCTGAATGTAGCGTTCAGCGTATCTTGAAATAGCCGCATTGGGTCCGTCGCCGCGTTCAGCGCAAGGTATCTTTCGGCCTCCCACGCCGCAGAGGTCTTTTGAACTTCTTCGAATGGATTGAGCCAGGCTGTGCCTCGCTGAAAAGCGTCCATCAGAACATGAGGCCGCTGCGCTTCAAGCGCGATCGTCATTCGGCCAGATACCTGGTCCAGAAATGCCTTCGCAGACGCCTCGCCAGCCACAGCCCGCTCTGCGAGCATATCTCGCGCGTAGTCCATTGCCGTCGAGGTGCTCAAGCCAGCCCTGAGTTTAGCGATTTCCGAGACCCCAGTATCTCCGATTAGCGACTTATGGAACTTCTCGAGCTCATTGATGTAGGAGGGCTGAATTTGCAGCGAATCCCTATATTGCTGAGCTAGTTCGCTTGCGCTGGATATTCCAAGCGCGTGCTTTGTAGCCGTCAACTCCATTGCGTACCCGGCATAACTCGCTGCAATGCGTGCCGCCTCAGTCACGCCAGAGACAGCTGAAGCCACTAAAGAGTCGGTCTGGAGGTGTCGGGCATAACCGGATTCCATCAGCAAGTCGCGAGTGCCGTTGATGTCGCCCAGGATTCTTTGTGCTTCTGATTTCGACGAGAAGTAGTCAGCCACTGAGCTCACTGCTGAGCTTTCCAAAATTCCTTTTGAAGGATTCATGTAAGCTTCAATTTCAGCAATCGTTCTTAGCGATGGGTCTTGGAAGCTCATGCTGGCCTTTCTCGTTTAAATGCTGATTTTTAATGAGATAGATTTCGGGTTAAGTTATTTCGCCGAATAGGCGGCTAGTGCAGAGATGGGGAAACAAGCTAGCTGCTGGCAAATGCGGGCAACGCGGTTTTGACTAGGAGAAATAAGGGCAGGTTCGGAATTAGGGTCGTCGAGGACGTGGACTTCGGCATAGCAGAAGGACCCTAAACTGCGGCGGTTACGGTTTGCGCCATTTGTCCGGCTTACCCCCCGTAGTATTACGAACCCGCTCGACATGTGGCGTCGAGCCAGGGCTCAGTTCACGCGCGCGTTGAATTGCCTCACGCTGAGTTGGAAGCACATCGCTTGCGCGTTGCGAATTTGGCCGGCGGACCGCGTAGTCCTTGGTGTCTGGCCGTTGCTCAACAAAAATGCGTTTGTCTACCATGAGATTTCTCCTATGGAAATGGCAATGACATACTACATGTAGTGCAAAATGCACCATGGACTACTATATACCGCTCAGCAGTAAAATCAAGAAAAATTTGGCACTCGCTCGTTCTGAGTGCTGATTGAGTTGTGCGCTACAAGCGTCGCACGAGTTGCTAGCTGTGACGTCAGCTCGAACACTACGAGGCTGTCCTATGTAGAGCTTTCTAACTTTTCTTCGACCAAAAGAATCATTTCTGACGGCGGCAGCCCGAGCGCTTGGGCAAGTTTGAAGATGACGCGGATTGATGGCTGGTTGACGCCTCGTTCGATCAGGCTGACGAAATTTCGCTCGATCTCGGCTGCGAACGCGAGTTGTTCTTGCGACAACCCAGCATCTCGTCTTAACGCGCGAAGAACTTGACCGAATGCGACGCCTGGATCCAAACATTTCTCCCAATATATTGGTAGAAATGGTGGCCTTCGGCTATCATTTAGTCTTCACAATATATTGGTAAATTTCAGCGCTGCCGGCAGGTTTACATAAAAATGGCGTCTTTTGCCATCAACCGTTCCGTCTTCTGCTGTTTTAGATGGCACCGCTGCAGCAGCCAAAATGATTGACGGATGAGCAATAGAAAATCTCTGCCCTGCGCAGACCTGACTAAAACTGCCTTTTCTTTACGCTTCCAGCAATTACAAGAAGCACTCAACGACAGTCTTCGTCGAAGTGGGTCTCCGCTGGAAGCTGTCCTTGAGGCCCAAGACCGCATGATCCTTCGCCTGGAAGGATGGATCGACAGTCTGGCGGACCTTCACATGGGGGCAAAGTCCGATATTGATCTCTTCCGACATACCTTGGATACCAATAGGAAAGTCTACCGCCTAAAGACGTTAGAGCTACATAACGTGGCCGTTTCCGACGTTGAAAAAGACGAGCTGGAGCGCGCTCTTCGTCTGACAATGCGAAAGATTCCCACAAACAGCACTGGCCTGGCTTACTCGCTTCCGTCGTCGGGTCCTCACTAATAACGCAGTATATGCCGTAAGGCCGGCATTTTTTAAGGTTGCAGTTTATGTCTTTTGAGACTATCCAATACACGACATTACCGCTCGCCAAAACTATGGGGCTGATTGACCTCGCGGTTTTTGTTGCTCTTCCTGGCTGTGTGGCCCAGGCACTATCAGACGACACGAGCACGGTGGTGCTCGCGTCGGTCGCTGGCTTTGCCGTAATAGCGACCATCAGAGGCGTGCGGCGACATTTCAGCCTTAAGACAAGCTTTGCAAACGCGAAAGCATATTTGGAAAAGCATGGGATCAGGGCGGATCTAGAGCTCCGTCACGAGCTTGCAGTTGACTCGGTATCTGGAAAAATTGTTTTTGTTACGCCGGCTACCATGTCCTATCAAGTCTATGATCGATGGGATATCCTCGGGTGTGAGCACCAATGGGTCACCAAATCGAACAGCAATGGTCAGCTGTCGAAGACCCAGAACGTCCTGGTTTTTAAGACGCGCAACGCGCAGCAGCCTCTCTATAAAATCCGCTTATTCGATCACGCCACTGCCGAGCTCTGGCTGGCCCGCATTAACGCTGTGTTGAATTCATAGGCCGCCGAAAACGCTGGGCACTTGCTTCTAGTGCGTCTAATATGTCAGCACCGAGCGGCAGGTACTGATGCGTCCAGCAGCGTCCTACTTGAACGCACTGAGCTTCGCTCGCCTTCCCACCTCAATACAAGCTGATCGATGCGCCTACTGATACTGTCAGATCTTCACCATGAGCTGTGGCGCGAAAAAGCTCCACATATCGATTCACAGATCAGTTGTCCCGACGTAGTCATACTGGCCGGCGATATCAGCGGTGGCGCTAAAGCCGTGGAGTGGGCCGCCAACGCTTTCGCCGATACACCTGTTCTCTACGTGTCAGGCAACCACGAAGCGTATGGTAAGAATCTTGATGACGTCCAGGATGACATTGAGGCCGCCTGTCTGGGCGTCCCCAATGTACATTTTTTGAACTGCAGCGAGTACATCCATGAGAACGTTCGATTTATAGGTGCGACTTTGTGGACCGACTTCAAGCTGTTTGGCGATGGCACGCGTGCAGATGCAATGCGTGAGGCCGAATTAACTATGACTGATTACAAGCGTATTCGCCTGGCGAAGAAAGGGTTCAGAAAGCTGCGTGCAGCTGATACCGCGCAGCTCCACGCGGTGCACAAATCCTGGATCAAAAAGAAGCTTGCAGAGCCGTTCGCTGGCGGCACGGTGGTAATCACTCACATGGGCCCATCTATGCAATCGGTTCCACCGCAGTTTCGGACTGATTTGTCTTCCGCAGCTTATGCCTCTCAGATGGATGACTTAGTGTCGCAAGCCGATGTTTGGGTACACGGCCACATGCATGAATCGCTGGACTACCGCATTGGTAAATGTCGTGTCGTCTGTAATCCATGCGGCTATCTCAACCGTGATAACACACCGGAGAATAAACAGTTTGATCCGGCGTTCGTGGTCGAGTTACCAGACGCTTGCAATAACCAAGCAGATCAGTGAATGTGGCGGGGCGGCAGTCTGCGGCGCGCTGTTTCGGTCATCGCACCTCATGACTTTTTTTCTTCTCAGGAAGAGGGGCCATAAGCTTGTCGCGAGAAAGGCCCCATAAAGTCGCATTGTAAATGAACCGATTCGCGATTTCCGCCATTTTTTGCAACTCTGCTTTCAACTGATCGTTTTCTTCCTGAAGTTTGGCTATTCGCTCCATGGCATCGAGTGTGGTTCGCGGCCGAGTCACTTTGCTGAGCTTGTCCACCTCGGATCGTAGATGCTTTTTTTTGACCTCATAGGCGTTAACCAATGCGGGCTTTTTGTGTAGTGCCTGCCTAGTAGGTTCGTAACCAATTATGCTCTGCGCGCCTTTGCAAATGGATTCCCACTTAAACGGCTCACCTTTTGGCCAAGCCCTTACCATCTCAACCATTAATCGCACGTCTTTGTCAGTAATTGCTCGAGACATCTCTAGGTCCTCAACTCGTCTAGGCACGCCAGCAAATCGGCTCCGTACTCAATAGCCAGTGCTTTTCTGTCTACGAGTTTGACGCCGATTTGCCCTGCCTTTTCGTTTATTAGAGTCTGCTCGTGGTTGAAATCAGTGCCGGTTATCTCGATAGGACTGCCGTCCGGGATCTGTGGATCGTTCAGGATGGAGAGCAGGGCGTCCAGCTTTCTGATCTGCGGTCCACTGACGGTCATCCACCGCGTCGCTGATCGCTCGCCGTGTAGGATGGCGTCCTGGGCCGCGTGATACGTTTTCCCCAGTTCCTCCCGCTCGGCCGCGATCACGTTGGCAGCAAATCGGTCTCCTTTGCAGATCAAGACCTCCGAACAGTTCAAGCAATCTGCGAATTTATTGCAGGGGCCGACCCGCCAGCTTCGGCGGCACAGACCGTACCTGCTACGGTGAATAGGGCCATGACCGTATACCTCGGTCTCTTCGCTGGTTACTGGTGGCTTTGTGCTCTGTTCGACCTCATGTCTCATCAGAGAGGCAGCCGCCGATGCCGCTTCGCCTTGGTCATTGTCGAGATAGGACAAGGTTTGCCGGTTCGATGAACGACTGCTCCAAGCTGTAATCACATCAATTGGCACTCCACTTTGTTTTGCCAACCGATTAAGTAAGTGGCGCATAGAATGCGACTTCAGCTTGATTGGTTTAAAGCCATGGCGAGTGTAGAAACAATATGACTTAGGTTTACCGTTTGCATCCGGGCGACCGCTTAGGCGATCTGAGTAGTAGTTCTGGTTGAAAGGGGCGAGCAGGACGGGACAAGTGCTCATGCTGGTCGAAAACTGTTTCCGCAGGCAGCATAGCAATGAATCGGACATTTTCAGCGGTGGAGCCTCACCTTTGACACGCGGCTGCTGGTAGGGGAAATGTGGATTCGATTGTCGATGGTCTTTCAGTATGATTTGCCACAGAGAATCCAAGGTGTATCCGCTCAATGCCCATGATCCCGTCATTTTCTTAAAATAGCTTTCTGCGGAGTTTTTGTCTAAAAAGCCCATGGCTTGCGCAACTTGCTCGCGCGTAAGTAATTGGTCGTGTGGTACGTTTGGGCAGTTTGCGTGGCGGTAGAACTTAGTCGGATTAGTTTCCATGTACCGGGCAAGCTGCCGTCCCTCTTTTGTCATTTCATCCAAGCGCCGGATGGCTTCAATGGTGGTTTCTGCCATTGTTTCGGGTATGGGCTTGCGAGCGAAGGAGTTGATTTTAGGTACCCAGTATTTTAGGTAACGTTGGGTCTTGCCATTCCTGTCTTGGTCGCTGGCCAGACAGTCCGTCCTGAACTGTGCCGTTTCCATAATGCGCATTGGCGCGGAAAGGAGCAGGGCAGTAATGCTGGTCACCAGAACATCAGCGCCTTCCAGCGGCTGGCGATACCCCCGGCCAAACACTTCTGCGATCGCCAACAGAGCGTCTTGGTCCGGTACCTTTTTGTCTTTTACATGCTGCGGTGCCAAGGCTCCGTTTGTTTTTTCGTAGCTGAGGTCGCCATAGTACTGATGTTTCCAATAGTGGGCGCGAGGGGTGACAATGGCACAGTCGGCCAGGCGCTGCAGGATGTCGAGCAGGACGCCCGCAACGGAGGCCACTCCCTTGTGCCGAGCGAGTACGATGATGGCCTGCTGGAAGTGGCGTTCGCATACCTTAGTAATGTCAGGCACCTCCATGTCTTGGCGGAGCGCGTGCTCAAGCGCCCGCAGCGCTGACATCTCACGGCCGATGTTTCGATGAGGCGCGACATGATGGCGGTACCGGAGATAAGCCTTAGCCACTTCCATGAATGCCGGGTGCAGGAGTTGTTCGGGTTTCGGAACTTTTGCTTTATGAAGTCGTGTGTTTTGGTCATTCGTGAACCGAATGCTCTGGTGCGTGGTGGGCCAGAATTCACTCTGCCACGTGAAGCCTTCCTGGTCTTCCCAAGTTGTAATGTGGTTCCGAGCCATGGCAATGAAGGCATCAAGATTCGACTGCGCCGACAGGTTCTTAAGCGGGGTGAACTGTATGATTCTGGGCATGTCCAATTCAGTCATTGTTTTCCTCCAGTTCATCCTTGCGCGCGTTGCACCTGGTAATGCAAGCCTGAACAGCCCGGATATCGGGCCCGAGATCAATGGGCATGAGCAGCTTGCGAGCGCCGCCAATCTTGATCATCGCGTGCTCCTCCGCCTGTCTTTTCAGAAGCGCATGGAGTACTTCCTCATGCGGCGCATGGACCAATGGCTCGAACATCTTGCAGCGGTAGCAGGGGATGGGCACAGACGTGGTCGCGCAGAAGCTGTGCTGTCCGCATTTGCCAACATTCTTTAAATTCCCTTCCGACGCAAATTCCAGTGTGCTATCGGGATCGTTGGCGCGGGTTGCCTCCGAGTCGTCGTTGAGTAGTTTTCCGGTAAACGCCATAGCCAGCGGCGCGAGCGCTACTGTCATGGCTTCATTGATCTGTCGCGCCTCCTCGGCCGGGTCGTTGTAGTAGCTGTCAATCGACGCACGGCTTTCATGGCCCAGCCAGAAGGAGAGTACATTCTTGGGTGTACCTAGCCGTGCGAGTTGGCGTGCGCGAGTATGTCGTAGACGGGTCGCGGTAACCTTGACTGGGCGGCCGGTGCGATGGCTGAAGGGTGGTTTTGATACTAGAGTCTTATCAGTGTTATTTCCCAGCGTATTTCTATCCCAAGATAGAATCTTGCTAAGAATTTCGGGGTCGACATGGAACAGCTGGCTGTCGAAGTTGGAACGCCAATCGAGATGATAGTGATCAGTGAGCGCTTCAATTGCCATCTCTATCCTCGCTTCATGGCTAAACACTGGAAGTTGCGCCAACTCTTGTTTGGTAAGGGTAATGTCTAGTTTTTTGTTGAACAACGCTTTCACTTCATGTTTTTGGATCTGGAAAAGATCCCATAAATGGTCTGCCACCGGGTGTACTTCTTCCTTGCTATCCCGGAAGTTATTAGTAGCACTACGATCTTTTGCGCCGGGGAAGTGGATGCGGCGTTCGCTAGTGGAGTTGCCCTCGGATGCGTCATCGCGGAAGTCCCCGATCTTAAGGCTGGCGAATTGAACGGGGCGGCGGCCGTACTGCATTGAGAGCAGGCGCAACAGCGTGGTTTGGGTTCCAGTGGTGCCTTGATCGTAGTTGGCCCAGACGCATTGCAGGAGCGCGTCATATTCAAAGTCAGTGAGCCAACTCTTTTCAGGGTCGTCGGATAAGACGTTTTTGGGTCGTGATTTCCTGACGACTGGCTTTGAAAGGAACAGAAGCGCATCGCTGGTAATGGCCGATGGATACCGGTCTTGCCAATAGATGAAAAATGATTTCATCAAACCGCTAGATGTTTGGAAGCTTGTTATTGTGATTGCCTTCATGAGCCAAGCTAGGTCGAACTCGCGTGTCGGGCACTGGGCGAGTGTGTAATTAAAAGCTCGCACGGCGACCTGAAATGACGAAGCCGAGTATTTTCCGCTCAAGGCGAATGAAATAAGGTGGTCTCTTAGTGAGTGCAAGGTCTCTGGCAACAGCACATTGAAGGCGGAGCAGTCGGTATTCGTTTTGCCAATCCACTTCAAAACATCCAACTCCCAAAATGGAGCGCCGGGCTCGGATTCCGGACGGGAGGTACGGTCAAGGTTGAGATTGCTATTGAAGAGTTCTGCTGGTTCTTTCGGTACGGCAGCGGTCATTAACTGGTACTCTTTTCATTTAGTGTTGGCCGCTACAAGAGCGAGTTTTCCGGCTGCGGCGCGGGTCTGTTTCGAGGGCAGGACGGGCCTTTCGGTATCGCCGGCCACTTGTAACCCGATATTCATCGCCTGCTCCTGAGTGTGCCGGAGGTTATAGATGAGCGCTGATTCTGAACCCTGCGCCCACCCCATCAATATCTCGCGAGATTCCCTCTCTTTCTGGGGAGTCCATTTCACCTCATCGCACTTCAGTGAGAACCGGTAATTCCAATCGTGCCTGAGCAAATGTGGATGAAGCGTCGCAAAGGCAGGAAATAATTTCTTCAATTCAGTCAGAGCTTGATCAAAGGCTGAGATTGACAGGGGGGCGCCTTGATTTCGCCCGGCGCGATGGGTCACAAAAATAAAATCTTCCTCATCAAAGCCAACGCGCGAAACATCGGCCCGGTGTTCGGCAATGTATTCTGTGAGTTGTAATTCCAATCCCGCAGTTATTGGCACAATTCGTCCGCGTGTCTTAGGCACCGGCTGATTGACGCGGGTGTCAAAGGTGTCGCCATGATTTCGCTCGATGACCAAACGTGCGATCTGTCCTCCTGCGGAATCCAATACGTTTTTGAGTTTCAAGGAAAGCAATTCGCCGCGTCGCATTCCAGTCTCATATAGAATTCGGAGCATTACGACAGTACGCAGTCGCGCGCCGCAATCTGCAGCGCGAAAGAGACCAACAAATGGATCGTTCCATAGGGCGTGCAGTTGTTCTCGCGCGTTTTCTGGGAGGTGCTTTTTCCAGTTTTGTTGATTCTTCGCGGATTTGGAGCCAGCTTTTGACAGAAACTTTTCTCTCAACCTTCTGTCCTGCGTATCGATCATGGCCCTGACGTCGGGGCGGTTGCTGTCCGTAATGACCTCATCAGCAATCCACTGCAAATACTGCGCTGCATAGCTTATATAGGTGTTCCCTTTGGTCGCACCGATCGTGGCGCCTTGCTTTCTGCGGCGGGCGGCGTTGAGGTAACGCGCTAGATCATCAATTTCGTGCGGTCGTAAAAATTCATGGCGTTGGAATCGAACCTCTAAGCCAATTTGCGCCTCAGAATCCCATTGGCACCGTCGTTGAGCTTCCCATTCCAGCACGCGCTTGATGGCATCCAGGTACACAAGCTGCGTGCTGGGCGTTGTATGGAGTCGTTTGCTTCGTGAAATAAATGCAGTCGGGTAAAATAGCGGGAAGGCTTCCTCGCTCGAAAAAAGCAGGCTGAACCGCTCGCCATTGCTGGACACAAAAGATTTGATTTGGAAGCCCAACAACTCGTCCCTCTCCGTAATGCTTTACACTTCCCGTAACTTGCATAGAAGCATAAATGGGGTTTACAATTGTTGCAAGAATTTTTTGCATGAAATATCTGGAATTTGAGCGTCTCGCCCTGTAGATGTTGGGGAAGAGCCCTCAGGTACCCAAGGGAGTTTACAAAATATGGCTAACAGAATGGTAGTCCTGGATACTGAAACCACCGGCCTCAACCCGCGCAACGGCGACCGGGTGATCGAAGTCGGCTGCGTCGAACTGCAGAACCGCATGCTGACGGGGAATAACTTCCACCGCTATATCAATCCCGAGCGCGATTCGGAAGAGGGCGCGCTGGCGGTGCACGGCCTGACCACCGAGTTCTTGAGCGACAAGCCGAAATTCGCTGCGATCGCCGCCGAGCTGCGCGACTACATCGCCGGGGCCGAGCTCATCATCCACAATGCGCCGTTCGACCTCGGTTTCTTGAACCACGAATTCAAGCTGCTCGGCCTGCCGACTGTCAACGAGCATTGCAGCGGCGTGATCGACACCCTGGTCAACGCCAAGGAACTGCATCCGGGCAAGCGCAATTCGCTCGATGCGCTGTGCGACCGCTACGGCGTGTCGAACGCGCACCGCAAGCTGCACGGCGCGCTGCTCGATGCCGAGCTGCTGGCCGATGTCTACCTGTCGATGACGCGCGGGCAAAACGCGCTGTCGATGGAGATCGAAATCGAGACCGGCGGCGCAGGCGGGCTGCTGGAAGCGGTGCCGCTGGCCGAGATCATCGTGCTGGCCGCCAGCGCCGAGGAGCTGGCCGAGCACGACAGCCTGCTGGGCGGACTCGACAAAGCGATCAAGGGCACATGCATCTGGAGAAGTTACGCAGAAGCGTGAACTTCAGTCCAATGCGCTGAAGGCCGCCTGTGCCGCGCGCATCAGCGACGGATGCAGTATGCCGAGCTTCGGCGTCTGCCCATGCGGCGCCGCGGGCGGCACTGAAAACCATTCGGTCGTGTAAGGCAGGTCCAGGGCCTGCTTCAAGTCGAATTTGGTGTCGTAGCTGAGTCCGGCCGCCTCGTCAGCAGGGCGCTTGCCTTCCCGCAGGATCGCGAATTCGCCTCGGCGCAGGGTCGCGGTTCGCTGGCTGGTGCCGTAGGCGACGCGGACGTAAAACTGCGGAGCGTCATCGTCGAACACCGCCAGAATGAGCGCCGGCCGCGGTGTCGGCCGCGGCTGGATGTGGTCCGGGAAATGACACCAGACGATCTCGCCAGCGGCGGGCTCTGCCCACCAGGCGGGCGTCATGTAGATTCGGTATCGAACAGACTTGAGCGCACCGAGCGCTTGGCGCCCTGCGGCACGCTCTTCTTGATCTGGCGCACCTGACCGGCGGTCAGCGCGCCATCATCCGCTTCGTACTGGGGCAGCAGCTTGATAGCGAGCTGACGCAGCGCGTGGTGGATCGCCTGGGTTTCGTCCACGCCCAGCTGCGCGGCGAGGCGCTTGACGGTATCGCGCGTGACGCCGGCGGCAGTGTCGACCATGCGATAACGGAAGGCGATCTGGTTTGCAGCGTTGCGCGTGGCCATGGAGAGTCCTCTAAAGATATCTTAAAGATATCCACAATTTACTGGCCGGTCAAGCGCGGCACGCGACGCAAGAAAACTTGTCCGGAAGCGTGACGTTTTCCGTTTGGTATGCCATAATACGCCCCGCTTTGGGAGGTTAGCTCAGGGGTAGAGCACTGCATTCACACTGCAGGGGTCGCAAGTTCGAAACTTGCACTTCCCACCAAAATTCTTCGTCTAGATTCAAACACTTATGCCGCGCTCGGCCGCCCTATATTTCAACTTGGGGCAGATTTGGGGCAAACCGGTTGTTACACTGCCCGCAACCCCACTGGTTGCACCGACCACGTGCTTGCACGCATCACGGATTTTGGGCTCTAGGCATACTCGGGAAATTCGGTGCCGCGCGTGGTATCGGTCCTTGTATACAAACGGGCCAGGCGCTTGCGCATATCCTGGTCCAAGCCACTCCCGATCCACTTCCCATAGGTGCGCGTGACCATCGTCGTGTCGACGTGGCCCATTTGCGTTGCCACATACAGTGGATTCGCGCCCAGCATGAGGAGGCTCGATGCGAACGTGTGCCGGGTCTGGTACGGATTGCGGTAACGGACGCCGGCGGCGAGCAAGATCCGCTTCCAGCGCCGCCAGATGGGCTTGTCGCCCGCCCATTGTGCTCCGTACGCCGGATTGAGGAACACCAGGCCGCCCGCCAATTTGGTATGGCACTGCTGTGCCAGCAGCGCATCGTGGGCCCCCTGTCGCAGGTCGATGGTCCGCAGGCTGGCGTCGGTTTTTCCGGTGAACTTTGCTTTTCCGTCGACGAAGGCGCAGTCGACCGATACGGCGTGTTTGACGAAGCTGACCGCGGGCCATGCGAGGGCGATGTATTCGGAAGGGCGCATGCCCGACGCAAAGGCGAACAGGAATATGTTACGTTCCTGTTCGCGAACACAGGCCGAGAGGATGGCTTCGATCTCGTCGATGTCGAAGGGATCGGCCGTGAAGTCGGAATTCAGCTGTTCGCGCGCCACTAACTTCTTCAGCTTGATGCTGTCGAACGGATTGCTTTCGATGACTTCGTCGATCACGGCCTGCTCCAGGGCGTTACGGAATGGTGTGAGGATCAGCTGGATGGTCTTGCGCTTGACAGCGAGGGACATGATCCACAGGCGCAGTTCGCGCGCCCTCAAGTCGACAGCCCGGGTCAGGTCCCATCGTGGAAACAAGTGCACTTCACACACGTCGCGATAGCAGTTGCAGGTGGACACGGCGAGATTGCGCTGGGCCGCTTGCAGTTGCTCGCGCAACAATTGGCCGACGGTTATACGCTGACAACGAGCTATCTACGCGACCAGTTCGGCAATGTCGCACAAACCAGTCAGGCTTGGCTTGATCCACTGCACAATGCGCAAACCACACGCATCCTTGCCAGCACCACGTATGAATCGCACGGCCGCTTCCCGCAAGTACGCAAGAATGCGACTTGCTTTACGAGCGGGGGCGTCTGCCAGTCTGAGACGTGGTTCTACGACGCAGGCACTGGTGTCAAAACCAGTGTGTTTGATATCAATAATTTGACCACCAGTTGGACGGTGAATGGCTTCGGCAGGGTGCTTGCCGAGATACGCCCGGACAATACGGAAACCGACTACTACCAGAAGCAATGCAATGGTGCGTGTCCGAATACGATAGGTGGAACTCCTGTAGCGCTGACGATCGCCGACCATGTCACCGTCCCTGCGTTGGGGAGTGTGCGCGTGGCCACACCGGAATTGCATTACAGCGACAGCGCTGGTCATCAACTGCGCAGCCTGACCTGGGGTTTCGATGGCAGCGAAATCGACACCGATACCACGTATGATTTCCGTGGCCGTGTAAATCAGACCTATCAGCCGACCTACAGTGGTGTTACGCCGGTGCTGGCCTGGGCCAAGCTGTACGACGAACTGAACCGGGCGATCAAGGAGCAAGTGGCGGATGAAACAGGCACGCTGCAGACGACGGAATCGCTTTACCGGGGATTGACCGTCGTGACCACGAATCCGAAGAGTCAGCAAAAAACCGAGATCCATGACGCGTTGGGACAACTGATCCAAACGGTCGATGCAATCGGCGGTAACACTTATTTCACATATGATTCATTTGGCGACCTGGTGCAGACCAATGATCCGATGTTGAATCAGGTGAACATGGCTTATGATCTCCTGGGCCGCAAGACCACTCTGAGCGATCCAGACCTGGGCATCGTCACGTATGGGATTGATCCGCGCGGGCTGCAATGGCAGCAGGTCAGTCCCAATGAGCGGCTGCTGGGTCAAACAACCTCCTTCCAGTACGATGTGCTGGATCGGTTGGTACAGCGTTCTGAACCGGACCTGAGCAGCTATTGGGTGTTCGATCAAGTGAGGTAGCCTGACTTTTTCGGACACTTCCATTTGATAAACTTGTCAAAGGGAGTGAAAACATGAAACTAACTACGTACACGCCAGAATTTCGGGCTG
>Ga0193702_1000153_pt1 | contig 27219 bp, 14 predicted proteins | sample U3a1metaG_FD_143060 | JGI IMG/M metagenome (GOLD analysis project Ga0193702, IMG submission 143060) | Soil microbial communities from a riparian zone of the East river system, Colorado, United States - U3a1 | ecosystem: Environmental > Terrestrial > Soil > Riparian zone | place: USA: East River... | reverse complement strand
GAGGGAGCCTGTCTGTCGGCGGTTCGGGTTATCGTCTTATTTGAAGACTAATATAAGAACAACAGAGCAAATGTCCTTAATATTAAGATAAAAATTAAAACAAAAAATTAAAACAAAAATTAAAACAAATTGCAAAAGTTGCGAATGCTACAGTAAAAGCCCTTTTTAAATACAAGTGTGTTAATTGAATTTACTTGAATTAAGTAATAATATACCCCCCCCCTTTACAGGTGGTTTTTAATTGCTTGAATTAATTACCTCCTCTTTTGCATTAGTTTTTATCCTTAGTTTAAGAACATTTGCTTTTCATTTTTTTAATACTAATCTTTACTTTTTTTGTTTTTATTTTTTATTCTTATCTTTTGCGTAGTTTTTATCCTTAATACATTTGCTCTGTTGTTCTTATATTTCTCCTCAGATGAGGTGAATAAGCCGAACCGCTTGCGCAGCTTGCGCGGCTTGCGCAGCGTTGCATTAGTCACAAGCAAAGGTTGCTTCCTGTGTTACACAGTCTGGGTAACCCACGGTAACCGATGGTAATGAGTGACCTTCGGCCATTGCTTCCCCTTTTGCCCTTTTGTTCTTATTTTTACTCTTGCATTCGGTTACCGTGGGTTACCCACTCTTGCATTCGGTTACCGACTCTGGCATTTTTATGCAAAAGACAGAATACAAACAATAGCCTTTGCCTCTTGACCTTTAAGGGTCATGGGGTCACAAGCAAATGTTGAATACTAAAAATAAGAAAAAGTAAAGGTAAGAAATAATCAACCTCTGTTGCCCGGTTACCGTGGGTTACCCACTCTTGCTCGGTTACCGGCTCTTGCTCGGTTACCGACTCTTGCCTCTTGTGCATATCTTTCGTTAGAACACTCTGTGGCTCGGTTACCGTGGGTTACCCACTCTTGCCTCTTGTGCTCTCGCTTGCGCACCGTGGGTTACCCACTCTTGCCTTAAGCTAAGAGCAACATTTGCTTTTCAATTCTTTCGTTAGAACACTTATTTTGTATTATAAGAATAAAAACAACCTTTTCTCGCAGCTTCCATTTGCTTTTCATTTCGCAAATGCAACAGTCGTCGCTGTTCTAACGAACGAGTTCTAACGAAAGAGCAAGAGTCGCTGCGCAATTGTGTAAACAAGAGTGGGTAACCCACGGTGCGCAAGCGAGGGCAACAGAGGTTGTTTTTATTCTTATAATAAAAATAAGAACGAATTGACAAGCAATCGGTAACCGAGTAAGCTAAGAGCAACGGTTTGTTTTATAATCAAAATAAGAAATGACAAGCAATCGTCGCTGTTCTATTCTACTTTTTTACTCGGTTACCGTGGGTTACCCAGAAAGAGTTCTATTCTACTTTTGTAGTCGGTTACCGTGGGTTACCCAGACTGTGTAACACAGGAAGCTAAGAGAAAAGCTTTTGATTCTGATAATAAAAATAAGTGTTCTAACGAAAGAATTGAACTGTTGCCCTTATTCGTAGAATAGAACAGCGAAAAAGAAAGGGAAGCAAATGGAAGCTAAGAGAAAAGCTTTGTTATTCTTATAATAAAAATAAGTGTTCTAACGAAAGAATTGAACTGTTGCCTTTTTCCTTTTGCCTGTTGCCTGTTGCCCTTCTTCTAGAATAGAACAGCGCAATCATTACCATCGGTTAGCGTGGGTTACCCACGGTTACCGTGGGTTACCCAGACTGTGTAACACATGGTCGGTAACCGAGCAAGCCCCGCAGTTTGTATTATTCTTGACCTATTGGGGTTAAATACCCACTATGCACAGGCTAAATTTAAGAACGCCAGAGCAAGGTTTGCTTTTTTTTTTACTTTTGCAAGCAAAGGCAACAGGAGAGCCTAGCTGTAGGCGCAACGGCTTAGTATTATTCTGTGACCTCTCGGGTTGGCTACAGTTGGCTAAAGCCAAGGGTACAGTAGGCTACAGCCAAGGGTACAGCCATCCACAAGGCACAGGGTAAAAGCTAATAACAGAGCAACAGTTGGTCTATGTTCAGGCCAGAGTCGTCGCTGTTCTATTCTACTTTTGTAGTCGGTTACCGAGAAAGAGCGCTATTGTGTAAACAAGAGTGGGTAACCCACGGTGTTCTATTCTACGAAGAACGGGCAACAGTCAAAATTAAAAAAGCGAAATTAACAGCAAATGTGCGGGGAGGTCAATTATTAAGTAATAAATTACCCCAAGGAGGTTATTACATAAATTCAGTATATTAATTTAAGTAATTACCCTGAGGGTCTTTATCCGGAGTGTTTTTGTTTTTGTTTTTAACACCTTTAATTCTAATTAAGTATTGCTAAATTAATACTTAGGAGACTAAAATGTCAGACTAAAAATAAAGAGTGGTAAAAATAACAGGTAACTCGTAGATTAAAAAAAAAAAAAAAAAAAAAAAAAACAAAAAATAAAAGGGCTCTTAAGGGGCGGGAAACAAACAAACTCCCACATGGAGGCAAGGTAGCTAAACAAAAACAAAAAAAAAATTAAATTTCAATCTAGGCTAAAAAAATAATTAACAATTGCTTTTCACAATTGCTTTTTACATTTGCTTTTCCTTGTTTTAAAAAATTAACTTTTCTTATTTTTAGTCTTCAACCTTTGCTCTGTTGTTCTTATATTAGTCTTCAAATAAGACGATAACCCGAAGCGCCAACAGAAATGGTCCCCTTTTGCCCTGTTGTTCTTATTTGTAGCCTGTGCCTGGTGGATGGGTGTAGCCTACCTACCCCAATAGGCCTATAAGAATACAAACAATAGCCTTTGCCTCTTGGGCTTCAGTTTTATTATTATTTGTTATAATTATAAAAATAAGAAGCCACAGGGTCAAAAGCAAAGGTTGCTTCCATTGTCATGGTAATGACTGAGTGATTAGAGTTAGCCTGTGCCTAGTGGTAGGATGGCTACAACCAACCCGATAGGTCCTCTCTGGCCTCGCCGCCCTTTAGGGCTAGAGCAAAGGTAATAATAAAACTTCGCCTTTGAATACTTATTTTTTACAAAGTCAAAATCAGAACTAAAGGCAACAGGCAACAGGGAAAAGATGAGTTTGTACACAAACAACCTCTTGTGCATCTCTTGCTCGGTTACCGACTGTGGCATCTCTTGCCTCTTGTGCTCGGTTACCGACTCTGGCTCTTTCTCTCGGTTACCGTGGGTAACCCACGGTGCGCAGTGTTTACACTGGGTAACCCACGGTGCGCAATTGTGTAAACAAGAGAGTCGGTAACCGACAAGAGTGGGTAACCCAGTAACCGAGTACAAAAGTAGAATAGAACAGCGACTGTTGCAACTCTGGCCTTAAGCTGCGAGCAACATTTGCTTTTCATTTCGTTCTTATTTTTATTATAAGAATCAAACCATTGCTTTAGCTTCTCGGTAACCGAGCAAGAGTCGGTAACCGAGCACAAGAGGCAAGAGTCGTCGCTGTTCTATTCTACTTTTGTACAAAGACAGAGCGCAGTGTTTACACTGGGTAACCCACGGTAACCGAGTAAACAAGAGTCGTCGCTGTTCTATTCTACGAAGAACGAGTTCTAACGAACGAGCAACAGAGGTTGTTGTTTATTCTTATAATAAAAATAAGAAATGACAAGCAATTGGAAGCTAGAGAAAAGGTTGTTTTTATTCTTATAATCAAATTAAGAACGAAATTAACTGTTGCCTGTTGCCTGTTGCCTGTTGCCCTTCTTCGTAGAATAGAACACCGCCATAGCAAAGGCCTCAGTTTGTATTCTGAATGACCTTTGGGGTTGGCTACTGCCTACCATTAGGCATAGGCTAAAAATAAGCACTCATTACCATCGGTTACCGTGGGTTACCCACGGTTACCGTGGGTTACCCAGACTGTGTAACACAGGGAGCAAGGGCCTAAGTTTTATTATGAATTACCTATTGGGGTATGCCACTAGGCATAGGGTACAAATAAGAACGCCATAGCAAGGTTTGCTTGTGACTATTGCAACGCTGCGCAAGCTGCGCAAGCGAGGCAACAGGGGCCGTAGTTTTTATTATGAATGACCTATTGGGTTGGCTAAAGCCCAGGCTACAGTAGGCTACAGTAGGCTAAAGCCAAGGGTACAGTAGGCTACAGCCAAGGGTACAGCCATCCACAAGGCACAGGGTAAAAGCTAATAACAGAGCAACAGTTGGTCTATGTTCAGGTAAGAGAGGCAACAGTGCAAAAGTTTGTTTTAACATTAATTTTTAATTCTAAAAAAAACAAAAACAAAAAACAAATGAAAAAGTTGAAAATGCAAAAGTAATTATAAAAAAAAAACAAAAACAAAAAATAACGATGAAAAATGTGTTTATATATCTGTTAGCCTTTGGTGCTTTAGTTACTAGTGTATCTGCTATTACATCTAAAAATCCTGTAATTTCAGTGATTTATCTAATAGCAACTTTTGTTCAATTAGCGGTGGTTTTAGTACTTTTAGGGATTAATTTTGTAGGAATTTCTTATATTGTTGTATATGTTGGATCTATTGCAGTTTTATTTCTTTTTGTAATAATGATGATAGAAATAAAATTAATTGATATTATAGAAACTGGACTTGATTTTACTCAAAACTTACCTTTAGCTATTTCAATAGTAGTATTAAGTTTAATTGTAATTTATAAAGTTTTACAATATGGCTTAATTAATATTCCTTCTATTATATTAAATAAGATTACTATTTTATTTACTTTTTTTTATGATTTTAATTTTAATACTTTCAGGGCTAATGCTTTACAAGCTTCGAAAACAATATTTGATTCATTTACGCTTAATTTAGGAGATTATCTTTCCTATGCTTATAATTTTAATGCTGATGTTTTAATTACAACTTTTGAACAAATAGAAATACTAGGTCATAGTTTGTATACTTATGGAGCAATCTTATTAATAATCTTAAGTGTTATATTACTATTAGCAATGTTCGCTATTATTATTATTTCTAAATCTAATAATAATAAAAATAAATTTATTTAATTTAACCGCGGGTAATAACAACCTAATAGAATGTTATAACCACCTTTTGCTTTTGATTTGAATTGAACTTTGGCCTGTAGTTTTAGTTTTGATCTTAATTAAGATAAAAGTTAAACCCCTTCTTCGTAGAATAGAACACCGCTACAGCAAAGGGGGGGGGCACCGCAACTTTAGTTCTGAATTGTACTTTGTAAAAAAATAAGTATTCAAACCCTTCGTTAGAACAGCGCTACTTTAGTTCTGATTTGTACTTTGTAAAAAAATAAGTATAAAAACCCCTGTTGCCCGGTTACCGACTCTTGTTTACACTGGGTAACCCACGGTGCGCAAGCGAGAGTAAACACTGCGCTCTTTCTGGGTAACCCAGGGTAACCCACGGTGCGCAGTGTTTACACTGGGTAACCCACGGTGCGCAATTGTGTAAACAAGAGAGTCGGTAACCGACAAGAGAGTACAAAAGTAGAATAGAACAGCGACGACTCTTGCCTGACGCTAGAGCAAAGCTTTTTGTTTATTCTGATAATAAAAATAAGAACGAAATTAACTGTTGCCTGTTGCCTTTTGCCTGTTGCCTGTTGCCCTCAGTTTGTATTCTTAATGACCTATTGGGTAGGTAGGCTAACCCAGCCACTAGGCATAGGCTACAAATCAGAACGAAATCATTACCATGAAAATGGGACTGTGTAACACAGGGACAATGGAAGCAAGGGGCGCCGCGCCACAGCAGGGGAAGCAAATGTCCTGAACTACTACTTACTTCTAGCTCTGACTCTAGTAAAATGACTGCTTTCTTTATTTTGGATTTATCTTCTTATTTATTACTGTGATCTGAGATACTCACTCTTCTTCGGGAGTCTTGCTTTTAGCTAATTGTGCTTAGACTTAGAGGTATTAATTTAATGCTAAGCTTTAGCTACTTGAGTTATTCCTACCCTAACCATAATACAGCTCTGATAGGATAGATTGGACTTTTTGTTTTTATTGGTATAGTAAAATAAGGTAAAAGCTAAGCTTTTTACAAATAACTGAGAACAGCAGCCAAAGTTTTTAGGAATAATTGTCTATAAAGTGATATTAAAATAAATAAAATATTAACCCCTTTTATTTTTCCCTTTTTCTAATAGGGTTTGGTAATAGTAAAACATAAAATTAATTAAACAGTAGGGTATTAAAATTTCTCCTTTCCCTACACCACCTCCCACTACAAATTTCCGCAGTTTTCACTTTTCACTTTCACTCTTTTTCTCCTTCACCCACTTACCTTTGATTTCTTACTTCTTGCATCTTGCCTCTTGTTTCCTCTTTGACTCTTGTCGGTTACCCACTCTTGATTCTTGCTTCTAACCTCTTGTTTCTTTCAACCTTCACTATTTTTCCTACTCTTTCTTACCTCTTGTCTCTTGCCTGTCATTTTTCCAATTTCCCACTTTCCCGAAAAACTTCTAAAACCTCTAAAATTTCTCAATTTTCTCGATTTTCTCCGTTTTCTCCTTTTCTCCTTTTCTCCTTTTCTCTTTTCCACCACTTTTTTAATTCAGTCACTGTTTGTATTTCCCTGACTAGAGGCTTACATTATGTTGGTGTTTCCTTTCATCTCCTCCTCCTTTCCTTTCCTTTCCTTTCATCTCTTCTTGTTTACACAACTCTCATCTTTACTCTTGTTTACACAACTCTGTTGCTCCCTTTGCCTTTGCCTTTGCCTTTGCCTCTAACTTCCCCTTTAACTCAATCTTGTCTACTTATTTTAATAGTCTTTCCCTAGCTAGAGGGTTCTTTTGAGTTTTATTTTCACTTGTAATTGGTAGGTGCCCTCCTTTTTGCGTTAACGTAAAATTCCACTTTTTTTTTTTAATGTAGAGAGTCAAAAGAAAAAATTAGTAAAATTTAGTAAAAAATTAGTTAAAAGTTCTAAAAAATTACTCAAAAAATATTCCTTTTACTTTCACCCTCTACCTTACAAATTAGCCTCCTTACTCAAATCCCTTTAACTATGCCTCGGGTAAGCGTCGGGTCAACCCTTTAAGATACCACCTTAAAGAAAAGATCGTCCCTGAAATAAGGTAAATGTGACTTAATTGCGTTCGTTATTAATTCTGTTTCCTTTGTTCTCGGTACTTGTTTCCAAATAAGTCTTCTGTTCTTCAGGTTAGAAATAGATTTCACAGTTAATTTAATTTCCTTGGTTGACACAATGCCATTAATAAAGTTGATTAAATCTTTAGCGAATCTAAATTCTGTCCGTTTCAGGCCGAATTTCTCATTGGTGCAGTAATAAGCTTTAACAAAGTTTCTAACCACTAAATCAGTTTTTGATTTATAAGTTGTTTTCGCCCTGTTAGTGTTGTTTTTGTTGAATGGGATATTAATGGGAAATTTGCTAAGAAATCTTAGCGTCTTACACTCATTAATATTGTAGAGAGGTTGACTGTCTCTAAGCACATAACTGTTGTCATAGTTAATAAGCGCCTTCTTGATAACACCGAAAGATGAAAATTAATCCATCTTTCTTCTGTTATCATGTAGTAACCTAAAGTTTTGTTCTTTCATTATCATTCTAACACTCCCACCCTTCTCAAATATATCTTTAGCGCCTCTCAGACTGATTCGAGTAAACTCGATTGATTTCTCCTTAGAGGCTAAAGTATCTTTGAATAATGTAACCAATTCCATTTTCTCGAGCCCTTGTTTATGAAAACCTGTAGTTGCAGCCATACTTGGTTCAATCCCAAGGTGACCCCTAGTTGTTCAACTAAGAATACCTTTACCTTGAGTTTTTACTTCTAGAGCTGTAGAGTCCCCTGACAGTGATTCTCTTAACTCTCTAAATTTCCTCAACATAACAGTCTCTTCCGGTGGTAAACTTTTAAGTATCGTCTCTTCCAAATTCTCCACATCCGTTATGATCCCGTCCGTAGTAACTGATACAACTTTACCCCCTAACGTTTGAACATTGTGCAGACATTCCCCAATAACACTTCTAACGAAAGCCGTTGTTCAAGGAGCTAAAATAGGGTTGGATAAAGGTGTTGCAGAAACTCTAGACATTTGCTTCGTTAAAGAGTCAAATTGTTTTTTTTACCCATACCTTTAACAATATTACCATATAAACCATTACCCAGTTCTTTGTAGAGTAGATTATTAATATGTTTTTTAGGGTATTTTTTCCTTAAACTTTGTAGATCTTTAATAATTTGATGGAAAGGTTTTACAGGTTCCGTTTTATTAGTAAAAGGATTTAAGTTTTCTTTTTGCTTTAAGTAAAAGGCCGATTTAATCTTAAAAATACACCCTTGTGTTTTTGCAAGATAGAATTAAGGCCCTGTAATAAAAGTTGACCCTGTTAAGGGGTAAACTGTGGTATTTTTATCAACGTAACAGGGTATAGAGGGGGGGTATTTAACTTTCAACCCGGAAGTGAAATCACAGTTAACAATAAGGTACCCCTTGAAGAATTGCTCGGCGTTCCACTTCTCAAGAAGTTCCGGGCTAATAAGTTCCCCACTATAGTAATCGGGGAGAGTTAAATGGGCCATACCAGTGGTATAAGCCCCATTTAATTCGTAATCGTACCAGTGAGTTGATTCCTCCGACCCGTACATAAAACTTTCGTTTCTACCACCTTTGTAGTTAGCAATGAAATAGCTTAGGTGCGCACCTACATCTCTCGTGGCGAATAAACCTTTGGGGTTTGGATTTCATCCGCATTACCCATAAGGTATTCCCCCCCCCCAATTCACAAGTAGATTATTTGAAATAGAAATAAAATTTAATTTATTTTAGCTTTTGCTTGGCCTATATATTTTGCCGGGTGCGCCTTTGTGTTACACAGTGTTACACAGTGTTACACAGTGTTACACAGTGTTACATAAAGGGTTGTAGCTCAGTTGTACAACTAAGCAAGGGTGCGCAAGCGAGTATTCTTATAATTATAATTATAAAAATCAGAACAACAGGGAAACAACAGGAAAAAGGAGATGTGTGTCCTGTAACTTATTATTAAAATAAATCAAATTAAATCAATAAAATATCTTAATTGTCCCTCTATAGAGGAGTTGTAACTAACTCTCCTCTAATAAATAAATTAAAAAGCTAAAGCTCTAAAGCAAAAAAAAAAAACAAAAAATAAAAAAATTATCCAAATTTCCTCTAATAAAATAAGTATCTTCATTCCTCCACCTATGTTAGTTGTACAACTGTGCTGCAAGTGATTTTATCCTTAAATTAATTACTCCAAATTCCTCTGTCTTTCTTACTTTATTTATACACCTCAGAGGGTCCTTCAACATAAAATTAAAATTTACTCTCTGATTTTACCCTCTATAGAGGTGCGTCGCAATCTATTTATGAAATAACTAATATTTTTAAATAACTAATTAGTATTATTACTCCATTGTAGGTTGGTCCTTAAGCAACTTCTCCTAAAGATCTATCTTAAGTTAGTTGTCCTTCTATAGAAGAGTTGTAACTAAGCATTCTCTAATAAATTAAAAATCTTACTACTCCCTCTATAGAGGTGCCCCCCGCAACCTTTTTATCCCTATTCAATAATTATATTAGTTCTTCAGCTAGCTGTTTGATAAGTAAGTATTATCTAATCAATAATAACCACATTAATTAACCGCTGGTGTGGGTTCGCGACATACAATTAAAATCATTACTCTTTCTTTATCTATATTAATTCCTTCACCTCCTGTTGTTCTTATTTTTTATCAGAATATAAACAAGCTAGTATATACAACTCAAAAGCAAGGTGAGGTGTGTCCTGCAACATATTTTCTCTATTAATAATAATAAACATCATCCCACTTTTTATACAGGTGCCTCGCAACATATTAAATAAATATTACTAATTCTTTAATTATTCACCTGAGGTGTAGCCGCAAGCTATTATTTCTATTAACTAAAACATTAGTATTCCAGCGCCTTATGTTCTTAATTTTAGTTTTCAAATAATAATACAAACCTAGGGTAGGCTTTGCCAGAGGCACACCTTAGTCAACAGCCCGCAAGGGAAGGGACCTTTGCTTTTGGGTGTAGTTTTTATTATTATACAAATAAGAACAAAAGAGCAAATGTTGCTCGTAACTTAAGGCAAGAGAAAACAACCTCTGTTGCTCGGTTACCGGCTCTTGCCTCTTGTGCATCTCTGTCTCTGGGTAACCCACGGTGCGCAAGCGAGAGTAACCGAGTAAAAAAGTAGAATAGAACACTCTCTTGCCCGTTCGTTAGAACACCGACTCTTGTTTACTCGGTTACCGAGTGTAAACACTGCGCTCGGTTACCGACGACTCTTGTTTACTCTTTCTCGGTAACCGAGTACAAAAGTAGAATAGAACAGCGACGACTCTTTCTTTGTAAAAAAAGTAGAATAGAACACTCTGTTGCATTTGCGAATTGAAAAGCAATCGTCGCTGACCGAGTTCTATTCTACTTTTGTACAAAGAAAGAGGAACCTAAGAGCAAAGCTTGTTTTTATTCTTATAATCAAAATAAGTGCGCAATTGTGTAAACAAGAGAAATGACAGCAATCGTCGGTGTTCTATTCTAGAAGAAAGAGTTCTATTCTAGAAGACAGAGGAAGCTAGAGCAAAGGTTTTATTCTTATAATACAAATAAGAAATGAAAAGCAAATGTTGGTCGTAGCTTTAGGTAACCGAGGCCAGATAAAACAAAAACAAAAAAAAGGGTAGAAATTAATAATAGAAATAAGGGGTAGGCCTTTGTGATAATTATGGTGAGAGCAAAGATAATATTTTAAAGCAACAGCAAATATAGAAAGAAAAATTAAGAAGTATTTAATACCCTAACTTTTCCATCTTAACAAAGCACTAGTCCTAAGACCCTAAACTACCTAAACTATTGGCGGGCATCATAAACTACTTTTTACACTAAAGGAATTAAACCTTTTACAAAATTATGAAATACCATCTACTAGTTGCTCCAAGCTAAAATCTCACTTACCAGCTATTGTAATTATTTTTCTAGTTTTTAATTTTAGATTAAAGTAACCAATACAAAGATAGTATTAAAAATAAAGTAATAAAAACTATAGAACCTCAAATAATGAAGTAATATTTACCTCTTAAATTAAAAGTTAATAAGAGCTATTTTAAATAAAGGAAGGAAGAACAGATCAGAATTAGGGGTTATAAAAAAAACCAAAATTTTGTTTTTATGCTAAAAAATTAATTATTAATTATTAATTATTAATGATCAATTTTTATTTTTTATTTTTTTCATAGGTAGAATTAATTTCATCCATAAATGTGATCCTTTCTGATGGAGATAGGCTTTTATATTTAATTACCATTTCCGTAACGGTTTCTACGTCTTGTTTATTTGGAGTTGCTGTGGGCTCCGTTACTAAAGGGAAATTATTAGCTTGATAATTGGGACCTTGTCCAAATACTCTTGTATAAAAATGCCCCATCATAGGAAGAAACACCCTGTCATTACCGCTTTCAGTTAGGAGGGCGTCGTAAGCCATACCGCCCGCAATGAAAGAAGCTCCCGCAGCTGTGGACCCGCAGCCAAACTTGATACAATATAAGGCTTGACTGATAATGGAAGCGTATCTGTTTATTGGAGAATTCCTTATTTCAAACTTTTCTCTTTTACAGATTAAGGTATGAAGGCTAAAAAAACTTTTGATGATAAGAATAATTGTAACTTGTGTAACGTGTATACTTGCTACAATAGCAAAAAATAAGTGTAAAAAATTAGGTAATTGTAAATAAAAATTAGTTATAATAACTAAAAAAGAAAGCCCTCCACAGAATCGAAAAATTCGAACAAATAAATTATTATAGTATCTTTCAACACTATCTGGTAAAGTGGGTATACTGTAAGCTCTCATAAGACCAAGGTAAAAAGCATTTTTTCCTCATTTTCTTATAATTCAAGTCCTAAAGGTAGATCTAATGTTTAGCAAAATATTTTTAATTTTTTTTATCATGTTGTTTGTTGTTTGTTAATGTTAATGTTAATATCAAAATATAAAATTGAAATTTAGATACTTATTTTTTGTTTATTTGCTTTAGCATTTTTGTTTTGCTTTAGCTTTTGTTTTTCTATATGAGTAATATATATAAATTTACCCTGCGCCTGGGTATAGGGCAAGTGGGGCAGAGGCAATTTTATTAATTATAAAAATAATTATATTGATTGCTTAAATTGTTTGTTTGTTTGTTGTTGTTTGTTGTTTCTTATAATAAAAATAAGTGTTCTAACGACAGAAATGAAAAGCAAATGTTGCTCGCAGCTTATCGGTGTTCTAACGAAAGAGCAAGAGTCGTCGCTGTTCTATTCTACTTTTGTACTCTCTTGTTTACTCGGTTACCGTGGGTTACCCAGTGTAAACACTGCGCAGCGTGGGTTACCCAGAAAGAGCGCAGTGTTTACTCTCGCTTGCGCACCGTGGGTTACCCAGTGTAAACAAGAGTCGGTGCGCAAGCGCGAGCAAAAGAGGCTTTTCATTTCTTCTTATGGTTACAATAGTAACTATGCAACAGAGGTAAATTTAATATGAATTATTAATAAAAAAAAAAATAGAAATTTTAGAAAAGGGGTAGTAATAAATAGAATTAAGATACGGATAGTTTTGTATTAGATAAAAATATTAATCTTAGTTGAATAGGAATTGATATAGGTAAATTTTAAATTAATTTTATTAATATAAATATGAATATTAAAGTATTAATTTAACTAATAATTATTTATTTTACAATAATAGATTTTTATGTATATATTATGGAGATAACAGTTATACCATAAAATATATTAATTAAACAAACAAGAAGTATATATATAATATTTGACAATATCAAGTATTTACTGAATTTTCTTCTATATTTGATAAATATCGCAACCTTAGGATATTTTTCTTCTAATTTAAATCTATCTATTAGATAGTCTCCATATAGATTAATTGTAATAGTAAATAAACAAGATATTATCAAATAATTTGAGAACATCATTAAACATGCTGTTTTAGTTAATCCATCAAATGTTTCAAAACGAGATCATCATTCATCTAAATTAATAATCGATGCTTTGCTAACATCATCACCATTTATCATTGATAAAATTTTGTTTTCATCAGTTTCTTTAGAAAGATCTTCAGAAAATCTAGTTGCTGTGTCAATACCTTGTTTTACTTCAGACAATGCTCTTTTTTTTTGTTTTTTTTTTGACTTCTATTGCTTGTAATCTTATTTCAGCTAATGTATTCTTAAATAGGTGTGTTTTATCACCATCCGACTCTCACTGCACGTTATTTTCTTTAATTTGTTTCTTTATTTCTGATTCTTCTTTTTCAAGAATCTCTACTTCTGCAATTGAATTTCTAATATTAGTTATCTGCATTCTATGACAAAAGTTATCAGCAAAATTTTTACTTGTAGTTCTTCTAACAGTTTCTTCTTAATTCTGGAGCAATTCTCGTGCCTCTGCTCTTAAAGTTGATGCTTTGTCTTGGTTTACATATTCATTTTTAATTGTTATAGCTCCTGAAAGAATACCAACCCCCCCACAATAACTTGTTTAGCAAATTTCTGTAGTTCGGGCGAGAGACCTGCCTTAAGATGGGAATCAGGATAATATTTATTATTATACTTTCTATCTAAATATTCAATATATAATAAAACTATATTTAATAAGATAAAGATTATAAAAAAGATTAATTTTAAACACAGTAAAAAACTAAAGTCAGTAACACCCAAACTAAATCAAATGGAATTTAAACTAATAAAATTTAATTCCAATTTGGATAGATCCAGAACATAGAAATATTTAAAAATAATTAAAGCAATAAAAGCAAAAATAACAACAAATAAAAAGGCTTTCTTTTCTTTGGCGTTAGTGGAATTAAACCAGTTCATAATGTTACCTGAAATTATTAACAACAATTAGCATTTACCTCCAAACTACCTTTGCTTCCCCCCTCTGTTTACCTTCGGCCCACAGTTATAAAATAAAAATAAAACTAATGAAAAAGTAAAAATTAATGTTAAAACCCCTAAAAAAAGGGTTCTAATAATAAAAACAAAAGCTAAAGCAAAATAATTACACCTTAAGGCTGTAGCCAAGCCAATAGGTCCAGTCTTGCCTTGCCTCTGTTGCTCTCTTGTTTACACAATTGCGCTCTTTCTTCGTAGAATAGAACAGCGACGACTCTTGCCTCTTGTGCTCGGTTACCGACTCTGGCCTTAAGCTAAGAGCAACATTTGCTTGTCATTTCGCAACCTTTGCTCGCACCTTATCGGTGCGCAAGCGAGAGCAAGAGTGGGTAACCCACGGTGTTCTATTCTACTTTTTACAAAGAACGAGCAACAGAGGTTGTTGTTTATTCTTATAATTATAATCAAAATAAGAACGAAATGAACAGCAATCATCGCTGTTCTATTCTACGAAGAAAGAGTTCTATTCTACTTTTTTAGTCGGTTACCGTGGGTTACCCAGACAGAGGAAGCTGCGAGCAAAGGTTTTTTTTGTTTATAATAAAAATAAGAAATGACAAGCAATCATCGGTGACCGAGTTCTATTCTACGAAGAAAGAGTAAGCTAAGAGCAAAGGTAATAATAAAACTGCGGGCAACAGGCAACAGGCAACAGTTCATTTGACATGCAAATGCTACAGAGTGTTTTCACACCCCTCCGGTGTTTGATCAAAGTTATTTAAAGCTATAGCACCTGATCCTATCTCTAATACAAATCCAATTGTTAATACAATAAAGAAAATAATTCCAATTGTAAATCCAAAAGTAGAAACTTGATACAATGTAACAGCTAAAGGAAATAATAATAAAATTTCTAGGTCAAAAATTAAGAATAATAAAGCAACTATCATAAAGTGGATCTGGAATGTAGATCTAGTTTGACCAGGTATAGCAGAAAAACCACATTCATATTGGCTCACTTTAGCTTCATCTGGTTTATGTGGTGCTAATAAAACATTTAAAGCTAGTAATATAGCAGCTAAAATAGGTATAAAAATAAAGATAAAGATTAAATTATTCATTAAATATAAAATAAAGATAATGATAGTAATTGTGTACTATTTAAGATTATAGAAGGTTTTATAAAAAATAATAAAATAATTAATGTTAAACTAGAGATTACAAAACTATGAGTATTTGTTAAAGTGGTTTTGCTTTGTTCTAAGTCTAAGTCTAAGTCTAAGAGAATGGGATCAGAACTTTGGCTTAGGGATACACCTACTCTGGATTCTACTCCCTCTTTTGCTTCTTCTTTAAACTCCTTAACCTCCTTAAACTCCTTAACCTCCTTAAACTCCTTATCTTCATTTAAAAGGACATTGTTTTGATTAGGTGCCTTGTTTTCTTCAACTGCCCCTTTCAGCAATTTATCTTCAAAATAGTCGTTATCCGTATGAAGAACTTTAATTATTTTTAAATAATAAGAAGCACTTATTACACTAACTATTATTGCAATTAAAGATATAAAATAATAACCATTTTGTAAGGCTGAATATAAGACAAATTGTTTAGAAAAGAATCCTATTAAAGGAGGTAATCCAGCCATAGAAAATAAAGAAATACATAAACTTAAACTTAATAAAGGATTAGTAAAAAATAAACCTTTTAATTCATAGATATACCTTATTTCTATCTGTTGTCCTAGTTTTGTATGGGAGATTAGAGTGTTATTATTTGTTGTTCTATAAGAATTAGACTCCCTATAATAATCATAATTATACTCCGACTCCTTAGGGATAATATTCGATCCTAATTCAGTCATTTTTTGCATTTCCTTAAATTTATGCTGTTTATAAGTAGTATTATAAAAGCTATAAGTTACAGCTAATATTATTAAAAAGATATTTAAATTTGTAATAGTATATTGTATTAAATAAAATAAGAAAGAATCGATAGATTGTTCTGTATTAATAGCTAGAGATAATAACAGAAAACCAATATGAGAGATAGTACTGTAGGCTAATAATCTTTTTATTCTTATTTGTGCTAATCCTAATAAGCTACCTATTATTAAAGATAATATAGAACTTATTAATAATAAACTTTTTAATACGGGTAAACCAACTACTAAGCCTTCTAAGTTTATTGAGGCACCTTCTCAGAAAGAGATTAAACTAGATAGACTTTCTATTGTAGTAATATAACCACTACTACTTAATATTTTACTTTTAATTCCACCAATTACACCTATTTGAGTATACAATTCTAATAAAAATATAAAAATTGCTATTTTAGGAATAATTGTTAATCAAGTTGTAACTATTGTGGGTGTTCCATCATATACATCTGGAGACCAATTGTGTAAAGGAGCAGCAGCTATTTTAAATAAAAAACCTACAAAGATAATTATTAAACCTAAACTTAATCCTTGTAGTACAGTTGGTTGATCTATTCCAGAGATGGAATTTAAGAAATAAAGGGATTCAAAATTTGTTAAACCGGTATAAGAGTAAATTAAACCTATACCTAATAGAATTAAACAGGATGAGAATCCACCTAATAAGAAATATTTTAAACCAGCAGAAGTAGCCGATTCTGAATTTCTATATAAAGTAGCTAAAATATATAATCCAAAACTTTGTAATTCTATACTTAAATATACAGAGATTAAATCAAAACTAGAAATCAATAAAGAAGAACCTAAGATACTAAATAAGACGATTATTGAATAATCGGTTGAATAACTTTCAAGGGATGAATTTAAGGGGGGGAATTCTGTGTCTATGTTTTTGTTTTTGTCTAAGGACTTTATTACTGGGGACTTAGTTTTAGACTTATAATTGTAATTATAATTATACAGAGGCCCATTAAATTTAAATACGCATCCACTATTTGTACTTGTATCACTTTGCACCACCTGAGGCCACCCAATTAAAATACATCCTCCTATAAAAAATAGAAAAATTTCCATTAATTGAGATATCGGAGTTATATGGAATAACCCACTATAAATACCTATACCTGATCCAATTGACTGAATATAGAAGCAATTAAAAGAACTTGCTCCGGTATAAATAAATATTATTGAAGCTATTCTAGAAATATGAATAGAACTTATTTTTTTAAATAAAGGTAGGGCCTTAGCCGCTATTAGTGTTATTATAGATATAAATATCATCACTTAGTCCTCTTTTTTTCTGTTTTTTTTTCTCTTGCCCGGTTACCGACTCTTGTTTACACTCGGTAACCGAGTAAACACTGCGCTCTGTCTGGGTAACCCACGCTGCGCAGTGTTTACACTGGGTAACCCACGGTAACCGAGTAAACAAGAGAGTACAAAAGTAGAATAGAACAGCGACGACTCTGGCCTTAAGCTGAGAGCAACATTTGCTTGTCATTTCTGTCGTTAGAACACTTATTTGTATTATAATTATAATTATAAGAATAAAAACAACCTTTTCTCGCACCTTCCTCTGTCTTCTAGAATAGAACTCGTTCGTTAGAACAGCGTCGATTGCTTGTCATTTCGCAACCTTTGCTCGCACCTTAAGGCAAGAGTCGGTAACCGAGCACAAGAGGCAAGAGTCGTCGGTAACCGAGTTCTAACGAACGAGCAACAGAGGTTTGTTTATTCTTATAATAAAAATAAGTGCGCAAGCGAGAAATGACAAGCAATCATCGCTGTTCTATTCTAGAAGAAAGAGTTCTAACGAAAGAGGAAGCTAAGAGCAAAGGTTTTATTCTTATAGTAAAAATAAGAAATGAAAAGCAATCATCGGTGACCGAGTTCTAACGAAAGAGGAAGCTAAGAGAAAAGGTCAGAATCAAAACTGCGGGGTTGCTAGCCTTGTCACGGTAATGATTGCGCTGTTATAACGAGGGGGCATGCTACCATAGTCCTGGAAATGAATGCGGTGTTCTGTTCTAACGAAGAAAGGGCAACAGGCAACAGGCCAAAGGCAAAGGCAACAGGGGATGCAAAAAAGGGGGGGCAAGGGAAGCAATTGTATGTTTATGTTTATGTTTATCTTTTTATTTTTATTTTTTGTTTTTTTTTTTTTATATATTCTATTCTATTCTATTCTATTCTATTCTATTCTATTCTATTACTTACAAATATTTTTACGGGCACTGCCGGATTCGAACCGACGACTTTATTTTAAAGTGCTCGTGTTCAAAACGAGTGCCATAAACCAAACTCGACCAAGTACCCCTTTTTGTTAACATGCCCCATATGTTTGAATTTGAATACAATTTTTTGTCGCGGTTACCTTTCCTTTCTTTTTCTTTATTTATTTTATTGTTTATTGGTTACGCTTTCATTTAATTTATTTTTATTTAATTTTTACTTTTTTATTTATATTATATAAAAGGGTTTAATTTTTCTAGATTTGAATTTTCTGACGCTTAATAAGATACTTAAAAAAAGATACGCAACCCCCTAAAAAGAGCTAAAAAGAGCTAAAAAGAGCTAAAAAGAGGCTCCTTTGCTCTGTTGCCCTACCAAACAAAAAGGGCAGGGGATACCAGAGTACTTCTGTTAAATAATGAAACTATATTTTATTAAAAATTATATCCTTTTATTAAGAATATAATAATAAAAATGCCATCATTAAAGCAAATACATTTATCATATATTAAGTATGATTATTTTCTCTTTTAATATATATTATATATCGATTTTTATAAGGAGTATTTTCACCTTTTTCTATTTGTTGTTTTTCACGTCGTAATATAGTTTTAATATCAGAATTTATAGCTTTAGCGGCTTTTCGAATTGAAAAATAAACAGTAGTAATTTTAGTTTATAATTCTGTAATTTCTACCTCTAAGCTCCGCGTACTTGAAATAGGCAGATTTATTTTTTTTTTGTTTTCTCTTGCTCTCTTGTTTACTCGGTTACCGTGGGTTACCCAGTGTAAACACTGCGCTCGGATACCGACGACTCTTGCTCTTTCTCTCGGTTACCGTGGGTAACCCACGGTGCGCAGTGTTTACACTCGGTAACCGAGTAAACAAGAGTGGGTAACCCAGTAACAGAGTAACAGAGTAACCGAGTAAAAAAGTAGAATAGAACAGCGACTCTTGCCTCTCTTGCTCGCGCTTGCGCACCGTCTTGTGCCTCTTGTGCCTCTTGTGTTGTTTGTTGTTTTTGTTGTTTTGGTTGTTTGTTTGTTTGTTGTTTGTTGTTTGTTGTTTTGCTTTAGCATTTGTTTGTTGTTGTTTGTTTTTTTTTTTTTTTTTTGTTTTTTTTGTGGTTTTTTTTTTTTGTTAATTTTTTTTTTTTTTGTTTTTGTTTTTTTTTTTTTTTTTTTTTTTTTTTTTTTTTTTTTTTTTTTTTTTTTTTTTTTTTTGCTGCAGATTTAATTAAACTTAGGCTTTTTAAAGTATGTCTATTACCATAAAAAGATTATTTTCTTTCTTTTTTACGATTTTCACTCATTAGTTTTCTAATTTTATATTTATGTTGTTTTCTACCTAAAGCTGTTTTACGCAATTTTTCAATACAATCTGGTGTCTGTTTATAACCTTTAGAGTTACCAGCTAAAGGATTTAAATAATATTCAGGCTTAAACCTATTAATATATTTTTGTTCGCGAGATATTACACTAATTTCATCTGTAAATTATTAGATAGCTATAAATTATTAGATAGCAAATGTAAAATTAGATCTTCCGTATTTAGACAGAGCTCTAACAATATATAAACCAGATCGAGAATTTAAAATTTTATAATAATCACTTAATCTGACATATAAAGGAAAGGATCTCCGCTTCCTATCTAAAACTTACCATTAATATTATTTATTCAAGCGTATACACTATTTTCCCCTTTTTATCTTTACGAACTTTACGAATTAAATCTCTTTGATAAATAGGATTGTTGTATATTTTTATAGCGCCATTCAATAAAGAATTTAAATTATTTTTACCGTCGTTATTGCTATCATTACCCTGTTCATTACCACTGTTATATAGACAGTCACCACCGCCCTCATTATTCTGATCTTTACCCCTTAAATGGCGGCTGTTGTTTATCAAAGAAGTAGCGGGAACAAGGGCAATTATTACTATAATTATTCAAATTTACCTGAAACAACACACAAAAAATTTTTGTTTTCCCCTCCAATGGGCCTGCGCCACCTTTTTGTCTGCTTATTTTTACTTTTGCAATTTTCTTATTTGTATTTGTGCAATTTACTGTTTTTTGCTTTTGCAATTTTTGATATGTGCCACTGCTCGCTTGCTCTAGAGGCAAGAGTTAAAATAATAATCAAAACGAAATGATGCTAGGTAGGTTATGGCCTACCAACCTACCAACCTACCATCCAACCAAGCCAAGCCAAGCCAAGCCAACCAAGGCGAAGGCCGTGCACCAGCAACCTTTGCTTTTTGCTATGCCTGATTGGTAAGCAACTAGTGCCTAAAGCTCACAAGCAAGGGCAAAGGCTGAATAATCACTTTTCCCATTGCTCTAATGTAAACTAGTTTAGCAGACCCCAAAAAAAAACAAAATATCAAAAAGTTATCTTTAAATACTTTATATACTAAAGGGCTCTTTATCCCTGACAACAACTCACGATGTTGATTAGACTATGTTATCTATATATATATTTTATTTGCTCTAACCTGTTAATCTAGTCTAGGAGCAGTTAGAAAATAGATTAATATATACTATACTGTAGGGCGCTCGTGGAAAGATTATTGTTAGTATACTCACTTTCTAGTCATTGAACGTTCATTTCCCTTTTTTCATACTAGGAAAAGCTTCGCTGCAAATTTACTTTAAATATCAAGTATTCCTTGCAATTCACCCTATTTATACTGGACTAGTTACTTTAATCCAGTAGCTTCCGCTAAAGCGAAACCTAAGATAGCGTAAGTAAATAATTGTCCTCTTAATTGAGGGTTTCTAGCTGTGGCTAAAATTAAAGAACCAAAAACCGTTCCAATACCTGCTCCTGCACCAATTAAACCTGAACATGCCACACCTGCTCCTATGTATTTTGCTGCTGCTAACATTTTATATAATATAAAATTACCATATAAATTAAATTAGCGTCTAACATACTAAAGGTTATAGTTCTAGTTTTTAGTTATAGTAATAGCTATAGTTAGTTCTTGTAATCTTCTTAGTATTTTATTTTTTATTCTTCAATACTCTTTTATAAACAGCCCAAAGTTTTAGAACAAGCCAAAAAGTTTTATACAAATATCTGTTATAAATACGAAAAAATTATAAGCCAAAATTTTAAAGCTATCTTAAATTTTATATTTTTTAACTTCAAAATCTTTATTTATCCTCATACTCACTATTTTATAATATAATCCAATATTACCTTATCGGTTCAGAAACATCATATTGATTCTGTAAATCAGCCTTTCTTAAAAATAGTCTTTAATATAGACGTTTTTAATTTTTTAAGATTAAATATCCTGATGATCTAATGTTCTAATACCTAACAGACACCCACAAGTAAAAACACAAAAAGGGTTCACTAAATCAAACCTTTAATAACAAAGGATAAGTATTTAGTAGTAATAATATTTATACACAGTCACTAAAACCTAATTTAAGGGAATTCACTATAAGCTATGATAATCGGTTTAAAATTTAGTTTATAGCTTACCCTAGTTACGTGAAACCTCCTCAGACCTAGAGAAGAAATATAACTAGTATTACTACCCTAGTTACAACTAGAATATATTTTTTTGTTTGTTTTTTGTTTTTTTTTTATAATTAGTTGATTAGTTGATTTAAAATTTTCAATATTTTTCTTATGTTTAAAAGGTTAATTTGTGTCAAAAAAATTAGCTTTAAACTAAAAACCTTTCTAATAAAACTTAAGCTGTAAAAGCTTTTTTATTTAGATAGTATAACAAAATTATAAGTTAAAAATTTTATTTTTTTAGGTGCCTACCCCCTGTTAGATTTTACTATTAAAAATAATTACTATTAAAAATAAAAGGGGTTTAAACTATGGTTAAATTAAAAGAAGAAATAATCCAAAGATCGAAAATATACCAAAACTAATTACCTAGCAACTAGCATTTTTAGCAATTTAAGAGGAAGTGTAATACTCTTGGCTCTTGAAAACCACAGAGGCAAACCATTATACTCGTAAGTAAAACAAATACAGAATAGTTTAACTCTTCACCTGACTAATTACACCCCAGGATTTATGCTTCCATGACCTTAACCTCTAGCCCTAGTACCACCAGGATGACTACTTCCACCAACTCCAGCGCTAGGATAAAAATCACCAGGGTTAGTACTTTAATAACCTCCACCCCCAGCAGCATTACTTTCAGGCGAACTGCTACCTGGGTTAATACAATTCCACCTCTAGGAGGAAATAGTAGGGCAAACCAAAAAAAATTAAATAAAAACAAAACAATACAAAAACAAAAAATATATTTAGATTAAAAATAGTTATATTTTGAAAATATAAAATACCTAGATTCTACAATACGTTCAAATGCCTTTTTTATTAAACCTCCATTGTTTGTATTATAATGTAAACTTGGTATAGTATACTTCTTTTTATTAAATTAATTATTACAACATATTCTTTATTGAAATCTAAACTCTTTTATTAATTTGATTATATTCTCATTGCTTATTAGCTTCTGTATTTATTTTCTGTCTTTTATTCAATTTTTTTAAATATTTATGTTCTTCTAACGCTTTAATCAAATTCCTTTGATTTTCTAGAAAATAATTTAAATTATTAGGTGTTTTTGTTCTTAAAGATAATAAGGAGTAATAAACATTATTATTTTCAATCTCCTTTGGTTCTAAATTTTCTGATAAACCTTCTTCACCAACTAAAAATCTATGTATTTTTCCGAAACCTTTAGCGTCTAAAATCTTAATATCCTTTTTTAATTCCGAAATTGATTTAGTTGTTTTTCTTTTATTGAATGATTTAGAAACAAAATTATACCCATCATCTCCAAATAATTTAAAAAATAAAACTGATATTTTATAGCTAAGTATATCTAGAAACTTTTTTTTAGTGTTCATGGACAATGTAAATCTATTTTCTGAAAACTTTCGGTTTATATTTTCTCACTTTAAATCATAAAATATAAATAAACTCTGCGATAAGTAATTATTTACTTCAAACAAATTTTGTCTTAAGAATTCTAAAATCTCAGCATTACTACTAGAATCCAAAATACTTCTTATTTTATCTATGTTTTTACTCTCATTTTTTAAATCTAAATCAAGAAAAGGATTTTTATTCTCATCTATTACAGTAATTTTATTTAAATATATATAGAATTTTATAATTAAATCGTTGTTATATTCAGTTTTTAAATCAAAAAATAATAAAAATCTTAATTTTTCAACAAGATTACTTAACGTAATTCTTTCTAAGCTGAATGTATTTTCAATTTTATATATTTGCTGTTTATTTTTTTTGTTTAACTTAGTTATTTTTGCTGATTTACTCTTAAATTTAGCTAGATGTGCTAGTTTTTCATATAATATTGATACGGGTTTTTTCTCACCTTCTTTATACTCTTGCAATCAAGGATTTACATATTTAATATATTCTATGTTTTCTTTATACAGGTTAAAGAGATTTTCACCTAAATCTTTTCCTTCCTGTCTGTTATTTCACATTTGTTTTATAAAGGCAGTCGATTCTCCACTATTTATATGGACATCATCACTTTCTACTATAACTATCCTGTTAAAACCGGATGACATCATTTTTTTCATACTGTTAATAACATCTTTGTTAATACTATCATTTTCTAAATTATAATATATTGAATTAAAAATCCCTAAGTCTAACTTGCTCCTAATTCGTAATAATTCTAAAACTTTGGACAATAAAGGATCGACTTTTAAGATCGTATTTTCATCATCATATATATTTTTATAACTAATAGTATAATTATTATTAAATTCTTTATTGTGTAATAACTTTACTAAACTATTCTCATTTTTATCTTTTGTTTGTATTTCGTTAGTGACTCTACCTACTAGTTCCTTTCTGTTAAAATAAAATTCTTTTTCTATATCATAATTAGAAGCTCTCGAAAATACAGTAAAAATAACTTTTCTGGATATTGTTTCTTCCTCTTTAATTTTAGTTTCAACATAATTCGAAAGATTTTCATTACTCAAATACAAATATACTAATTTATACTGTAATGAGTAAATTAAATATTGTAAATCCTTAAGTAATTGTAATAGTTTATTTATACTTAATTTACAACTATATCCTACTTCTATATTTATTGATGTATAAACATTACACTTTCTGTTATGTTTTTCTTTAAGATCAGCTAAAATTTCTAAATCTTCATATTTGGCTATTGAATTTGAGATTCTTTCGAGTTCTGTTATTCATTCTGTTATTGCATCTACGTTTTGTTCACTTTTCAGTGCTAAATCATAAAACATTGAAAATTCTTCAACTATGTTATTTCCTTTAAATTCTATTTTTTTTAGATTTATAATTAATTTTTCTGTTTCCTTATATTTAGATAAGATATTTAGTTTTTCAAACAAAGACATAGAAAGGTTATTAAGGTATCCTAATTCTTCAACGTTAAATTTTAAACTATGTTTTTGTTTTTAAGAATAACCCATTCTCCCATAAATTTCTGAATTTGTAATATTTTGCTCTTTGGCATAGTTTCTTTGTTATTCATTTTTGGTTTTAAATTTTCTTTTTTATTATTTTTGTTATTCATTTTGTTTTATTTTTTATACCCTAATTATAACACACTCCGAGACTTGCGCTTGGGATCCCCCACCCACAGAGCGACTTCTAACAGGTATAAAATAGGCAGAGGATACTGTGAGTATATTTTACTCTCTTAAACATAAATTAATGTAGATTTAAATTAATTATGATTTCTTTTAAATTAAAATATTTCCTTATTATATACCCCCCCGTTGCAAAAAGAAAAAGAAGTTTGATAAGTTTGATAAAAAAATTGAGAAATTAAGACACATAATGTGAAACGCTGCGTAGAAATAATTGAATAAAAGTTAAAATAGGAGTAGGGAAGCTTAGATTTAGGACACAAATCTGAATAAAACAAAAAAAAAAACAAATTTTTATAAACAAACTATTAAAATTCTGCTATAACTATTATCAGCCGCGACCACACAAGGTGGGAATAACTTAAATTAACTAAATTATATAAACTAACTATACTATACTAAATATACTAGTATACTGTAATAAGGAGAGGGTATATACTCATACGGAGGGTACCCCCACTATACTTAATATAATATAATTAATAATATATAATTAATATAGAGGTACCAGCGCAGGGGTCTAGGTAAACTTTATTCATTGAAGCCCGTTTGTACTAGGCGACATAGGTTTTTGCAATACTGTCTGTAATAATATATAGTACATAATCTATAGCTTTCTGCCTATTTTTTCCAAAATTTTACCTTTCATAGAACACATTCAACACTACAACTATAATGGCTTTTTTGTCATCTTGAGAGGGTGCTATGTAGGCCTAAATTACAAATTAAATTCCTTTTTTAATCACATAAGCCTTTGCTATTTAACTTTTGGATTACTATAGGAAAATCGATCCTCATGTTGTTCATTTTAGAATTATCTTACCCTTTTTAATCTCTGACCTAGCGTTTTTATTAGAAGTCCTAAGAAATGTATTAGGTCCTCTTTATATGCCGTTACCTTCGTTATAGTCTCATTTAGTTGTAAATTTAACTCGTCAGAAAAGTATTTAGACAATTTATCTTTAAAACTATTAGCTTTTTCCAAGTTGCTGTCCAGGTAAAGTACGATATCTTCACTAACCTATTCCATTTTTAAGTATTTAGTTCTAGGTTGGTCCTTCTAGGGTTACGGGGTATTTCTAGGTATATTTACGTGGTAGAAATTATACCGAAATTTGTAATACTTAATGTTGGACTTAAATTTTATACTTTGGGCTCTCGAGAAATATTACAGAGTATTGGGAAAAGAACAAACCTAGTTGGGTGCCTTATAAAAACATCGCTGACTTTTCCATCTTATGGAGAAAGTAGAATTCCCTATATAAAAAAAACAAACAAAAAAAAACAAAAAAAATAGTACTAGTTCATCTTTTATTATTTTTCGAAGTATATTAAGTAGTCTTGGTTGATTTATTTGATAAAAGCACTTATATATATCCCCCTTCGAATCCCATTTTTATTGAGGACGCTGTTTGTACGGCATACTTTAATGCGGTTTGAGTGAATCTTTAAGGTCTAAAGGATATTTCTTCGAAACTAAATTCATAGATGGGTTCTAGAATTATTAGCCTTCTACTAATTTGTAGGAGTATGAAGGTATTTATAGGGTCTGTTCTCCCTTTTTTTATGGGGGATCATTCTACTAGGTTTCCATACGTATTCACCCTTTATTATTTAGGATTGGTTTCTATCAAGTCTTTCAAGTCTTTCAAGTCTTTCAAGTGTGGTTAAATTTATAGTGTCTGCCTCAATACTACTCAATACTAGGAGTAGTAGCTCATTTCTAAGCAGCTAGTTTTGGGGTACGCGAGTATCCATATGTTGATATCTGTAATATATCCTTTAAGATCGTAGTATACCTTATTTGGTTCGATATTGCACACAAATTAGCCCTTCCAAATTAGCCCTTCGTTCATCTCAGGTATTACAACTTCGTCCTGTTTATTAGATTGATTCTCTGTTGAGTTAAACCTTATGGTTCTCATAAAAATCATCAGATACATAGGACCCCTTCGGATTATTTCCTACTACTACCCTCTGCCAACCCCTTTCAAAGGGACTTCACTGGTATAATCGTTGGCTGATTGAACCTTTGTGGGGTTTTGCCGTATAAATAGTAGTCTGACACTGTCCTGTTTAATAGCAGTAACTTGATTAGTGTTCTAGTAGTATTAGGATTTTCCACAGACTCATTGATTCTTCTCATACAGTTTACAATAAAGAGGCAGGTACCACAAAAGTAATAATGTTCAAGCTAACCACCTGAATTAGGAAAAATGCTCGGGATGCGGTATTTTTAGTTGAGATTCCTGATTTAGACTTTTATAGTCCTAATTTATAAAAATGGGAGAAAATTTTAAGCTTATTTCAGTTTTAGGAGTGTTTCATTCCATATTATAGAAAGGAGTGGTGAATATGGGTAGGAAAAAGGGGTTTAATTTAAGACTAATTTTAAAAAGAAATAACAGACTAATTTAAAAAGAAATAAGAATTTGGAGTACTCCACCCTGGCAACCTATTAAGAGTTCTATCTCTAGACTGAAGGACAATTATTCCCCCCCCCCCCCCCTTG
>Ga0193702_1000152_pt1 | contig 27249 bp, 14 predicted proteins | sample U3a1metaG_FD_143060 | JGI IMG/M metagenome (GOLD analysis project Ga0193702, IMG submission 143060) | Soil microbial communities from a riparian zone of the East river system, Colorado, United States - U3a1 | ecosystem: Environmental > Terrestrial > Soil > Riparian zone | place: USA: East River... | reverse complement strand
ATTTACCCAATCGCCAACCACAGTTCCCACAGTTGCCGATTGAGGCAACAAAGCATCCTGCGGAGCCGGTTTATTTGAACCCCAAATAGAAAAGTCCTTTGGATTACCATGTGCATAAGAATATTGATCCGGCCTTTCCCACATAATGAAACGGCTTAATTGCGCGGATACCCCCATGCTGAACGTACATTGGATTGGTTGCGGTCCTCCCGGGCCGGTATGCCACCCATTTGAATAGCCGTCGGTTTTATTATCCCACAAATAAGGCACCTCCCACCCATAAGCAGTAGGGCTGTCGGTCGGTAACTTATAAATTGAGAATTTGCTTTTATCAAGCAGGGTTTCAAATATGGGGGTTACGGTCAATATGGTTGTGTCAGAAATGTTGCCGTATTTATCGGTAACATAAGCGCCAAATTTTCTCGGCGCGGCAGGATAGCCCCTTACCGTATAATTTATGCTATCAGCATTTGTATAATGCTGATCCTGCACCTCAAGCGCCTGGGTTGAGTTATCAAGCGCAATCAAAATTACTCCTACGGCAGACTTGCCCCTGTTTATTGCTTTTAAATTTACACCGCCAAAATCAGCCGCCAGCTTAATGGTTGGTTTCACAAGCAGGTAATAGGGCGTATCAGGGTGAACCGTTACAGTGACCGGATCAGACTGTACATTGGCACGGCTTACAGACCATAAGGTTACGCTATAATCCTTGCTTTTTGCAAACCCTTCAACCAAAACGGTATCGGTATAGTAACTTGATTTCGTTTGACGTACTACCTTCCCGTTAATATTGTATTGTGCCAATACATACAAAAGGTTTGACGAATTAGGCAACGTATAAGTAATGTACGCCGCACCATTCAGGTTTTTAACTTTTATACCGGTAATTACACCGGGTTTTGTTTTATCGGTGGATACCGGTACAGTATATCCGTCATTCTTTTTACATGATCCTAATAAAACCAACAGCAGTAGCGGTAATACCGGGAAAAGCTGCTTTATATATTTTTTTATCTTTATCATCACTTTCAATTATTTAAAATTTATGAATCGAGCTTAAGTTTCTGCTACCAATAAGGGTTTTGCACCAGGTTATTATCAATAATAAGGTCATTATCCTTAATTGGCCACAGGTAGTTCTTTATCCCGAATACCGGGATCAGAACTGAACGCGGGTGATAATAATTGCCAGCTTCAGATTCATAAATGTTCCATCCCTGTAACGGGCTGCTTAATACGCTCTGCAGTTCTTTCCACCGGCGCAAATCCCAACCACTTTGGGCCTCAAAACAAAGTTCAATTCTTCTTTCCTGGTGAATGATCGCTCTCAAACCATCCTTTGTGGAAAACTTACCGGGATTTTTTGAATAGGCTGTCCATGAAGCCTGCACCCCTTGTAAGCCGGCACGAGCCCTTACCTTATCTATATAAGTAAACACATCAGACGAAGGGCCGTTCACCTCGTTCAGTGCCTCGGCATATAACAAATACAGGCCGGCGAGGCGCATTACAGGTAAATGAAATTCAATTGATGCAAATCCATCGTCATAAACGGAAAGATAATTGGCCAGCTTTTTGGGCCAGTAGCCGGTTATATTTAAAGTGTTAAGATCTTTGGGACCTGCCAGTGATGAATTGCCGCGTGCTTCTACATGATACAGGTCTTCCGGGTTTGTTTTGCCATTCCCAAACCAAATGCCACCATCAAAGGCAATATTTGCATAAAACCTCGCTTCGCGACTGAAGTGCTCTTTTATAGTGGTATACCCGTTTTGGACATAAAAACGACTGGCATAATCGCCTACCTGCAGGTTGTATCTTCCGGCATAGTCAAATGTATTGTCTTCATTTATTGGAACACCTTTATCCGTATAAAACAGCTCGGCTGTAGAAATTGGGACTGCAAATGTTGACGGATTTGAGAATATGTTCACGGCTGATTTTGGGGTCATCCTCGGGGTGGCATAACCCTGGTCCGGAAAGGTTGGGTTTAAGGCCCAAATCAGCTCGGAATTTTGATCCCATTTTTCTGTTACCGCATTCTGTATCGTTAAAACCTTGTTTAACGAATCAGGCACGCTTATAGCCGGTGCCGAAAAGGTGTATAATTTTAATCCGGCGGCAGTACATGCGTCAATAGCCGCTTTAGCAGCATCGGCCGCTTTTTGCCATTTTGAGGCATCATATGCGCTTGAAAAAAGAGGCGTTCCGTTTTTATTTTTTATCCCCGCATAATCAGCATTGCCGTTAAATAAAGGGCTTGCTTCTGTAGCTAAAACTTCTGCTTTAACTGATAATGCAATAACCGAAGTTATCCGGCCTAATTCCTGTGCCTTGTTATCAATAACGGGCGGCAGGTTTGGCGCAGCTTCGTCCAGCAGCTGGGTGATGTAGCTGAATACCGAATCAACCGGCGACCGGGCTACCCTTACCTGCTCTGTTGAAGCTGTTATATCTAAATTTGTTTTGATGATCGGGATCGCCCCATACAAACGCACCAGGTAATAATGATAATAAGCTTTCAGGAATTTTACTTCAGCTATCCAGCGTTGTTTCTCAGACGGGCTCAGATCAACGGGTTTATCAATGTTTTCAAGCATGGTGTTGCACCTGCGGATAGACCGGTAAATAGCCACCCCTCCGTTTTCACCATCCCAAAAATTGAGGCCTACGTTTGCGCTGGTTTGAGTTCCGCGGATAAGCGCAAAACCGGTTTCCGTAATCGGGTGATTGGTGAGGTCGTTAGGATAAATGATCTCTGATGAAGTAGTAAACCCAACATTAAGCGTGGGGTCATAAAACTGCTGTAACGTAGCATAGCAGGTAAAAAGATAATTTTCTGCTTCATTGCGGTTTCTGAAAGCATAATCCAGCGTGCCGGTATTATCAGGAACAACATTCAGGTATTTTTTACATGATACGCCTGAAAATACCAGGATCATCAGTATTAAGATTTTATAATATTTTTTCATAATTCTATTATTTATAAAAAATAAACGATGTTATAAACTCGCGGTTATGCCTATGTTAAATACCTTTTGGATAGGATAAGCAAATCCATTACCTCCAAGCTCCGGATCCCATAGTTTAAAGGGCGCCCATGTATACAGGTTTAAGCCATTAAAATAGATGCGGCATTTGTTAACGCTTATTTTTTTGGTAAAGGACGAAGGCAACGTGTAACCAAATTCAACCGATTTAAGGCGCAGAAAGCTACCGTCACGCATCCAGTAAGTACTATTTTGGCGGTTATTCTCAATCTGGTTGCCTGTTACACCTAACCTTGGGTATTGTGCATACAGGTTTTGGTTATCTTCAGACCAATGATCGTCGGCGAATGCTTTTAACAACTGCGTATTGCCATAGATATATGGATCGGGGCTTTGAATAAAGGGGCTTACCCGGCTTGGGTCAATAAAGAATGATACCCTTGCCTGTCCCTGGAAAAATGCGGAAAGATCAAAACCTTTATACCCTGCAGAAATGCCATAACCATAAACAATTTCAGGAATTGTAGGATAGCCGATAAAGGTTTCATCTGCCCCGTCAATCTTTCCGTCCCCGTTCAAATCGCGGTATTTTATATCACCTCCTTTTGGGGCTACGCCGTTGGTTGAAAAGATCTGTGAAGGCGAATTCCTGGCTTCATTATCATCAACAAACAAACGCTCTGCGATGTAGCCGTATTGACGATCAATAGGCTGCCCCGATTGATATCGATATGCTTCATTGTATTGGGGCTGCTCATAGTTTCCATAGGTGCTTGTAGCATAGGTTAAATTACCGCGCCCCTGGATCCAGAAGTTTTTGCCAAGCGTTTGCTTATAATCCATTTGCAGATCGATGCCTTTTGTATCGGCTGTGCCGAGGTTAGCAGTAACACTTGATTCAAGCCCCATTGTAGTAGGGATGCTGCGCTCCTGCAAGATATTATACCTGTGGTATTTGTAAACCTCGGCTACAACATTTAAGCTTTTCAATATTGTAAATTCCAGGCCGATATTAGCCTGGCGCGATGTTTCCCAGGTAATTCCCGGGTTGGCGTAGTTATTAATAGTAACGCCGTTGCGGGTATAACCATTGTTGGTACCAAAAGTTGCAGGGTTTCCGCCGTTCAGATTTACGTTAGAAATGTAGTAAAATCGTTGTGAGCCAATATCATCGTTACCTACTGTACCGTAGCTTCCGCGTAATTTTAAGCGTGAAATTATGTTTGATAAATCACCACTCCAGAACTTCTCTTCAGATACGATCCATGATGCGCCAAGTGTTGGAAAAAATCCAAACCGGTGCTCCGCAGAAAAACGCTCCGTTCCGTTGTATCCAAAGTTAAACTCTAAAAAATACTTGCTTTTGAACGAATAGGTAGCACGACCAGCAACCGTTATATTACGGTAAGGCAATGAGTACTGCAGATCCTGCTGCTTTGTAACAGGGTTTTTGGCATTTGAATAAACCGTTTGCTGCTGTGTACCAATCAATGACGCGCTTAGGTTATGATTTCCTAACCGCTTACTGTAATCTAACACACCCTGGAAATAAATATAGGTGTTTAAATTATCAGTGCTTGGATCCCTGTTGTATGTTAAGTATTCTGTAGCTACGTTATTTCCGGTTGGCTGCGGATTTAGCCATTGAAGGGTGTACTGGTTTGTGGTTTTGTCGTAATTTTCTACGTTGTAATAGAACGGGGAATATCCCATTTGTGATTCGAAGTATGAATAACGGTTGGTATGGAACAACCCATGAAAATTAAGGCCATCTGTTATGAATCTTAAATTCTGATTAAGCTCCAGCTGTGCCGACAACCTTGATTCGGAGTAATTTTTGTGTCCGCGTAATAAAGCCGCATACGGATTATTGTATTGGATACTATTATTACCACCAACGTTACCAAACAAAATATGCTTTGTGTTCACATTGGCCGAATCGGCAGGAAAGTAAGCCGGAAATAATACCGGGCTGGTATGTACCGCTACATTGTACAGATCTGTCTGGAACGATGCATCAGTTGTAAGCGGGCCATTGTATTCATTAAACATCCCCTCCAGCCTTACAATAAGTTCCGTTGTTTTAGAAAGATTAATGTTAACATTTGAACGTAACTGGTAGTTCCTGAAATTAACATTGTTATTATTATTGTTGGCGATGTTTTCGTTAAGGATCCCATGATCTATACTGTATGAACCTGAAACATAAAATTTAGCCAGTTCATTACCCCCGCTTACACTCATATCCGCCCTTTGTGTTAGGGTGTGTTTTTTAAATAACATCTTTAGCCAGTCGACAGCGGGATAAACATATTGATTACTGCCCGGCGTATTCGCCACCGTGGCTTCCGTATTTATGATCTTATTTTCGGGGAATGGCAGCGGGCTTAACGGGTCGCGGGTAATGGTGGCTTCATTATACAGCCGCATATAGGTTATAGGATCTGCCAGTTGCAAAGTTTTGGCTGATTGTGAAATAGAATTCTCGTACCGGAAATTAATAGTGGTTTTACCTATCTTACCTTCTTTGGTGCTAACCAGGATAACACCGTTGGCCCCCCTTGCTCCGTAAAGTGCGGTTGCGCTTGCATCTTTTAAAATCGAAAAACTGGCAATATCATCAACCTGCAAACGGGCAAGGTCATTTGCTGAAAGCTCAACGTTATCAATCAGGATCAGCGGGCTTTTATTATAACCAAATGTTGTTACGCCCCTGATAAAGAATTGTGCATTATCCTGGCCCGGCTGACCGCTCGGCTGATACGCTATCACACCGGCTACCTGCCCGGCAAGGGCATTAGTAAGGTTACTGGCCGGGATCTTTAAGTCTGCCGGCTTTACTGTAGTAACAGACCCAACTACGGCCTCCCTCCTTTCCTTTCTTCCGTAAGCAGTAACAATTACTTCCTCGGCCTGTTTAACATCTTCCAATAAAATAATATTAAACAGTTTATTATCAGGGCTTATAGTAAAGCTTTGCGAGACGAAACCAACAAAAGATACCCTGACCACCGCGCCATTTTTAACATCTAAAATAAATTTTCCATTATTGTCCGTAACAGTTCCCACGTCAGGATTATCTACTACCGCAACGGTTACGCCCTGCATGGGCGCGCCTTTACTGTCCCTCACCGTTCCTGTTATCGTAATATCAGCGATGATAGAAGCTAAAGGGGCATTGGTATTAATCCCCGATGCGTCCTTAATAATAACTGATTTGCCCTCGATAGTGTAGGTAAGGTTTAAATCTTTCAAACAGATGTTCAGCGCATCTTCTATTGAGCTGTTTTGAAAGTTTACATCTAATTTATGCGCATTTTTAATGCTTTTTGGCGACCAGAATACGTTATACCCGGTTTGTTTATTAATTTCATTGAACACCGTTTTTAACGAGACATCATTTTCCTTATAAGTGATTTTTTGAGAAAAAACCACTGCACTTGCCTGCATAAAAGCAAGAAAGAGGATAAATATGGTGATCTTCATGGTGCGCAGAAATTTCTTGGCGTAGCCCGAAGGCATACAAATGTTTGTAGTAAAAATTTTATACATTTGTTAAGGCTGTTTTTAAGTAAGAAATGTTATGACAATTACATTGTTGTTTAATAAGCCATTGAGCAGGGGCATCGCGAGTGCTCCTGTTCTGCTTTAATAAACCTTGTTATCTTCGCCGTTAAGGTGGGGTTTCTTTATTTCTCATCGTTTAGTTGGTTTTAATTGGTTTAATTATTGGGTTGCAATCAGGGAGACTGATTTTTCTTTCTTATTTTAATAGTTGAGCCTTCGATGCTAAACTTCGCATCTCCGGTTTGTTCCATAATTTTGAGCAGGGTTGAAATGTTTGAAAAACGGGTTGTTATTGCCCCAAATGTTTCCTTTTTTAAACTTTCGTCTTCAAAAACAACATCAACATTATACCATCGCGCCACACTCTTCATTATGGTCTCCAATTTTTCATCGTCAAAATTGAAATAACCGTTTTTCCAGGCAATTACTTCTTCTGCATTTATTTCAGAAACTTTGATGCCGTTTGCCACAGCAGCTTGTTGCCCCGGAATTAACAGGATAGTTTTCCCACCCGCTGTGATGCGTACCTTGCCTTGCAGCAGGCTGGTTTTTGAGCTTGCTTCATCAGCATAAGCGTTTACATTAAAACGGGTTCCCAGATCTTCTATAACCTGCTTATCAGTTACTACCCTGAACGGATGCGCTTCATTATGCACCACTTCAAAATATGCTTCTCCTTTTAATTCAACACGGCGTTCCTTTCCTGAGCTAAGGTTCACCGGGAATTTAAGCGACGAAAATGCATTGAGCCACACTTTTGACCCATCTGGCAAAATCACCTGGAATTGCCCTCCTTTAGGTGTTTCGATGGTATTAAAAGCAGTTATGCCCGATGAGGCGTTTGGATCTCCGGATGACTTTATGGTATAGATCAACTGCCCCTTAGCCGATTTTGTTATTTGAATCCCGTTCTGACTGGCAATTTTCCCTTTTCCTGTATCGGTTAAAGCTATTTTTGAGCCGTCAGCCAGGGTTAATATAGCCTTGTTACCGCCTGGGGGAATATCATTTTTTTGTGCTAAAGCATTATTGGTTTTATTTGCCCCGCCAGAGAATTTTGAAATAAACAGCCATGATGCACCTAAAATTAACAGAACGGAGGCCGCTGCCAACCACTTTGTATAGGATAAGCTCCTGGTATTTGGCTTTATTTCGTTATTAAGGCGCGAAAGCATAAAATCGCCAACAGCGTCCTCGCTTTCGGGGAATTCAGCATCCTGGCATGCCTTTTGGCGATACCATTTCAACAGCGCTTCTTTTTCAGCTTCAGAGGCAGTATTGTCCCTGCATTTCTGAATTAAAATATTAATACGGTCCTGGTTCAATTGGTTATTGAGTGTTTGTACAGGTGTGTACCGCAGGAAAAGCTTTACCCTACATGGGTATTGGAATATTTTTAAGGGAAATAAAAAACAGGGTAAATTGCAAGGAAACAGGCTTGTTTAAGGAACCCGCCGGTTCAATCGCCGTGATGCTGCTACATAGCAGGCGGACTACCCAAACGCGGAGCACGAGTAGCCCACCTCTTTTGGCCGGCCCGGATACGCGCTAGAGGAGGACATTGCCGCAAGGATTACAGCTCGTGGGCTTCATGCAGCGCAGGGTCAGCGCTGCGAGACCCTGCGGGAATGGAAGAATCATAAACATTGCTATTTACCATATTTTTAAATCATGTTACTATTGAGCTCTTCTTTTCTCATCAAAAGATATGTTCTTGTTGTTTCCGGAAACCTTTGACCTTCCGAATAAGTAGGTAAGACCAAGTGTAAAGATTTTATAATGATAGTCCGTTCTTTCTGTCTGCACAAATTCGCTAAAACGTGCGTCATATTTGTTTACCGTACCCAGATAGTAAGTTGGGTTGATGATCAAATTATTGTTAAACAACTTTAATCTGGCCCCCACCCTGAAATCACGTTGACTGTATGTGTAAGTATTTCCACTGGTTGAGGGAAGGCTTTGGCTGTAGTTCAGATAGAAATTTAACAGTTTAGTTGCCTTGAAATTATTATTGACACTAAACGATGCAGAGGTTCCGTTTTGGATGGGAATAGCTTCTATTTTGGATTCTGAGGATGAATAAAAAAAAGAGGCGGAGCTGCTATATTCCCACCAATTAAAAAATGCCCGGTTAAAGGAAACATAGCCCCCCACGTTATCCCGTGTTAAAAAGTTCCCTCTGCTTGAAACCACTAATGGCCCCTCAATCGTTGTAAGTAATGAATTTACGTCACTGGTATGTTGTGTAAATACAGTAAAAGAAAACATGCTTTTATATAGGTAATTAAGTTCGAAATTGTTACTGTATGAAGGTAAGAGCAGTGGATTGCCGGTAGAATAAGTATAAATGTTTGTATAATAGGCAAAGGGATTTAAGGAAGCGAGGCCCGGGCGGTTGATCCGCCTCGAATAATTTAAAGAAAAAACATCGTTTTCGTCAGCTTTGTAAACGATATAGGCCGTAGGGAATAGGGCACCATAATTACGCTTGTTACGCTGGTCTAAAGTAGGCGAATAACCATCCATCAGGGTATACTCATAACGCAATCCTGCTTTGGCTGTCCATTTTTTCGATAGGTCAGATTCCATACTGTAATACGCGGCCAGGTTTTTTTCGGTATAGTCAAAATCATTACTACGCGTTTGGTCCAACAAGAGATTATCGTGGATATTATTATAATATGCTACGCTGGCATTGTTATTATAGGTAGCAAACTTAGCACCAGTTTCTATTTTAGCCCATTTATAAGGCAATGTTAAATCTGATTGAATAGACCAGATATTGTATTTTGATAAGTTATTATTTTGAACTGCAGCATAGGTATTTGCAGATTCAGAAATAAAACTATTTCTTACTTCGGGCTTGTTCCTGAAAAAATTAACAGAACTGCTTAATTTCTTTCCGGCCGAATCAATCTTTAAATCGTGGTATAGATTTAAAGTCTGTGCAAATAATGGCCTTGACATTTCGCCTTTAGTGTTCAAAACCGAATCGACAGTACTGCTCGTACCATAGCTATAATTATTAACAAAGATATCCTTCTCTTTGCTGTGTGAAATATTATAAATAAACCCGATGTTATTGTGCTTGTTTAACTCATAATCTATACTTAAACCGGCCTGCAAACCTGGTGTAGTTGATATACGTTGCTCGTTACTAAGGATTTGGCTGGGGTTCCCAATTATATTGAGCGAATCGTTCAGCTTATTGTGAAAAATTGATTGGTTAAATGTAAAAGAGCTGCTAACTTTTTTTGACCGAAAAAAAAGAGCCAGGCTATTGTTAAAGGATGAGGGTGAGTAGGGCCTCTGATAATATGTCGAACTTACTGACCCACGCCAGCCTAAAGATTCATTTTTCTTTAAAACAATATTGATCAGGCCGGCATTTCCCTGGGCCTCATATTTTGCCGGCGGGGTGGTGATAATCTCGATTTTTTCCACATTTTCAGATCTGAGTGCTTTCAGATAATTAGTCAGGTCGGTTCCGCTTAAATAAACTATTTTTTCATTTACCATAACCCCCATACTGCCTTTGCCCACCATTGAAACGCCATTGTCGGACACCTTTAAAAAAGGCGCCACCTGCAAAGCCTCAAAGAGGGAAGAACCATTCGCTGCTACAGTGTTGTTCAGGTTAAATATCCATCGGTCAACCTTCCGTTCAAGAACAGGCATTCTGCCGGTTATGGTTACTTGTTTGAGTTGTTTGATTGATGCATTTAGTATGATGTCCGGTAATTGAATCGTTTTCATGTCTCCTAAAGTTAGGGCAAGAGACAAACTATCCTTACTTACTTCCGAAATCCCGATCACATAGTCCCCCTTTTCTGTTGCTGTGAGCCTGAAACGTCCCCCGGTATCGGCTTGTGCAGATTGGATTATTTTATCGGTAGATACCTGCTTTATAACTACGTTGGCAAACGCTATTGATTTATGATTAATATCTACTACACGCCCCTTGATCTCATAGCCGGTTTGCTGATCATCGCGTTCCAGCAGGATATTGCCGTTGATCTGCCGGAAAGTTAAAAACGTGTTTTCTAACAGTGCCTGCAGGGTTTGTTCTACCGTTCTGCTTTCGAAGTCCAGATTGAGACCTGTAAGGGATTTGATTTCCGCTTTGCGGTAGTAAAACCTGAGCGATGTCTGCTGTTCGATCTTTTTGAGACCACTTGCGAGGGTTTCATCCCGCAGGCCGATGGTTACTTTGTCGGTATGCATGTTTTGCCCACTGGTGGTAGTAGCCAGTAATACCTGGATAGCAGTTAAGAAAATTATAGTTACGATGACGCTTGCACGCATTAACTGACGGATAAAAGGTTTATTCAATTCTATTGCACCGGCGAAATAGGCATATAAGCCTCCCGGTTTCCGCATTTTTGCAGAAATATTCATACTTTTAAATGTTTTAAGTGACACAGATTATTTAAAACCCCGGTTTTCCGGGATACCTGTAAGCCGATGGCCGTCGGCTTGCAGGTTTATTTAACTTATTATCCTGCCTGGAGGACAAAAAGTATTTATAAAGCTTAGATGCTATTCATTTTTAATATCGTTAATTTTCAATTGTTACAGCCTGGTCCGTTTATGACCATACTCCCGTCCGGCTTGATTTGGTAAGTGGCATTGTTAAAGGCGCACATCACTTTCAATATTTTATCCAGTTCTTCCCCATTTAATGACGTGCCCGTAAAGCGGCAGGTTTTCAATTTCGGATTGCTGAAACTGATTTTCACGTTGAAGTGTTGCTCCAATTGAGTAATTGCATCCTCAAAACTCACATCCTCAAAATGCAGATCGCTTTGCTGCCAGGCTATCACCTCATTAGCATCTATGATTGCCTGTGAAGCTTCTGCCTTTAAAGTATTGAAGCTGATTTGCTGGTTAGGAATAAGTATCCCCAATAATTTGACGCCATTGGAAACGCTTACCTTGCCACGGGTAACTGTGACCTGAATGGTATGTTTGCTTTTATCCTCTTTGATATTGAATGCAGTACCCAGCACGGTGGTCAGCACCGTCCCTGTATGAATAATAAAAGGTTTGCCCGCGTCATGGCGGACATCAAAATAAGCTTCACCGGAAAGATAAACCTCCCTTGTTTTGTCATTGAATGTTTTAGGATATTTTAACTCCGAGCCGGCATTTAACCACACCCGGCTGCCATCAGTAAGCGTTATCTCCCTTTTTTGATTAATGGGTACTTGAACGGCTGTGAGGTGCACAGGATGCAAACGGCTTTGCAATGACGGCCATTCCAGGTACAAAGTAAAAGAGATCAGCAATACTGCTGCGGCAGCCGCAATACTTCGCCATAACAGACGCTTTCTTTGTGGAAGCGACACTACTTTGGCCTCCGTTTCGTGAATTGTGTTTTTAATTTCGCTAAAAACACTGGAAAGCCATCGATCTTTTGCTGAGCGATCTAAATCATGCCATCGGTGGTTAGCTTTGCCATTCTCTTCCAGCCAGCGTTTAACCAACTCATTTTCTTCGTTTGTAGTTTCGCCCTTGAGGTAACGATCCAGTAAGGCGGCTATTTGATGACGACTCATTTGTTATCCATTTCACAGTAGCCGTATGAGATGATTTTTGGTACTATAGGAAAATGAAATATTTTTTTACAGGTGCGAATTTAGCTTTAACGATAAGGAAGACACTTTGAAAGAAGAGGTATATAATGCCGGGTTTAAGATAGCCAGAATAATAATGCAGCGGTAGAAACCATTGCCAGTGAAGCTCGTAAATGTTTTAACGCAGTAGAAAGCTGATTTTTTACAGTTTGTTCAGAAAGCTGCAATTTGTCAGCGATTTCTGTTATACTTAAATTTTCTTCCCGGCTTAATAAATAAATTTCTTTCACCCGTGGTGATAATTCATCCAGCGATGTTTCAATACTTTGGGCTATTTCTTTTGCAGCTATTTTTTGCTCAATCGTCGCTTCGTAGCGAGCAGCCAGCGAGTCTACCATAGCCGCATACTCCCGGCGTGTAATATTCTTTCTAATTTTATCCACTATCCGGTCACGGGTGAGCTTAAACAGATAAGCTTTTAAATCGCGGTCAACTTTCAATTGTGTTCTTTCCTGCCAAAGCTTTACAAAAACATCATGGATAATATCCCTGCCATCCTCCTCGTCAAAAAATTTGGAACTTGCAAAACCTGCCAACGAATCTGCATACCGACTGTAAATTTCGGAAAAGGCGTTCTCATCATCTTTTTTTAAAAGATCAATCAATTGCAGATCAGTTAAGATTAAATACGTTGCCATTGCTTGTTAAAACGAAAGTACCCTACCAGAAACAGCCTGTTCAGAACTTTGATAAATTAAACTTAAAAGCAAAAGAAAACTTAATGTGCTGACTTTGCAAAAAAATAAATTCATATAAATTTTTAATTGATTTGCATAGAATACTCAACCAATAAAAAATGGTTACAACAAATTAATTAATTCGTTCAATATTAGCATCAGGTACAAGGCTTGCAAAAGAGATGGCGGTCCAGCGCAGCGTCGACCGGGTGAGTAAATCTGCGCGCGGCGTTAACGTCAATGCAATGGCGCCAATGCACTGGCGTCGACTCACCCGGTCATTGCTTCGCTCGACCTACCCTCTCTTCGCTGCAGAGGGTGAGCTGCAATTTTTGTTTACCTTAATGAGATTGTACTACGAGTCATTGTCGTGGACTAGACAAAAGCGAAAATTTCAAATCGTTTGATTATCAGTTATTTGCTGAGTCGCTAAATTAAACAACCTGATAATGAGCATGTTTCACAGCGTTCCGGGTGTTCCATGTGCAAAAATGGAACGCTTGCAGTCCCGGTATACCTATTTGGTGTGAATGCGTTATATCATCTTCACCTGGGTAAAAAAGCGCTTTATTTAAGTAGCGCATAAATAACGTAAAGTGGTATCAGTATCGTCCACCCGTAATTTTTAAGCTCGGCACGGATAATTTTTAAGGCCCGGGTAAGATTGGCCTCTACTGCTTTTTCGGTAACGTTTATCTTAAGCGCAATTTCATTGTTTTTCATGCCAGCCTCGCGGCTATAGCGAAAAACCAACTGGCATCTCTCCGGCATTTCTTCAACTATGCCGTTGATATACTCCTGGAGAAACAGCGCATCGAGTTTCTCTTCATCGTGGGTTAGCTCATTAAATTCATAATTCAGCCGGGAAAGCTCCGTCCGCCTGCTTTCGCGCTGGTAGTATTTATAAATGCTGAATTTAACTGATGTAGCCAAAAAAGCGGCAAGGTTTAATACCTCTACCAAATTACGACGTTCCCATAAAGAGATAAAAACCTCGTGCACAATATCTTTCGACGTGGTGTTATTATTACTATGGTTCCAGGCTATTAAGAGCATTTTTTTCCAGTACCGCTTATAAATTTCGGTAAAGGCAGCATGATCGTCGCATTTCAGCAACGATGTAAGTTCATGGTCGGTATATAAGCTGTAATTCAACATACACAGATCTATATTGAATTACTCAAATGAAAAAGTGCTTTTAAAATTAGCTGAATCTAAGACAGGAAGAAGAGATGTGTTGTTTTTAATAGAAAACACACTGAACTTAAAAAGTTCGGCTTGGGGTAAAGCTCTTTTCATAAAAAATTAAGTTTAATTAGGTTGGTCTGAAATGAAGATTTTCCAGATTCAATTTACAAGAATAACAAATTGTTATAGAATTGTAATAATTAAAAAATACTTTATTTAAGATATTTAATAATTATTCTCGGTCTCCGGAATATTTGAAAGCTGATTGAAAACATCCCCAAAGCATTTTAAAATGGTGGTACAAACTTCCTGAGGCAGACTTAATAAAGACAGATTCCGGCTTTTATTGCTTATTACACAAAAAAGAAGTTATTTAGCAGCTCCTTTTTCAAACCAATAAACCGGCATTAATGTTTAAACGCGTTCAATTACTCCTATTAATTTTTTGTATCCCCTATTTCTCAAGCGCACAATCAACCGCAGCAAATGCTGAAAACTGGATGGGCTTTAAGCGCGTTTTTATTACGATAGATGGACACAAAGCGTATTATGTAAAGCCGGATAGTCCATTACCCGGTAATCCCTGGATTTGGCGCGCTTCGTTTCCCGACTGGCATACCCAAATGGATAGCATACTCTTAAAAAAGGGTTTTTATGTTGCCTATATAAATGTGGATGACCAATATGGTAGCCCGCAGGCTATGCAGGTTTGGGATAAGTTCTATGCCTATTTAACCGGTAAAATTTCATTAGCGTCGCAGGTGAGCCTTGAGGGTGTGAGCCGGGGTGCATTGTACACAATGGCCTGGGCTAAAAGAAATCCGGATAAGGTAAACTGCATCTATAATGAAACGCCTGTTTACGATTTTAAAAGCTGGCCGGGAGGAAAAGGCAAAGGTCCGGGTGATACTGCGTCATGGAAACAATTAAAACAGGTTTATCATTTCACCGAGCAACAGGCAATTGCTTATGATGACAATCCGGTAGATCATTTAGAAGGTTTAGCGTCGTTTAAGGTACCCGTTTTAAATGTCATCGGAATAAATGATCAGTTAGCTCCACGAGCAGAGAACGCAGACCTGTTTGTTCAACGATACACGCAATTAGGTGGCGCCGCAAGTATTTACCCAGTAACAGAAGGCCCGCAGGAATTGCAAGGGCACCATTTCCCAATTAAGCATGCACTGCTTTATGCTGATTTTATCGTCAGTAACTCATACCCTGTAAAAAAGGTCCTGCCCTATACTGATTATTCTAAGATCAGGGATGGCTTGCCCAATTTTTTCGAAACGGCAATCAATAAGAAACAAGCAACTGTTGCCTTCCTCGGTGGCTCAATAACTTATAATCCCGGCTGGCGGGAAAAGACCTGTACCTATCTTAGAGAGAGTTTCCCCGGTACTGATTTCCATTTTATCGCCGCCGGCATCCCTTCTTTGGGGAGCCTGCCTCATGCGTTCCGCTTGCAAAAGGATGTTTTAGACTCAGGGAAGATTGACTTGCTTTTTGTAGAGGCAGCCGTAAACGACCGGGTTAACGGGACTGACAGCCTTACCCAGGTGCGTGACCTTGAAGGGATCATCAGGCATGCCAAACAAAATAATCCTTTAGTAGATGTTGTAATGATGGAGTTTGCTGATCCAGATAAAAACAAAGACTATAAGAACGGGATAGTCCCAACCGAGATAAAGAATCATGAATTGGTAGCTGGTTATTATAACCTGCCATCCATTCAACTTGCAAAGGAAGTATCCGATAAACTAAAGAACAATGAATTTAGCTGGGCTGATGATTTTAAGGACCTGCATCCTGCACCTTTTGGACAGGAGCTTTATTTTGCAACCATTAAAAGCTTGCTGCAGGTTTGTCGTGATACTTATGATCTAAAAACACAAAACACACATCACAACCCGCCCCTGCCAAAACCATTGAATAAATTCAGTTTCAACAATGGAAGCTATTACCCGCTTACCCGTGCCAAATGGGATAACAAATGGACATATACCCAAAACTGGAGTCCACAGGATCAGCTGGGTACCAGGGAAGGCTTTGTACATGTTCCGGTACTAAGTGCAGAGCAGCCGGGAGCATCGTTATCCTTATCTTTTAAAGGCACAGCAATTGGCATAGCCGTTTTATCAGGTGCTGACGCGGGAAGGGTTACCTATTCAATTGATGGTGGTCCATCAAAAACCATCGACCTTTATACCCAGTGGAGTAGTTTTCTGCATTTGCCCTGGTACCTTTTACTTGATGGAAACCTAGCCAATAAGGGACATATTTTGAAATTAACAGTTGCCAATAGCAAAAACGCTAACAGCAAGGGGAACGCTTGCCGGATAGTTACTTTCTTTAAAAATGACTGACCAGATTTGATATAAGTCCAGGATAATACCTCTTCGATTGTTTATTTATTGGTAAAATCATAGGATAATCCATTTCTATTAAAAATTCATCCATTTTAAAGCATAATATTATACCTTAATTTTACTTCCGCCAATTAAACTGAATAAGCCAAAATAATTCCAGATCAGCCTTGATAAAAATTAACGTAATGAAAAAAAAACTGCCATTATTTTTAACTGTAGTATTTACATTTTTAAGTTACGCGGGCTTTTGCCAGCAAAACAACTTACAACTTTGGTATACTAAGCCTGCCACACATTGGGAAGAAACTTTGCCATTAGGTAATGGCCGTTTAGGCATGATGCCTGATGGAGGAATTAACAGGGAAAACATTGTTTTGAATGACATTACGTTATGGTCAGGCTCGCCACAGGATGCAAATAACTATGATGCCTATAAAAGCCTGGCCCGGATCAGAAAACTCCTTGCCGAGGGTAAAAATGATGAGGCACAGCTGCTGGTCGATTCTAATTACATTTGCAAAGGGCCGGGATCGGGCAGTGGTAATGGAGCTAATGTTGCTTTCGGATGTTACCAGGTATTGGGGAATATGTCTCTTAAATTCAGCTATAACGGACAGCCTGCCGATAGTACAAAAATTGAAAATTATAAACGGACTCTAAATTTAAATAGTGCGATAGCTGGCTGTTCCTATAAGTCAGGCGGCGTAACCTATACCCGTGAATACTTTACAAGTTTTAGTAACGATGTCAGTATTATTAAATTATCTGCTGATAAACCCGGACAACTTAATTTTACTATAGCACTTTCCCGGTCTGAAAGGGCTACTGTGAAAGCAGCGGATGGCGTGCTTCAAATGTTTGGCCAACTGGCAAGTGGCACAAATGCCCCGGGAATGAAATATCTTACCCGCGTAAAGCCTGTATTGAATGGCGGTTCTGTTAGTATCAGTGACAATGAGCTTGTTGTAAAAAATTCTACAAGCGTTATTATTTATATTTCGGCCGGCACCAATTTTAAAGATCCGCTCTACAAACAAAAGGTAATATCGACTTTAAATAAAGCCGTACATACAAATTATAACGTAGAGAAGGCGCAGCATTTAAGTTACTATCATAAATTGTTTAACCGTGTGCAGCTGTCAATCGGTGATAAATCCGTGCCCCTGGTACCTACAGATGAGCGCCTGGTAAATTATCATACTAATCCCGATGCCGACAAAGCTTTCCCTGTTCTGTTTTACCAATTTGGCCGCTATTTATCTATTTGCAGCACACGGGTTGGCTTGCTACCACCGAATTTGCAGGGCCTGTGGGCCAACGAGATCCAAACGCCATGGAACGGTGATTACCACCTGGATATCAACGTGCAGATGAATCATTGGCCGGTAGAGGTATCTAATCTGCCTGAGCTTGACCTGCCGTTAACGGAATTAGTAAAAGGGATGACAAAAAATGGTGAGCGTACGGCAAAAGCCTATTATAACGCCGATGGCTGGATTGCCCATGTAATTACAAACGTATGGGGCTTTACCGAACCCGGCGAAAGCGCATCGTGGGGCGTCACCAAATCAGGTTCGGGCTGGTTGTGTAATAATTTATGGGACCATTATGCTTTTACAATGGATAAGAAATACCTGGCGGAGATCTATCCCATATTAAAAGGGTCCGCACAATTTTATAACAGCACGCTGGTACACAATAATAAAACAGACTGGCTGGTAACTTCGCCTTCCTCTTCACCTGAAAATGGTTTTTATCTCCCCAACGGCAAAATAGCAAGCATTTGCGAAGGGCCTACAATTGATAACCAGATCCTTAGGGAATTATTTAATAATGTGATCACGGCATCAAAAACTTTGGGTATAGATGCATCGTTCAGAAATTTGCTGATCTCAAGACTTAAGCAACTTCCTCCCCCGGGTCGAATTGCCAGAGACGGCAGACTAATGGAATGGCTGGAAGATTATAAAGAAACAGAAGCACATCACCGGCATGTTTCTCACTTGTATGGCCTGTACCCTGCTTCTCTTATTACGCCAGAATCAACACCTGAACTTGCCGAAGCTTGTAAAAAAACACTGGAGACTCGCGGCGATGACGGGCCGAGCTGGTCAATTGCTTTTAAACAGCTCTTTTGGGCCAGGCTACATGATGGTAACCGTGCGTACAAGCTATTTACAGAAATGGCAAAACCTACCCTAAAAACCAATATTAATTACGGCGCAGGCGGAGGTGTTTACCCTAATTTGCTTTCAGCAGGACCGCCATTCCAAATTGACGGCAACTTTGGGGCCGAGGCAGGGATAGCTGAAATGCTGATCCAAAGCCATGCCGGATATATTGAATTATTACCCGCGATGCCTGACGCCTGGAAATCAGCCGGCGAAGTAAAAGGGTTGAAAGCCCGTGGTAATTTTACGGTGGATTTTAAATGGAAGGCCGGCAAAATCATCAGCTACCGCATAAGTTCCCCTACTTCTAAAACGGTAAAGCTGAAAATAAACGGACAAGTGAAAGAAGTAAATGCTGAAAAGGTATAAACTCATGAAACGGCATAAATTAATAAAGGCGATAGGCATTTTTTCGTCACGGCTAAGCGTAGCTCTTATCCTTATCTGTTTACAATCGCTGATCCCTGTATTTGCAAAAACCGTTGCAAAAAACAAGCTAATTTCAATGGGTTACGGTAGTGAGGGAACCGTTACCTATGATTTAAAAAACGGAACTTTCACTATTTATAAAAACAACAGGCGTATCGTATATAACGCTTACTCATCTGTAAGGGTCAATAACAAAACCATATCGTCAAAGGACTATACAGATAGAACTTATTCAAACGTTGCTGTTTCCGATGGCTTTGGTAAGGGAGAAAAACATGTCATCACATTAAGTAATAAAGGCGTGCCGCAAATGAAGCAGGTTTTTTATACCTATCCCGGCCGTAATTTTTTGACTATAGCCGTGGAAATAGCCGGAGAGGATTTAAAAAGCAATTATATGGCCCCGCTGATTGGAAATTTTGCTCCAATTAATGGTGATGCCAAATCGTTGTTTATCCCTTTTGATAATGATACTTTTATCAGTTATGAAGCCAGGCCATTTATCACATCCGGAAGTGATACGAGCGCCGAGGTGGGGGCTGTATTTGACAATCAAAACCGCAACGGAATTATTGCAGGATCATTAGAACATGGCGTTTGGAAAACAGGTGTAAGAACCGCTTATAGCCGCGAAGATAATCAGATTGAAGTTTGGGCCGGGTATACTTCACAAAAAGTAACAAGGGATGAGATAGCTCACGGAAAAATTAGCGGCGCTGTGCTTAAATCTCCTAAAGTATTTATCGGCTATTTTTCTGACTGGAGGAACGGCCTGGATGAATATGGCAAAGCTAACCGCATTGCTGACCCGCCTTTTGTATTTAACTGGACAAAGCCCACTCCGGTTGGCTGGAATAGCTGGGGTGTGATCCAGGATAAAATAACTTTTGAAAAAGCGATAAAAGTAGCTGACTTTTTTGCCGACAGCTTAACTGCCTTTCGTGTGGGCAAAACTGCTTATATCGATCTTGATTCTTATTGGGATAAAATGGTAAAGGGCAACGATTTTAGTAAATTAAAGCAATTTGCCGATTACTGTAAGTCAAAAGGATTGGAGCCGGGTGTATATTGGGCGCCATTTACTGATTGGGGGCATAATGCAGGCCCGGATAGAAAAGCTGAGGGCAGTAACTATAAATTTGGCGACCTGTGGACCAGGGCCGGAAGTGGTTATCATGACCTTGACGGGGCAAGGGCATTAGACCCTACCCATCCGGGCACACTGCGGCGGATTGATTATTTTATCGGGCGTTTTAAAGCATGCGGATTTAAAATGATAAAGATCGATTTTCTGGGTCATGCCGCTGCAGAGTCCTCTAAATTTTATGATCCTACAGTAACCACCGGGATGCAGGCATATCGCAAAGGGATGGAGTACTTAATCCATCAGTTGGATGGGCAGATGTTAATTTATGCAGCCATTTCGCCAAGCCTGGCAACGGGGAGATATGTGCATTCGCGGCGGATTGCCTGTGATGCTTTCCAAACTATTGCCCACACTAAATATACGCTCAACAGCTTAACCTATGGCTGGTGGCAAACCTATCTGTACAATTACATGGATGCTGATCATATAGTTCTGGATCACCAATCAGAAGGTGAGAACAGGGCGCGCATGTTATCTTCAATAATTACAGGCACATTTATTACGGGGGATGATTTTTCTGAACATGGCCAATGGTCGGTACATGCAAAGCAATGGTATCAAAATAAGGAACTATTAAAAATTGTTGAAAGCGGTAAGTCATTTACGCCGGTAGACGCTGCGGCGGGAATAGGCGCGGCAAATATGTTTAGTCGCAGGATAGGAAACTATTTATATGTAGCCGTTTTTAATTATGATACCGCTGCCAAAACGCTTGTAATTGATGCAAAACGAATGGGATTACAACAGCATGGCTTATATAAAGGAACAGAACTGCTGCAAGGGGGTGAAATATCGCTTACTAATTCTGCAAAGGTTGATTTACCGGCTGCAGATGCCAGGTTATTTAAATTTAAAGTAAGTTCTAAAAAAGCAGGTAGTTCAATGCAATAGATCATTCTTTTTCCCCTGGGCGGCTACTGTGTATACACATTTTCTTTAGATAAAGGCAAGGGCAAGTTTGTATGGGCACGCAGGCAAGCGTTCCATTTTTGTACATGGAACACCCGGAACACTGTGAAACATACTCATTATCAGCGTTTTAATTTTTATTAAAATATAAATACTGATAATCAAGCAATTTACTACCAACCTTTATATCGAACTCACCTTAACTTAACGTGAGTTCGATATAAGAAACCTTTGCCCCATCGGGGCTACCGCTTTGTAGCTCGATGTTCAAACGTTATTTTTTGCCGCGTCAGCGGCTACCCAATTCGCGAAGGGTAGCCACTGACGTGGCAATTATCATTGGTATTTGGTTTCTACAAAGCGGTAGCCCCGATGGGGCATACGGCAATGATATCCAATTCTTATATTGAACTCACGTTAACTTAACGACATTGCCCTACGGATCGTTGTTGATTTTCTGTGTATCTCATACAAAAACACAAATACGAACACCTGTGTACACACGGTGCAGCCCCGGGCGGGCAACAGGTACAGCTTAAGTTATGAGAGCTCTTTATTGTTATTTAAATTAATTCTAAATAAAAGTTGCAGAAAAGAAATGTCTTCTTATTTTTGCGCTTAATTAGACTTAATCTAAATAACATGACATATAGCCTCTACAACTATCTAAAAAAATTCACGCTCTTAATTTTATTCCTGTCTATAAATATCCTTACGATAAAAGCTGAGGAAGATGATAGCAATAATGGAAAGATCACCGGTTTTGTTAAAACCAGCGATGGCAAGCCGGCTTCGGCTGTTAATGTTGCCATAAAGGGTTTAAATAAAAGCACAACAACTATCGATAACGGGTCTTTTACGTTCACTAATGTAAAACCAGGTACATATACATTGATTGCCAGCTATGTTGGCGCCAAAAACGAAGAGCAAACTGTAAAAGTAAGTGCCAAACAAACTACCCAGGTAAATTTCATCCTCAATGAAAGTTCGGCACAGCTGGATGAAGTAGTGGTATCTTCTACAAAAACCATCAACAGTAAAAAGCTGAATATAGGCAAAATGAATGTTGCGCCAATAGATCTGCCGCAAAGTGTTACCGTAATTGGCCGGGATGTATTGGATCAGCAACAGTCGCTCAGGTTAAGTGATGTGATCAGGAATGTAAATGGTGTTTACCTGTACAGCGCCCGCGGCAATACCCAGGAAACATTTGCTGCAAGGGGATACAATTTTTCGAGCACCAATATGTTTAAAAACGGCTTTCGTGTAAACTCAGGCGTTGTTCCTGAAGTTAGCTCACTGGAGCGTATTGAGGTATTGAAAGGCAGCGCAGCCCTGCTTTATGGTAACGTTGCACCTGGTGGTATCTTAAATATGGTTACCAAAAAACCATTATTTGAACAAGGCGGCAAGGTATCCATGACCTATGGCAGCTATGATCTTTACCGCCCTTCATTTGATGTTTATGGCCCTATATCTTCCAAATTAGCCTACCGCTTAAATGGCACCTATGAAAACGCAAACAGCTACCGCGACAACGTTAAATCAGAAAGGGAATATATCAACCCATCATTCCTTTATAAATTAAATGATAAAACAACCATTATTGTTGAAGGCGATTATCTGAATTACAACTTCACCCCTGATTTTGGTACCGGGCAAATCAATAACGTAATTGCCAATGTACCGCGCAACCGTTACCTGGGTGCATTATGGTCAACCGGCAATACAAAGCAAAGTACGGCTACCGCCACCATCAATCACCAGATCAATAGCTTGTGGCAGATAAGCGGTGGCATTTCTTACCAGCATTTTAACAGGCAATACCAAACCACCGAGCGTGTGCTGCCAGATGCAACAGGCGATTGGGGCCGTACCCTGAACAGGGCCGAAACACTGGAAGATTACTACACCGGTCAGTTTAATGTGACCGGCCAGTTCAATACAGGTAACATTAAACACAATATTTTGGCGGGTATTGATGCCGACAGGTACAATAATACAGCTTACACCTATGTGGCCACCATTAATAAAGTGTCAAGCTATTGGGACCAGGGTACGTCTTTAAAATCTGCGGTTTATGATACCATTAACATTTTTAATCCGGCAAAATACACGCTGCGTACCGATAAGCCGCAAATGAATGCGCTTTACAATATTTTAACAAAAACCAACCGTTTCGGTGCTTATTTTAACGACCTGATCAGCATATCTGACAAATTGAAAGTGCTTGCAGGCATCCGTTGGTCGTACCAATATGTTGCACCTACTGCGGTTACCAATTATTATTTACCGGCATTGGTTCAATCTGCAGCGGGCAAGGAGGATAAAGCTTTTTCGCCCAGGGTGGGGATAGTTTATAAGCCAGTGGCCAATACCGCGCTTTTTGCCAGCTACTCTAACTCGTTCATCACCAATACAGGTACCGATGTTAACAACGCTCCTCTTTCCCCTTCATTGGTTGATCAGTATGAGGCGGGTATAAAAAATGATTTCCTGAATGGCAACTTGTCTGTTAACGTAACCGCCTATCGCATAATAAACAATAACCTTGCTCAAACTGCTCCTTTTTTAGCGGATGGAACGGTTAACATTAACACTAATATTAAAGAGCTGGTGGGCCAAACAAAAAGTGATGGTGTAGAATTAGACATTGCAGGCCACCCGGTAAAAGGTCTCGACTTGTTAGCCGGTTACAGCTATACAAATGCCCGTTATTCAAAAACATCAACGTCGATAGGAAGCAATATTGCAGGTCAGCCATTGGTGAATGTGCCAAAACATACTGCGAATGTCAGCACGTTCTATAATTTTTATGACGGAAGTTTAAAAGGATTCAAAGTAGGTGCATCGGTGTATTACCTGGGTAACCGTGTTGCCGGCAATGCCAATACAGTTGGACAAACACAAACCATATCAAGGCTGGTAAATGTACCTGGCTTTACAACGGTTGACGCATCGGTTGGTTATACCTATAAAAAGATCTCTATTATAGGTAAGGTCTCCAACATTGGCAATGTGCTAAATTACAACGTGCATGAAAACTACAGCATCAACCCAATCCCTCCAAGGCAATTTTTAACTACCCTGGCTTACAGTTTTTAATAGCAGGTAATAAATTATATAAAAAAACCGGGATATGCTCAGGCATACCCGGTTTTTTTTGTCGTACCAAATAGTCATCATCTTTAATTGATGGGAAAGATGCCCAGAAATTTCTTTTTCTTGCGCGGGGTCTTTTTCTTATGTACCAACGGCTTTTTGGCTGTGTCTTTTTTTGCGGAATCTATTATTACGGGAGGTTTTGGTTTACTCAAAGTTGTATCTGGTGATACTTTCTTAGCTGGTAATACCTTCTTTTGCACAAGAGAAGACGTATCCTTAGCCGGTAAAAGGTTGTTTTTTGCAGGCGACACCTTAAAGATCCCATAAGTTACCGAGGCAATTAACAAGATGAGCAGGCCCGCCAGCGCCGGTTTTGGGATATTGATCCCTGATTTTTTGGTTTCAGCCAGTTGGTAAGTTAATAACAGCTCCTGTAACTTTTCATTTTTTGAGCGTAACGCTGCAATGGTAATAATTGCCCCATCATTGCTTTCAGAAATGCTGTTTTCAATTATTGCCTCATGCAACGCTGTTCCATCCGTATAACGGTTTTCGGGAGATTTTTCGAGGCATTTGGCAATTATTTGCAGCAACCATGCCGGAACCAGCATCTCTTTTTCATGTTGTGCCGCCGACCAGGACAGGGGTAAATTCTCTCTGCGCAGTTCAAGTACATCAGGAACAGACTTTTCAAGATGTGAGAGCATTACCGTATTCCGTGCAGTTTCCCCGTTATCTTTTAGTGGAAATGGCACTTGTCCGGCAAGTAATTCGTACAACACAACTCCGTAGCTATAAATATCTGTTTGAAACAACATTTCACCGTTGCTTTGCTCCGGGGCCATAAATTCAATTGCGCCGGCATGGCGCATGCTGCTTCGCCTTTCCTCGTCCGACATTATCGATAATCCAAAATCAAGCAACACGTAATTCCCTGAGTGGATATTGAACTTTACATTATTGCTTTTAATATCGCCATGCTTCACCCCTACCTTATGGCAATGGGAAAGTGCACAGGCCAGCTGGTCGGCCAGTTTTATTACTTCCTTTATTGTAAATATGGCTTCATGCGGCGGTTTTAACAACTCCCCCAGGTCAGGGCCTTCAATAAACTCCATTTCTATAAATGGTAAAGAGCCGCTTTCCGTAATTCCCGAATTCAGGATCTTAACTACATTAGGATTGGGGATCTCATTTACCTTTCGCAGCTTTTCAACTTCATTTAAAAAATTCCGGTAGTTATGATCGTCCTTGCTTTCACTATGGATTGGCGTTGGCAATAGTTTAACAGCGCTGATAATGGGGCCCAATCTGCGCCCTTTGTACACAGAGCCTTGTCCGCCGGTGCGTAAGGCGCCCATGTTCTCAAGCCCTTCTGTTATGGTAAATACTTTACTCATCTTACCTTGCTGATGAATGATAGCTGAATTCCAAAACTGCCGACTCTCCCAAAATAACCTGGTCGCCTTCATTAAGCTTGTGCCCAATATGAGTAGAGTGAAGCTTTATCAGGTTTTCATTACCTATGGATTTGACCTTGATCTTATTGCCGGGCGGAATGCCGCCCTCATCAGCATAAAGTAAGAAACAGCCATCTTCGTTACTCCATTCTATATGAGCATGCTGCCTGCTTATAAATTTATTGCTTTCATTTTTACTATCGCCGGGAAATGCGATTTGATTTAACCTGAAAAAACCATCGTTTACCTGTGCTTTACTCTCACGCCCGATATTGAGTTTGCCGCCAGATGAAGTTATTTCATATTCAGCTTTCTCGGCTTCACCATTCAACACCCTTATATAGGCGGAAGCTGACCTTTGAATGTTGTGATCCTTTGTGCGGATAAATATGGCCGCGTTAAGTGAATCAATCTTAATTGCCTCCGGTGGGTATTCTTCATCAAAGCTGATTTCCATCGCCCAATTTTCAGGCAGCCCCAGCGCAAAATCATCGGCTATCCTTTGGATCTCGTCCTTGAACTTATCTTTTTCTTCAATGTAAACTGCAGCCTCATACAGATGTTTTTCTGCTGCAGCGGCCCTGATAAAAAGATGGATCCCTTTAATATGACGCCCCTCCCCGCCTTCTGATTTTTGCAATTGCTCTTTAACCATCCTGAGCAGGGCATCACGTAGCCCCTTCACATCATACGGCCCTTTTTCGTCTTTTCGTTTAAATATCTCAAACATACTAACAGTTAATTGTACTGGTATAACTATTCATCAGGCGTTCCTGTTTCATCTGCAGGAACAATACTTTTAATATATCCTTCTTTAATCAATAAAGGTATCACATGCTGCCCGGCAAGCTTAACTGCATCTGATGACCCGCGCGTTGATTCAACCCGGATACAAACCACAATATTACCCTTACCCTTTGCCATTGGTGCAAAAAACACGTACCAGCCATCATTAATACTATTGCCTTTCCAGATCCTTTCGGGTGTACCGGTTTTGCCGGCCACTTTTAAACCGAGGATCTCTTCTTTCGGTGCACTTTGCTCAATCATGTATTTGGTGAGCAATGCGGCATATCTGGGATCGTTTGCCAGCTTAATGCTGCCTTTAACAGGCTGCAGGGTATCGTTTACCTTTAAAACAAAACGGTTGGCAATCAACGAGCCGTTGTTGGCAACGCTTGATACCAGCCTGGCTACAGCAGCAGGCGTTGCTATCAGCTCACCCTGCCCCCAGGCCATTCCCGATATCCCTTTCGCGCGTGTTTTATGAATGTTATTAGGATCGTATCTTGGTTTGGTATTAAACTCCGTTTTACGCCATAGTTCACGCCATTTTTCTTCCTGGATTGAATTTTCAGGTTTTTTATTATAAAAATAACCACCAACACCATGCAGGAACATCCCGGCCTTTAAATACAGCGTAGCCATATCTTCCTGCAAATGCTGCTCATTTGCCAGTTTTATGAAATAAACGTTGTTTGATTTCGCAATTGCCCGTTCCAAACTGATCACCCCGGTTTCATCCGGCTCAATACCTTTAGTGCGGATCCGTTCTTCAGTACTTACATGAAATTTTACATCATTAGCAGCTAAGCCCA
>Ga0193702_1000151_pt1 | contig 27526 bp, 24 predicted proteins | sample U3a1metaG_FD_143060 | JGI IMG/M metagenome (GOLD analysis project Ga0193702, IMG submission 143060) | Soil microbial communities from a riparian zone of the East river system, Colorado, United States - U3a1 | ecosystem: Environmental > Terrestrial > Soil > Riparian zone | place: USA: East River... | reverse complement strand
GCATCGAGACCCGCGGAGCTGGTGCAAAAGTCCACCGAGCTGGCGGCCAGGCTGGGCTTCCCCGGCATGTCCTTCCTGAACCTGTCGGTGGCCGAGTCGACCAAGTCCGATGCGTTGCCGCCGCAGGTCGACATCGTCACCGCTCTGCATGCCTGCAACACCGCCACCGACGACGCCATCGACTTCGCCTTGAACAAGCGCGCCAAGTACATGGTGCTGGTGCCGTGCTGCCAGGCCGAAGTCGCCTCGGTGCTGAAGAAGAACAAGGGCAAGGACCTCGGCAAGAGCGCGCTCACCGAGATCTGGCGCCACCCGCTGCACACGCGCGAATTCGGCAGCCAGATCACCAACGTGCTGCGCTGCCTGCAGCTCGAGGCCCACGGCTACCAGGTCAACGTGACCGAACTGGTAGGCTGGGAGCACTCGATGAAGAACGAACTGATCATCGCGAGCTACAGGAATTTGCCGCGCAAACGCCCGACCGAACGCCTGCAGGAAGTGCTGGCGACCTTGGGCCTGGAAGAAATGGGCCAGCGTTTCTATACCGAGAAGCTGGCCGAAGCCGAATCCCTTTCAACACTTGAATGAGACATCATGAGCGATAACACCCCACGCTGGATCGACCTGCGCAGCGACACCGTCACGCAACCTTCCGAAGCCATGCGCGCCGCCATGCACGGCGCCGAAGTCGGCGACGACGTGTATGGCGACGACCCGACCATCAACCGCCTGCAAGCGGTGGCGGCCGAGATGTTCGGCTACGAGGCCGGCCTGTTCGCGTCCTCCGGCACGCAGAGCAACCTGGTGGCGCTAATGACGCATTGCGCGCGCGGCGACGAATACCTGGTGGGGCAGGAAGCCCATACCTACAAGTACGAAGCCGGCGGCGCCGCGGTGCTGGGCAGCATCCAGCCGCAGCCGATCAACAACCAGCCGGACGGCAGTATCGCGCTGGCGAATATCGAAGCCTATATCAAACCCAACGACAGCCACTTCGCGCGCACCCGCCTGCTGGCGCTGGAGAACACCATCACCGGCCGCGTGCTGAGCCAGGACTACCTGGCCGCCGCGACCTCGCTCGCGCACGCGCGCGGGCTCGCGACCCACCTCGACGGCGCGCGCATCGTCAACGCCGCGGTCAAGCAGGGCATCAGCCTGCCCGCGGCGGTGACGGGCTTCGACAGCGCCTCGGTGTGCCTGTCGAAAGGCCTGGGAGCGCCGGTCGGTTCGGTCCTGTTGGGCAGCAAGGCCTTCATCGAACAGGGCAAGCGCTGGCGCAAGATGCTGGGCGGCGGCATGCGCCAGGCCGGCCTGCTGGCGGCGGCTGGCCTGTACGCGCTCGAACACAACGTCGAACGCCTGGCCGACGACCATGCCAACGCGGCCGAACTGGCGCGCGGGCTGGCGCTGATCCCGCAACTGAAGGTGAGCGCACCGCAGACCAACATCTTCTATGTCGACGTGCCGCCGGCCGCCTGCGACGCGCTGCGCGCTGAGCTGGAAGGCGCGTATATCCGGATCAGCGTGGCGCCCGCCATGCGGCTGGTGACCCACCTCGACGTGACGGAAGCCGACGTCGCGCGCACCGTCGCGGCGTTCACCGCCTTCTTCCAGGACTGGCGCCAGCCTTCATGACCGATACCACCATCCGCCTCGCCAAGCGCCTGGCCGAAATGATCCCTTGTTCGCGCGCCGAGGCTGAAAAATACATCGCGGGCGGCTGGGTCAGCGTCGACGGCGAGGTGGTGGAGGAAGCCGGCGCGCGCGTCGCCGACGAGCAGGACGTGGTGCTGCACCCCGATGCCACGCTGCTCGAGCTGGCGCCGGTGACCATCCTGCTGCACAAGCCGGCCGGTGTCGGCGCCGGCGTGGAGGCCGATGCGAAAACGGCGCTGGCCTGCCTGACGCCGGAGAACCTGCTGCCGGCCGAGCACGGCAAGCAGCGCTTCCTGAAACGGCATGTGCAGAACCTGACCCTGACCTCGCCGCTCGAGACCAAGGCCAGCGGGCTGGTGGTGCTCACCCAGGACTTCCGCGTCGCGCGCAAGCTGGTCGATGAAGGCCAGCGCGTCGAGCAGGAGTTCATCGTCGAAGTGTCGGGCGAACTGCGCGAGGGCGGACTGGCGCTGCTGAATCACGGCTTGAGCTTCAACGGCAAGGAGATCCCGCCGATGAAGGTCAGCTGGCAGAACGAGACGCGGCTACGGTTTGCCCTGAAGGGCGTGAAGCCGGGGCAGCTCGTGCACATGTGCCGGATGGTGGACTTGACGGTGGTGGCGATGAAGCGCATCCGCATCGGCCGCGTGCCGATGGCCAGCCTGCCGGTGGGGCAGTGGCGCTATTTGCAGGACTACGAAAAATTCTGAGGTCGTCCTCGCGTACGCGCGGACCCATGCCGAGCATGCGCGCTATGGATTCCCGCCTGCGCGGGAACGACGGGCGGGTTTCGGTAGCAGGATCAGGCGCGTGCCGGCCAGTTTGTCGTGCAAGAACTGGCGGTCCTTGTCGAGGAAGGCGGTCAGGCCCCAGGCCAGCATGCCGATCCCGATCGCCGCGCCGACTTCTCCCTTTGCCGTCAGCTTGAACGCATAGCACGCCGCCAGCGCCGGCAGGAACCAGCCCCACGCCAGCAGATAGCGCAGCGCCGCATCGCGCAAGGGCACCCGCGCATGGCCGACCTTGACCAGCTTGATGCGCCAGGTCTTCATCGCCAGCGTGTGCCCGCTATCGGTCCAGAAGTGGATGAAATACGCGGCCGTCACCAGGAACAGGAAGAACTTCAGCCCATGCTGGTACACCGGTCCCTGCCGGTTCTGCGTCGCCAGCAGGTACACGCCGACCGCGAACATCTCCACCGCCAGCAGCAGCAGCGATTCATAAACCATGCAGATCAAGCGGCGTTTCAGGGAAGGCGTGACGACCGGCGACGTACTATTTGACATTGGGCGCGGGGGCGGCCGGGGCGACCGGCGTCGTGGCGGCGGGCGCCGGCACGCAGGGCGGCGCGGCAGCCGCGGGATTCTTCACCGTGCCGGCAGGGCAGGCGGGCGGATGCGTGATCGGCGCGACGGTCTTGACCTTCGCCTGCGCGGTCGGCGGCAGATTGGCGACCTGCTTCTTGGTCGCGGCGTCGGCGGCCAGCTTTTTCTTCTCTTCTTCGGGCAGCTGCTGGTACTGCTCCCACTGCGCGGCTTTCGTGCCGGGCTCGATTTTCTTGGTGCGCGTGTAGTTTTCGCGCACGACGCGGCGCTCGTCCGGCGTCAGCTTGATCCAGTCGCGCATGCGCTCGTGCACGCGCTGCTGCTCGTCCGGCTTCATGGAGGCGTAGCGGTTGGCGATCTCCAGCCACTTCTGCTTGCGCACGCTTTCCAGCTTGTCCCACTCGCCGGCCAGCGGTTCGAGCGCGACCTGCTGCGGGTGCGACAACTCATGCCAGAGCGGCTTGTCGAGCGCTTTTTGCGGGGACTTTGCGGTTGCGGCAGGCTTGGCCGCCAGCGCCGGTTTGGAGGCGGCCGGCGGCGCCGCCGGCACCTGCTGCGCGCCGGCCCAGGACGCAGCCCCGGCCAGCGATAACACTGTCAGGGCGGCCGCCCGGCGGATTGCACGAAGAATAACGCCCGTCATCCTTATTGGCCGCGCTGCGCGAGATAGGCATTGAAGCCGTGGTCCAGATAGGCGGTCAGCGGCAGCTCATCGGACAATACGGCGGCATCCAGTTCGGCCATCTCGGCAATACGCTGCTCCTCCTGGTACTGATACACACCGGCCAGGCCAGCCGCCAGGGCCAGCAAGGGAAACACGACGCCCACGCGGTTCAGGAAGGAAAAATTGAACAAGCCTCCGACATTCCCGGCCAGCGCACGTCGGGCGAGCCGCGCCGGCGCTTGCGCCTTCTTGCGCGAAACGGCGATTTTGCGCGCCGAAGCCAGGCGATCCACCGTCGATGCCGGCAGATTGTCGAGATTTTCGTTCAGCGCGTGGCGTACCTTGTACGCGAAGTTAATGTTGTCGGAGTTCATAGTTTAAGTCCCTTGGCTTTGAGCGACTCGGCGAGGGTATGCGTGGCCCGCGAGCAGTGCGTCTTTACGCTGCCCTCGGAACATCCCATCGCTTCGGCTGTTTCAGCCACGTCCATATCCTGCCAGTAACGCATGAGGAAGGCTTCCCGTTGACGCGCCGGCAGCTTTTGCACTTCTTCGTCGATCAGCCGCAGCGTCTGCATGCGCTCGACCTGGTCCGCGCTGGACTCCGCCGCGGCGGAGCCTTCCTCGGCCTCGTAGGATTCGAGTATATCAAACTCCTCGTCCTCGCCATCGCGCCGGCCCAGGCCCGAGAACAGGCTGACCCAGGTATTGCGCACCTTTTCGCGGCGGAAGTAATCGAGGATGGTGTTTTGCAGGATGCGCTGGAACAGCATCGGCAGCTCGGCGGCCGGCTTGTCGCCGTATTTCTCGGCGAGTTTGATCATCGCGTCCTGCACGATGTCGAGTGCGGCCTCGTCCTTGCGCACGGCGTAGACGGCTTGCTTGAAGGCGCGCCGCTCCACGTGTTCGAGAAAATCGGATAATTCTTTGTCGGTGGCCATGCGATGAGGATAGGGAATCGAGCACCTCAGGTACATAGCCTGTGGCATGTGTAAAAACTGAGGCATCCTAGCAAAAAACAAGCCGTTTTGCATGATTTTCGTACGCAAGACGCACCAAACGGGTACTTTTTGCCCATTTTGGACTTGACCGGAATGGTGCAACGCAGTAAGGTATAGATCGCTTTGCAATCCCGAAGCTCTATGGTCAGGTCGCGACCGGCACACAAAGCCATGCTCGACATGACGCGCTTTCATATGTAGGCAGTTTGCTCTCACCCGTGCCACAAGCGCGAGAAATCCGCATAACCGCTACAGAAACTCACGCCAAACGAGTTGCGCCCAGCGCCGGTTCGTAACGTATCTACGGGTGCGTGAAAGATCGACGTGAGCGCAGAAAAAAGGGAAGCCTGAGCACTGTCGCGCCACGCGTATTTCGTTAGGACGGAGCATCCGATCACCTCCCAATGGGTCTTGAAAGGAATGTATCATGAACAACGAAGCAGCGGTCCCCATCACGGGCGCCGAGATTGTCGTCCGTTGTCTGGCGGAAGAGGGCGTGAAGCACGTCTTCGGTTATCCCGGCGGCGCGGTCCTCTACATCTACGACGCCATCTTCAAGCAAGACAAATTCCAACACATCCTGGTACGCCATGAGCAGGCAGCCGTGCATGCGGCCGATGCCTATTCGCGCAGCTCGCACACGGTCGGCGTGGCCCTCGTCACTTCCGGCCCCGGCGTCACCAATGCGGTCACCGGCCTGTCGACCGCCTACATGGACTCGATCCCGATGGTCGTCATCTCCGGCCAGGTGCCCAGCCACGCGATTGGCCAGGACGCCTTCCAGGAATGCGACACGGTCGGCATCACGCGTCCCTGCGTCAAGCACAACTTCCTGGTCAAGGACGTGAAAGACCTGGCCTCGACGATCAAGAAGGCCTTCTTCATCGCCCGCACCGGCCGTCCCGGTCCGGTGCTGGTCGATATCCCCAAAGACATCAGCATGCACAAGTGCGTCTACGAGTATCCGCGCGAGATCGAGATGCGTTCGTACAAGCCGGTGGACAAGGGCCACTCGGGCCAGATCCGCAAGGCCGTGCAACTGCTGCTGCAAGCCGAACGCCCGATGATCTACACCGGCGGCGGCGTGATCCTGGCGAATGCCGCGCCCGAGCTGAACAAGCTGGTCGACAAGCTCGGCTTCCCGGTCACCAACACGCTGATGGGCCTGGGCGCCTACCGCGCCTCGTCCGACAAGTTCGTCGGCATGCCCGGCATGCACGGCACCTACGAAGCGAACATGGCGATGCAGCACTGCGACGTGCTGATCGCGATCGGCGCCCGCTTCGACGACCGCGTGATCGGCAACCCGAAACACTTCTCCAGCAACCCGCGCAAGATCATCCACGTCGACATCGACCCCTCGTCGATCTCCAAGCGCGTGAAGGTCGACATTCCGATCGTCGGCAACGTCAAGGATGTGCTGCTCGAATTCCTGGCCCAGCTCGACGCCGCCGAGGCCAAGGTCAATGCCGCCCCGCTCAAGGACTGGTGGAAGCAGATCAACGAATGGCGCGGCCGCGAATGCCTGAAGTACGCGCTGTCCGACACCGTCATCAAGCCGCAGGCGGTGGTCCAGAAGCTGTGGGACGTGACCAAGGGCGACGCCTTCATCACCTCCGACGTCGGCCAGCACCAGATGTGGGCGGCCCAGTACTACCCGTTCGACAAGCCGCGCCGCTGGATGAATTCCGGCGGCCTGGGCACGATGGGCGTGGGCCTGCCGTACGCGATGGGGGTGCAGATGGCGAACCCGGACGCGACCGTCGCCTGCATCACCGGCGAGGGCTCGATCCAGATGAACATCCAGGAGCTCGCGACCTGCAAGCAGTATCACCTGACGCCGAAGATCATCCTGCTCAACAACCGCTTCCTCGGCATGGTGCGCCAGTGGCAGCAGATCGACTACGGCTCGCGCTATTCCGAGTCCTACATGGAATCGCTGCCCGACTTCTCCAAGCTGGCCGAGTCGTTCGGCCACGTCGGCATGCTGATCGAGAAACCGGGCGACGTCGACGGCGCGCTGCGCGACGCCTTCGCGATGAAGGACCGCCTCGTGTTCATGAACTTCATCACCGACCAGGCCGAGAACGTGTGGCCGATGGTCAAGGCGGGCAAGGGCCTTTCCGAAATGCTGCTCGGCTCGGAGGACCTCTAAATGCGCCATATCATTTCCGTCCTGCTTGAAAACGAAGCCGGCGCGCTGTCGCGCGTGGTGGGCCTGTTCTCGGCCCGCGGCTACAACATCGAAACGCTGACCGTGGCGCCGACCGAAGATGCCACCCTGTCCCGGATGACCATCGTCACCAGCGGCTCGGACGACATCATCGAACAGATCACCAAGCACCTGAACCGCCTGATCGAGGTGGTCAAGGTGGTGGACCTGACCGAAGGCGCGCACATCGAGCGCGAGCTCATGCTGATCAAGGTGCGCGCGGTCGGCAAGGAACGCGAAGAGATGAAGCGCACCGCGGATATTTTCCGCGGCCGCATCATCGACGTGACCGAGAAGACCTACACGATCGAACTGACCGGCAACAAGGGCAAGCTCGACGCGTTCATCGACTCGATCGACCGCGCCTCGATCCTCGAAACAGTGCGCACCGGCGGCTCCGGCATCGGCCGTGGCGAACGCATCCTCAAAGTTTAACGACACCAATAACCAGGAAAAATCATGAAAGTTTTTTACGATAAAGATTGTGACCTCTCCCTCGTCAAGGGCAAAAATGTAGCGATCATCGGCTACGGCTCGCAGGGCCACGCGCACGCGCAAAACCTCAACGATTCGGGCGTGAACGTCACGGTCGGCCTGCGCAAGGGCGGCGCCTCGTGGAACAAGGTCGAGAAGGCCGGCTTGAAAGTCGCCGAAGTCAACGACGCGATCAAGGCCGCCGACATCATCATGATCCTGCTGCCGGACGAGAACATCGCCCAGGTCTACAACGACAACGTGGCGCCCCACGCCAAGCAGGGCGCGGTGCTGGCCTTCGCCCACGGCTTCAACGTCCACTACGGCCAGGTCGTGCCGCGCGCCGACCTCGACGTCATCATGATCGCGCCGAAAGCGCCGGGCCACACCGTGCGCGGCACCTACACCCAGGGCGGCGGCGTGCCGCACCTGGTCGCCGTCTACCAGGACAAGTCGGGCGTCGCGCGCGACATCGCGCTGTCGTACGCGATGGCGAACGGCGGCGGCCGCGCCGGCATCATCGAGACCAACTTCCGCGAAGAGACCGAGACCGACCTGTTCGGCGAGCAGGCCGTGCTGTGCGGCGGCGCGGTCGAGCTGATCAAGGCTGGTTTCGAAACCCTGACCGAGGCCGGTTACGCGCCCGAGATGGCCTACTTCGAGTGCCTGCACGAGCTCAAGCTGATCGTCGACCTGATCTATGAAGGCGGCATCGCCAATATGAACTACTCGATCTCGAACAACGCCGAGTACGGCGAGTACGTGACCGGTCCGAAGATCGTCACCGAGGACACCAAGAACGCGATGCGCCAGTGCCTGAAGGACATCCAGACCGGCGAATACGCCAAGAGCTTCATCCTGGAAAACAAGGCCGGCGCCCCGACCCTGATCTCGCGCCGCCGCCTGACGGCCGAGCACCAGATCGAGGAAGTCGGCGGCAAACTGCGCGCGATGATGCCGTGGATTGCCAAGAACAAGCTGGTGGATCAGTCGAAGAACTAAACCCTCCGCGTGGGCATGGCAAGCCATACCCACCCTACGCCGTCGTAGGGTGGGTACGGGCACCGTGCCCACGCGGCGCCAATTTGCAACTATGCGTGTCAAGAACGCGTTGCATTGCCGATTCCGGGTATCTTTCCTGCTAACAAAGCTGAATGGGGCATGCTTGCCCCATTTTCTTGTCACCTGACCGGAGAGAAAAACATGTCCCCATCTGCCTTCATCGCCGCCGCCGCCCTGGTGCTCGTCGCGCCGGCGCAGGCGCAAACGCAAACCCTGCCGACCACCGGCACGCTGGTGGTCGTCCCGGCCTTCGGCGAGGTCACGCACGCCAACGACCAGGCGATCGCCACCTTCTCGGTCGAAGAGCAGGACAAGGACAAGGCCGCGGCCGCCTCCCGCGTCAACCAGAAGATGAAGCAGGGCACCGAGATCGTCCGCAAGGAAGACCCGCAAGCCCAACTCAAGACCCAGGGCTATTACACCTACCCGGTCTATCCCGAAGACCGCCCCACGCCCAACGGTGCGCCGCCCAAGGCGCGCGTACCCACCGCCTGGCGGGTCGGCCAGGCGCTGGAGGTGAAGACCACCAACCTGGCCACCCTGCCGCGCACCGCCGCCGCCGCGCAAACAGTGCTGGCGCTGAATAATCTGCAGTTCGGCCTGTCGCCGGCCGCCACCCGCAAGCTCGACGGCGAGCGCATCGCCGCCACCTACCAGAACCTGAACGAGCGCATCGCCTCGATCGCCGCCGCGATGGGCCGCAAGCTTGCCGACGCGGTGCTCGACACGGTCGACTTCGAAGGCTCGGGCAATTACACCGACCAGCGCGTCGAAGTCATGGGCGCGCGCAATTTCAAGGCCGCGATGGCCGCTCCGCCCCCGGTTGCCGAGCCCAGCTTCGAGCCGGGCGAGACCACCTTGCAGATGCGTCTGGTAGGAAAGGTGAGGTTCAAGTAAGCGTATCCATTCGCTAAGTTATCGGTCTGCCCACTATAATGGGGGCGACGCTATACCACTTGAAACGGAAACATATGGCAAACTTCCCCCGTCGCAGAAAGCCCGGCGTGCCGAAAGCGGCAAAGACGCCGCGATTCTCTCGTTTTAGCAAGTTCGCGCGCCAGCCGGCGGTCGGCGCGGACGGCAAGGCGGTGCGCCGGCGCGGGATCTACCTGTTGCCCAATGCCTTCACGACGGCCGCGCTGTTCTGCGGCTTCTACGCCATCGTGATGGCCATGAACCAGCGCTTCGAATATGCGGCCTGGGCCATCTTCATCGCCATGATCCTCGACGGGCTGGACGGCCGCATCGCGCGCCTGACCAACACCCAGTCCGAGTTCGGCGCCCAGTACGACAGCCTGTCCGACATGGTCTCGTTCGGCGCGGCGCCGGCGCTGGTGGTCTACGAATGGTCGCTGCGCGGGCTCGGCAAGCTGGGCTGGATCGCCGCCTTCGTCTACTGCGCCGGCGCCGCGCTGCGCCTGGCGCGCTTCAACACCAATATCGAAGTGGTCGACAAGCGCTTCTTCCAGGGCTTGCCCAGTCCGGCCGCCGCCGCCATGGTGGCCGGCTTCATCCTGATGATGGACGACCTGCAGGTGCGCGGGCTGGACCTGGCCTGGTACTCCTGGGGCATCGCGTTGTTCGCCGGCCTGACGATGGTCACCAACGTCCCGTTCTACAGCTTCAAGGACGTGAACTTCCGCAAGTCGGTACCGTTCATCGCGGTGTTCCTGATTGCGCTGGCGTTCGCGCTGGTGTCGATCGACCCGCCCAAGGTCCTGCTGCCGATTTTCGTTTTATACGGTTTATCCGGTTATGGAGTGTTCTTCTGGCGCCTGGCGAAGGGCCGACCGGTGAGCATCATCCAGACCGACGACGAACCGGTCGACCAAAGCGAGCGCCGATGACCATCCCGCGTGCGCGAGGACGACGCTGATTACTAACCGCTATCGGAGTTTGCCATGACCACCTCGAACCGCCTCATCATTTTCGACACCACCCTGCGCGACGGCGAGCAATCGCCCGGCGCCTCGATGACCAAGGATGAAAAGGTCCGCATCGCGCGCCAGCTCGAGCGCATGCGGGTGGACGTGATCGAGGCCGGCTTCGCGGCCGCCTCGCCGGGCGACTTCGAGGCGATCCGCGCGATTTCGGCCGCGATCAGGGAGTCGACCGTCTGCTCGCTGTCGCGCGCCAACGAGCGCGACATCGCGCGCGCCGCCGAGGCGCTGCAACCGGCCGCGCGCAAGCGCATCCACACCTTCATCGCGACCTCGCCGCTGCACATGAAGATGAAGCTGCGGATGGAGCCCGAGCAGGTGCTCGAACAGGCCAGGCTGGCGATCCGCTGCGCGCGCCAGTACACCGACGATATCGAATTCAGCCCGGAAGACGGCAGCCGCTCGGACGAAGACTACCTGTGCCGCGTGCTGGAGGCGGTGATCGCCGAGGGCGCCACCACCATCAATTTCCCCGACACCGTAGGCTACGCGGTGCCCGAGGTATTCGGCCAGACCATCAAGCGCCTGCGCGAGCGGATCCCGAATGCCGACAAGGCGATCTGGTCGGTGCACTGCCATAACGACCTTGGCCTGGCGGTCGCCAATTCGCTGGCCGGCGTGATGATCGGCGGCGCGCGCCAGATCGAATGCACCATCAACGGCCTGGGCGAACGGGCCGGCAACACCGCGCTGGAAGAGGTGGTGATGGCGCTACGCACGCGCGGCGACTACTTCAATCTGCAGCTCGGGATCGACACCACCCAGATCGTGGCGGCGTCCAAGATGGTGTCGCAGATTACCGGCTTCGCGGTGCAGCCGAACAAGGCGGTGGTGGGCGCGAACGCGTTTGCGCACGCCTCCGGCATCCACCAGGACGGCATCCTGAAGGCGCGCGAGACCTACGAGATCATGCGCGCCGAAGACGTGGGCTGGGCCGCCAACAAGATCGTGCTGGGCAAGCTGTCGGGCCGTAACGCCTTCAAGGCGCGCCTGCAGGAGCTGGGCATCGAGCTGGAGTCGGAGTCCGAAGTGAACGCCGCGTTCGGCCGCTTCAAGGAACTGGCCGACCGCAAGGCCGACATCTTCGACGAAGACATCATGGCGCTGGTGTCGGACGAAGAGCACGCGCACGAAGGCGAGTACTACCGCTTCGTCTCGCTGGCGCAGCGCTCCGAGACCGGCGAGACGCCGCGCGCCAAGGTGGTGTTCGCGATGGACGGCAAGGAGTTCAGCTGCGAAGGCGAGGGCGATGGCCCGGTCGACGCCACCGTCAATGCGATCGAAAAGGAAGCCGCGAGCGGTGCCGAGCTGGTGCTGTTTTCGATCAACGCGATCAGCAACGGCACCCAGTCGCAGGGCGAGGTCACGATGCGCCTGTCGCGCGCGGGGCGCATCGTGAACGGCGTGGGCTCGGACCCGGACATCATCGTGGCCTCGGCCAAGGCCTACCTCTCAGGCCTGAACAAGCTGCACTCGAAGATCGAGCGGCTCAACCCGCAGCAATGATCAGGAGCGCATTGCCTTGAACATCTGGTCCGGCGTGTTCTCCATCAGCCGGACCACGCCGTCCTTGTCGAAATGGACCTGCAGCATCGAGTTCCACACGCCGTTTTCCTTGTAGCGGTAGGTCCAGACCTCGTAGTCGTTCTCGGCCACGTGCGATTGCTCGCCCGGACGGCCGATGGTGCGCAGGACGTCTTCCTTGGTCGCGTTGCCGACTTTGATCATCGCGAATTTTTGCTGGGTCAGCACCTGCTCGAACGAGCTCAGCTTGCCGTCCGCATCGATCTGCGCCATCCAGGTGGTCTGCCCCATCGGCCCATTCGCGTACTCCAGCTCCTTGCCGGCGCCGTTCGCATACACGGCGGTCGGCTTGCCGTATTTGGCGGTCACGGTGGCGACCGGGTCGCCCACCGATGGCGTGGTGCGCATCATTCCTGCGCAGCCGGCCAGGCCCAAAGTCAACGTCAATACCGAAACTGCTGTGATCGTGCGCATGATGATTATCTCCCAAAGAAAATGTCATGATGCACTGCACAACTTATGCAGAACTTAAAACGCTCCCAGTATTGACGGGGCTTCCTGTCTTGACTTGGAGATGAAACGGCGTGGACTACAATGACGGCATCTTCCTGGAGGTGCGCAATGACCAATTCCGTAGCGCAGATCATCAAGGCCACGCCCGAGCAGGTGTACGCGGCGTTCATGGACCCGGCGGTGCTGGTGACCTGGTTGCCGCCGGCCAGGATGACCGGCAAGATCCATACGTTCGACGGGCGGGTCGGCGGCGGTTACCGCATGTCGCTGTTCTATCCCGCCGACGAACGCGTGTTTCGCGGCAAGACGGCCGACAAGGAGGATATGGTCCAGGTGCGCTTCGTCGAATTGACGCCGGCGCGCCGGATCGTCGAGACCGTCACCTTCGTCAGCACCGATCCGGCCCTGCAGGGCGAGATGACGATCACGGCGCGCTTCGAGCCGGCGCCGGACGGCACCACGCTGACCATGTCGTTCGAGAACTTGCCGCGCGGCGTACGGGCCGAAGACAACGAGGCCGGCGCGCGCTTGTCGCTGGGCCAGCTGGCGCAACGCTTCGAGCGCGCGGGCAGCGGCAGCGCCGACAACGACAAGGCGTTCGCCGGCTCCATCCCGGCGATCTACCAGCGTTATCTCGTGCCGCTCATCTTCGAGCCCTATGCGGTGGACCTGGCGCAGCGGCTCGCCGCGCGCAAGCCGTCGCGCGTGCTCGAGATCGCCGCCGGCACCGGCGTGGTGACGCGGCAACTGGCCGCCGTCTTGCCTGGCGAGGTAGCGATCGTCGCCACCGACCTGAACCAGGCGATGCTCGATGTCGCGGCCGCGGCCGGCACCTCGCGCCCGGTGGAATGGCGCCAGGCCGACGCGATGCAGCTACCGTTCGGCGACGCGGAATTCGACGCCGTGGTGTGCCAGTTCGGCGTGATGTTCTTTCCCGATAAAGCGAAGGCGTTTGCCGAAGTGCGCCGGGTGCTGCGTCCGGGCGGCGTGTTCCTGTTCAATGCCTGGGACCGCATCGAAGAAAATGAACTGGTGTTCACCGTGTCCGGTGCGCTGGCCGCGCTGTTTCCCGAGGACCCGCCGCGCTTCATGGAGCGGACCCCGCACGGCTATCACGACCCGGCGGCGATCGCGCGCGACCTGAAGGCCGGCGGCTTCGGCGCGGCGCCCGAGATCGAGACGGTCGCGGCGCGCGCGAAGGCCGCCTCGCCCGAGATACCGGCCACCGCCTACCTGCAAGGCTCGCCGCTGCGGAGCGAAATCGAAGCCCGCGGCAGGCTGACCCTGGAAGAAGCCACCGATGCCGCCGCCCACGCGATCGCGCGCAGGTTCGGCCCCGGTCCGCTCGACACCCGGATCCAGGCCCACGTGGTGACGATCGCGCGTTGAGCGCCGCCCCTGCGACACGGCCGGTACTGTATCGGCGAAAATCCTCGAAAGTGTGCCTGTTCAGCGTGCCGATGGCGGCTTACCATCGGTGATCCAGCCGATCGACAGGACCGATATGCCAAGTATTCCATTCAAGCAGGTGGATGTTTTTACCCGTGTCCGATTCAAGGGCAATCCGGTCGCGGTGCTGCTCGAGGCCGACGGTTTGTCGACCGAGCAGATGCAGCGGATCGCCAACTGGACCAATCTGTCCGAGACCACCTTTGTCGTGCCGGCGACGGATGCGCGCGCCGATTACCACGTCCGCATCTTCACGCCGGGCGCCGAGCTGCCGTTTGCCGGCCATCCCACGATCGGCACCGCGCATGCGCTGCTGGAAGCCGGCATGATCGAAGCGCGCGACGGCGTGCTGATCCAGCAGTGCCGCGCCGGCCTGGTCAGGCTCAAGGTCGAACGGGCCGCGGACGGCGCGCAGTGGATCTTCTTCGAACTGCCGGAACCGAAGACCACGACGCTGGATGCGTCCCAGGTCGCCGAGCTCGAAGCGATCCTGGGCGTATCGCTCGAGGACGCGCCCGCGCCATGCCTGCTCGACGTCGGCCCGCGCTGGATCGTGGTCCAGTTGCCGTCTGCGCAAGCGGTGACCGCGCTGCAGCCGGACCTGCAGCGCATGAAGCTGCAGGACATGCGCGGCAAGCACACCGGCGTCGTCGTCTTCGGCGCGCACGAGGAAGGTGCGGCGGCGCAGATCGAAGTGCGCGCCTTTGCGCCCGCCCACGGCATCGGCGAGGACCCGGTGTGCGGCAGCGGCAACGGCTGCGTCGGCGCCTTCATCCGGCAGACCGGCCAGGGCGCCCGCTTCGGCAGCGATTTTCTCGTGTCCCAAGGCGCGGTGGTGGGCCGCGCCGGCGTGCTGCGGCTGATCCTGGACGAGCCCTTGATCCGCGTCGGCGGCAACGCCGTCAGCTGCGTGGACGGCAGCCTGTCCGTCTGACTGGAAGGTGCGCCCATGATGCGTTTTTGCATGTTTTTTGAGTAAGCGTGTTAAATTGTCATATTGCCACCCGCTGGAATTTCCTCATGACTCAAGACCGCCTCGCGTCGCCGCTTTCTTTGCATGCCATCGTCCTTCTGATCGCGGCTACCTGCCAGCCGATTCTGGCCGGGGCGGCTGTGCCGGCTGATGGCTTGCCCGTCTCAGCGACGCCGGCGGTCAGTGCGGGGAGCGCGCCCTGCCGCATGGCGTGGCCCCAGACATCGGAGGACAAGCCGCACACGGGGACAGTTGACCTGCTATTGCTGGTGAACGTAGACGGTCGCGTCAGCGACGCAAAAATAGCGAAATCAAGCGGCTATCGTGATCTTGACAAGGCCACGGTCATCGGCGTGGCCCGATGCCGATTTGAACCTGGCTTAAAGGAAGGCGTACCGGTCGCCGCGTGGTTCACGCTCAGGCAGGTGTGGGCGATCGATGGCAGCGTCAGACCGTAGCCCGGCTGCGCGTATGCCTGCCCGCCGTCCGTCGCTCATCTAGCCGCCGAAAAAGAAGCGCCGCTCCTCGTACATCGGATCGGGCCCGTTTTGCATCAGCTGCACGATGCCCGCGTGGTCGAAGTGCACATGCATCATCGAATTCCAGACCCCGTTTTCCTTGTAGCGGTACGACCAGACTTCGTAATCGTGCAAGGCCACGCGCGAATGTTCGGCGGGCCGGCCGATGGTGTGCAGCACCTCGTCCTTGGTCGCGCTGCCGATCTTGATGGTCGCGAATTTTTCGCCGGTCAGCACCTGCTCGAAACTGGCCAGCCGGCCATCCGGCCCGATGCGCGCCATCCAGGTGGTCTGGCCCATCGGCCCGGTCGCGTACTCGAGCACCTCGCCGGCGTCGCCGCGGTCCGGATAGACCGCGGTCGGCTGCCCGTACTTGGCGGTGACGGTGGCCACCGGATCGCCGGGCGAGGGCGGCACCCGGCCCAGCGCCGCGCAGCCGGCCAAGCCTGATAGCAGCGATAACGTTAATAATTTGGCTAGTGTTTTCATGTGAGCACCTCGAAAAGCGGCGAAAAACCCTATCATGCGCCAGTCAGGCACATTGAGCACTGGCCGCGCCAACCGTTTTCGCATATACTTGCGGGTCTGGCCGTTTTGGCCGGGTCTCTTAATCGTCGTCCACGGTGCGCAGGGTTGCGACTCTTGCACCGCATGTGAAAGGTAATATCATGACCGTAGAAAACATCAACAAGGCCGCCATCATCGCGGACAACGCCCGTGCCCAAAACGACACCGGCTCCCCGGAAGTCCAGGTCGCCCTGCTGACCGCACGCATCAATGAACTGAACGGCCACTTCAAAGCCCACGCCAAGGATCACCACTCGCGCCGCGGCCTGATCATGATGGTCAATCGCCGTAAGAGCCTGCTGTCCTACCTGAAAAGCAAGGACGCAACCCGTTACCGCGACCTGATCGCCAAACTCGGCCTGCGCAAGTAATTTTTGCCACCGGTCAGTTTAATCAAGAATGCCTGCGTCAGTTCAACTGCCGCGGGCATTTTGCATTTCTGACGCGTCTTTAGTTGCAGTAAAGCAGTAAAGACAGCCGGCCATGCGTGGCACGCTGCCTGTGGTGAGGTGAACGACAGCCCCTGAAAATCTGTCGGCAAATAGAAAGGGATTACCCATGTTTAACAAAGTTACGAAAACCTTCCAGTACGGCCAACATCAGGTCACGCTGGAGACCGGCGAAATCGCGCGTCAGGCATCCGGCGCCGTGATGGTGTCGATCGAAGACACCGTCGTGCTGGCGACCGTGGTCGCGCGCAAGGACGCCAAGCCGGGGCAGGACTTCTTCCCGCTGACCGTCGATTACGTCGAAAAAACTTATGCCGCCGGTAAAATCCCAGGCGGCTTCTTCAAGCGCGAAGGCCGTCCCTCCGAAAAAGAAACCCTGACCAGCCGCCTGATCGACCGTCCGATCCGCCCGCTGTTCCCGGAAGGCTACCTGAACGAAGTACAGATCATCATCCACGTGCTGTCGGTCAATCCTGAGATCGATCCGGACATCGCCGCCATGATCGGCGCCTCGGCCGCGCTGTGCGTGTCGGGCGTGCCGTTCAGCGGCCCGATCGGCGCCGCGCGCGTCGGCTACGCCAACGGCCAGTACATCCTGAACCCGACCACCGCCCAGCTCAAGACTTCTCAGATGGACCTGGTGGTCGCCGGTACCGAAACCGCGGTGCTGATGGTCGAATCCGAAGCCGAGCAACTGTCCGAAGAAATCATGCTCGGCGCCGTGGTCTACGGCCACGACCAGATGAAGGCCGTGATCGACGCGATCCACGAGCTGGTGCGCGACGGCGGCAAGCCGGAAGTCGAGTGGGCGCCGCCGGCCAAGAACGAAGCGCTGATCGCGCGCGTCAAGCACTTCGCCGACGTCAAGATCCGCGACGCTTACCAGACCCGCGACAAGCAGGCGCGCACCACCAAGCTGAAGGACGCGTTCGGGCAAGTGAACGCCGACCTGGCAGCCGAAGCGGCCGCCCACGGCGCGGCGGCACCGGATGCGGCCGAAGTCGGCAACATCCTGTTCGACATCGAAGCGAAGGTCGTGCGTTCGCAGATCCTCGAAGGCGAGCCGCGCATCGACGGCCGCGACACCCGCACCGTGCGTCCGATCGCGATCCGCACCAGCATCCTGCCGCGCACCCACGGTTCGGCCCTGTTCACGCGCGGCGAAACGCAGGCGCTGGTGGTGGCCACCCTCGGCACCGCGCGCGACAGCCAGAAGATCGACGCGCTGATGGGCGAGTACACCGACGACTTCATGATGCACTACAACATGCCACCGTTCGCCACCGGCGAAACCGGCCGCGTCGGCACGCCGAAGCGCCGCGAAATCGGTCACGGCCGGCTGGCCAAGCGCGCGCTGATCGCCGCCTTGCCCAATCCTGAAGACTTCAGCTACTCGGTGCGGCTGGTGTCCGAGATCACCGAATCGAACGGTTCCTCGTCGATGGCTTCGGTGTGCGGCGGCTGCCTGGCGCTGATGGATGCCGGCGTGCCGATGAAGGCGCACGTGGCCGGTATCGCGATGGGCCTGATCAAGGAAGGCGGCAAGTTCGCCGTGCTGTCCGACATCCTGGGCGACGAAGACCACCTGGGCGACATGGACTTCAAGGTAGCGGGTACCGCCAACGGCATCACCGCGCTGCAGATGGACATCAAGATCATGGGCATCACCAAGGAAATCATGCAAGTGGCGCTGGCGCAAGCCAAGGAAGGCCGCCAGCACATCCTGGGCGAAATGCAGAAGGCGATGCCGCACGTGAAGACCGAGCTGTCGGACTTCGCGCCGCGCCTGATCACCATCAAGATCAATCCCGAGAAGATCCGTGACGTGATCGGCAAGGGCGGCGCCGTGATCCGCGCGCTGACCGAAGAGACCGGTACCCAGATCGACATCAGCGACGAAGGCGTGGTCACGATCGCGTCGGTGGACGCTGCGGCCGGCCAGGAAGCCAAGCGCCGCATCGAAGAGCTGACCGCCTCGGTCGAAGTGGGCAAGACCTACGACGGCGTGGTGCTCAAGCTGCTGGACTTCGGCGCGATCGTGCAAGTCATGCCGGGCAAGGATGGCTTGCTGCACATCTCGCAGATCGCCAACGAGCGCGTGAATGCGGTGGCCGACTACCTGAAAGAAGGCCAGGCGGTGCGGGTCAAGGTCCTCGAGACCGACGACCGCGGCCGCCTGAAGCTGTCGATGAAGGCCGCCGAAGGTGCTGCCGAGGCCGCTGCCCAGCAGTAATCCCTACCGGCTTCGGCCGCAAAAAAAAGACCGCCAGCGCGCAAGCCTGGCGGTTTTTTTTATCGCCCCCGCTATGGGGTCACATCTGACATTCGTACATTTTCTATTCGAAATGTACGAATGTCAGATGTGACCCCATGTTGCCTGCAGGCGCAGGCGACCCTGTGCTTCGTCGCGGACTCCATCCTGTGCCCACCAATTCTCGTGTGGGGTCAGGTCTGACATTCGGACATTTCGAATAGAAAATGTACGAATGTCAGATGTGACCCCAAGTGGTGGCAAAAAAAGACCGGCAGCGCCGGCCGATTTTTTCTTATTTGTCGCTGACCGTGAAGTCGCCGAACGGCTTCAGCTGCTCGGCCACCGCCGCCTTGTCGCCCACCACCACGATCGACTGCGCCTCGGGCGCGAAGTATTTCTTGCCCATCTCGCGCACCTGCTCGGCGCTGACCTGCTGGATCAGCGGCACGAACTGGCCCAGGAACTCGGGCGGCAAACCGATCAGCCAGTTGCTGGCCAGGGTGTTGGCCACCGCACGCTGCAGCTGGTTGCTGATCAGGTAGTTGCCGGCGACGTAGCGCTTGTTCATGTCCATCTCGGCCGCCGGCACCAGCTCGGCGCCGAGCTTGCGGTACTCCTTCATGAACTCTTCCAGCGATGCGCCCGTCACTTCGTTGCGCACGTCGGCCCCGCCCACGATGCCGCCGCCCTCGCGATAGGCCCGCGCGCCGGCCGAGGCGCCGTAGGTGTAGCCCTTTTCTTCGCGCAAGTTGAGGTTGACCCGGCTGCTGAAGCCGCCGCCGAGTATCGTGCTGGCCATCCGCAGCGGCACATAGTCGGCGCTGGTCGCGGCGATCCCCGGCGCGCCCAGGCGCAGCGTCGATTGCACGCTGCCGTTACGCTGCAACAGCGTGCGCACCGGCGCGCCGGCCGATTGCAGCGGCGCGGTCTCCGCCAGCGCCGGTCCTTGCACCGTCCAGTCGCCGAACGCCGCCTCGGCCAGCTTCATCGCCTCGCCTTCCTCGATGCGGCCGCTGATCACCAGCAGGCTGCGGTCGGGCCGGAAGCGCTTCGCATGCTCGGCCCGCATCATCGCGTCGGTCGCCGCATTGATCGCTTCGGCGGTCGGCTCGACCTGCCCATACGGGTGATCGCCGTAGATCGCCTTGCCGATCGCGCGGTCGGCGCGGAAGCGCGGCGTGCCTTCGGCCACCTTCAGCGCCTGCAGCGCATTGGCCTTGGCCAGCGCAACTTCCTGGGCCGGGAACGAGGGCTGGCGCACCACCTCGGCCAGCAGCCGCATCATCGGTCCGGCCTGCGAGGCGAGGGCGTTGGCCGACACCGTCATGCCGTCGAGGCCAGTGCTGCCGGCCACCGCACCGCCCATGCCTTGCGCCGCTTCGGCGATGGCACGCGAGTCGCGCTTGGCCGTGCCTTCGTTGAGCATGCCGGCCAGCAGGTTGGCGAAGCCGGGATGCTGCTTGTCGTCGGCCGCATAGCCGGCGCCGCGCACCGCCAGCACGTAGTCCACGCGCGGCAATCCCTGGCGCGGCACGACCCAGACTTCGAGCCCGTTGGCCAAGGTCTTCTTGACGATGTGCGGCGCCGGGATCGGCTTGTCCTTGCCGAACGGCGGCAGGGTGGCGGGGGCCTTCGCGTCGGCCGCGGCTTGCGCGGCGGCGGGCGCGAACAGCAGGGCAATCGCGATTGCCAGGGTCAGTTTGTTCATCGATGCGCTCCTCATTTCTGCTCGCCGGCGGCGGGCGTGGCTGCCGCGGTCTTGGGCGCGGCAGGCTTGCGGTCGATCACGGTGCGGTTGGCCGCCACCAGGTAGGTCTTCGCCACGCGCTGGACGTCGGCCGAGCTCACGCCGTCGATCCAGCCGGGAATCCGGTTGGCGACCCTGGCGTCGCCCCACAGGGTCTGCAACCGCGCCAGCACGTCGGCGCGGTTGACGAAGCTCTCCATCTTGTTGTTCCAATCGGCGAGCATGCGGGTCTTCACGCGCTTGAGCGTGGCGGCGTCGACGCCGTCTTGCGCGACCTTGGCGATCTCTTCATCCATCGCGGCCAGCAGGGCGTTGGCGCTGCTGCTCGGCTTGTATACGGAGAACACGGTGAACAAGGTCGGGCCGTCGTATTCCCACGGGCTGGTGAGGCCGTACAGCGGGCTCAGGTTCAACGCGATCTCGCGGCCCTTGACCAGGCCGAGGTAGAACAGCGAGGCGTCGCCGCCGGCCAGCAGCTCGCCCAGCACCGCCATCGGCGCCTGGTCCTTGCTGCCGCGCGCGGGCATCTTCCAGGCCGCGGCCAGCGCCGGCGCCTGGGCCAGCGCGTCGCTCTGCTCGATGCGCTTTTCGGCCGTGTTGAGCGGCTCGCCGACGTCGGCCGCCCGCGGCGTCGGCCGCTTCGGGATCGCGCCGAAGTACTTCCTGGCCAGCGCCAGGCCCTGCGCCGGCGTCAGGTCGCCGGCGATCGACAGCACCGCGTTGTTCGGGCCGTAGTAGTCGCGATGGAAGCCGCGCACGTCGTCCAGGCTGGCGCCTTCCAGGTCCTGGAAGCTGCCGTAGCCGTCGTGCTTGTTCTCCCATTTCTGGAAGGCGTGCTGGCCGATGTCGATCCACATGAAGCCGCCGTACGGCTGGTTCTTGACGTTGACCCGGATCTCTTCCTTGACCACGTCCTGCTGGTTCTTCAGCGTCTTCTCGTTGAAGTCGAGCGTCTTCATGCGGTCCGCTTCGAGCCACAGGATGGCGTCGAGCGCCGACACCGGCGCGGTCTCGATGTAGTTGGTGAAGTCGGCCCGGGTCGAGCCGTTGTTCCAGCCGCCGCCGCTGGTGATGGCCTTGTCGAAGGTGCCTTTCGGTGCGTTCGGCGTGCCCTGGAACATCAGGTGCTCGAACAGGTGGGCGAAGCCGGTGCGGTTCTTCGGCTCGAGCCGCATGCCGACGTGGTACACCACGCTGACGCCGACCGTCGGCGAGCTGTGGTCTTCGGAAATCACGACCGTCAGGCCGTTGTCGAGCTTCTGGACGGTGACCGGAAGCTTCCACTGGTCGCTGGCCGCGCCGGACGCAGACAGCGACAGGGTCAGTCCCGCCAGCAAGGCAGGGAAGGTAAGCATGCGCATAGGAACCTCAGGTGGCGATTGGCTGGAAAACGACGCTCGGTGTGGATGGCTCTGCGACCATCGCGCCGGGTATCTTAGCCCAGCCCGCACTAAAAAGTAACTATTTTGCACGCCGGGGGTGCGCCTTGTGCGGCTCGGCTATACTCGTCCATCGAGGCAACGAACTGCAGGGCGGGAAGGCAGTGGACGAACTAAGCAAGGCGGCGCAGCGGTGGCGCGCACGAGCCCACGGCTGGGCCGGTGCGGCGGCCGCACATATGCATACCCGCACCGCGCGCCTGCATGCCGTGCTGATGCGGCGCCCGCCCGCGCAACGCGCCGCGCTGCTGGCGCTGTGGGCCGCGGCCGCCTCGCTGGCGCTGCTGCTGGCCTATGTGCTGCTGCTGATTCCGCTGACGCCCGGCATCCGCGACCTCAAGCAGGCGCGCGCGGCGCTGGCCACCAGCATCGTCTCGGCCGACGGCAGGGAGCTGGCCAGCGTCGACCAGGGCTTGCAGGAGCGCATCACGCTGGACCAGGTCTCGCCGCACGTGATCGCGGCCCTGGTCGCGACCGAGGACCACCGCTTCTACCAGCACCACGGCATCGACTTCCGGCGCACCGCGGCGGCCGTCTACTACAGCCTGAAGGGCGAGCCGCAGGGCGGGTCGACCATCACCCAGCAACTCGCGCGCAATATGTTCCCGGCCGAGATAGGCCGCTCGCGCAACCTGAACCGCAAGCTCAAGGAAGTCATCACCGCGCTCAAGATCGAGAGCACCTACAGCAAGACCGAGATCCTCGAAGCCTATCTGAACACGGTGCCCTTCCTGTACAACAGCTTCGGCATCGAGATGGCGGCGCGCACCTATTTCAACAAGCCGGCGGCCCGGCTCGACATCCTCGAAAGCGCGACCCTGGTCGGCATGCTGAAGGGGACCAACTACTACAATCCGGTCACCAATCCCGAGCGTTCGCTGCAGCGCCGTAACGTGGTGCTGGGGCAGATGGCCAAGCATGCGGTGATCAGCCAGGCGCGCTTCGCGGCCCTGCGCAAGCGGCCGCTGCGCGTGCGCTTCGCGCGCCAGGCCGAGCGCAATAACACCGACAGCCACTTCACCGCCTATGTGCGCAAGTGGCTGATCCAGTGGGCCGACCAGAACGACTACAACCTCCAGCGCGACGGCCTGGTGGTGCACACCACGCTCGACTTCACGCTGCAGCAGGCCGCCTTGCGCGCGGTCGAGCGCCAGGCCAACGCGCTGCAGGCGATCGCCGACGTCGAATGGAGCGCGGGCGGCGTGCCGCCCTCCACCGCCACCGCCGATTACCTGGAGCGGCGCGAGGCGGTGCGGCCGTTCGGCTATTTCTGGCAATCGCACGCCGAACTGGCCGATGCCTTCGTGCGCGAGTCGCTGGTATTCCGGCGCGCGGTGGCGGGCGGCGAAGCGGCGCTCAAGCGGCTCAAGGCCGACCGCGCCTTCATCGCCCAGCTGCGCGCGGCCAAGACCCGGCTCGAAGCGGGCTTCGTGGCGCTCGACCCGGCCAGCGGCCAGGTCAAGGCCTGGGTCGGCAGCCGCAATTACCAGCGCGAGCAGTTCGACCACGTGGCGCAGGCCGAGCGCCAGCCCGGCTCGACCTTCAAGCCCATCGTCTACGGCGCCGCGCTCGAACAAGGCCTGTCGCCCGACCGGCCGTATCGCGACGCGGTGCTCGACATCAAGGCCGCCGACGGCAGCGTCTGGCGTCCGACCGACATGAGCGGCACCACCGGTCGCCAGATGACCTTGCGCGACGGCCTGGTATATTCGAAGAACACGATCACCGCGCAGGTGATGCAGGACGTCGGCCTGCCCGGTATCGTCAAGCTGGCACGCGATCTCGGCATCCGCCAGAGCAAGCTGGCGCCGGTGCCTTCGCTGGCGCTGGGCACCAGTCCGGTGACCCTGCTCGAGATGGTCAACGCCTACGCCACCATCGCGGCCCAGGGCGAGTACCGCAAGCCGGTGTTCGTCACCCACATCACCGATCGCAGCGGCAAGACCATCGCGCGCTTCGGCGCCGAGGCGCCGCAGCGCGTGCTGTCGGCCGCCGCCGCCGCCGCGCTGACCGACATGCTGCGCGGCGTGGTCGACCGCGGCACCGGCACCGCGGTGCGCTACCGCTTCGGCATCGCGGGCGACGTGGCCGGCAAGACCGGCACCACCCAGAACAATGCCGACGGCTGGTTCATCCTGATGCATCCGAACCTGGTGGCGGGCGCCTGGGTCGGCTTCAACGATACCCGGGTGACGATGCGCAGCAACTACTGGGGCCAGGGCGGCCACAATGCGATCTTGCTGGTCGGGGATTTTTTCAAGACGGCGCTCGATAGCGGCAAGCTCGACGCCGGCGCGCTGTTCCCGGGCGGGAAGCGCGCCGCGCCCAGACGCGAGCAAGTGGAAGAGGCGATCGAAGAGCCGGCCGACATGCAGCAGGAAGGCGTGGCGCCGATCCCGCCGCTGCCGCCGGTGCAGATCGACCCCGACGAACCCGAACCGGAACCCGAGATGGCGCCGCCCGAGCCGCAGGAGCAGCAGCCGGCCCATCCGCGCGCCGCCGACATGCTGCGCCCCGAGACTTAAACGACTTCGACGTCCTTGGCGCTGTTGGCCGCCCAGCGGTACAAGCCGGCGACGAACACGATGCCGACCGCCAGCGCGATCACCATCGTCATCTCTTCGCTCAGGCCGTTGGCGATCGCCAGCGGCTCGCCCTTGCCGGTGGCCACGATCAAGCCAGCCAGCGCGACGTTGAACAAGCTTTCGCCGACGATGAAGCCGGACATGATCAGCACGCCCATGCGCTTGGCCGACGCGCCCCAGCTCTGCTTGTGCACCGCGCGCTCGAACAGCCAGCCGGTGACGGCGCCCACCACCACCGGCGCCGTCACCGCGCTCGGCAGGTAGATCGCCAGCCCGACGCCCAGCGGCGGCAGGCTGAAGCGGCCCTTGCTGGTCCGCTTGAGCACGAAGTCGATCAGCACCAGGCCGAGGCCGAGCAGGGCGCCGTAGCCGATCAGGTCCCACGGCAGCACGCCGCCGATCACGCCCTTGGCCAGCGTCGAAATCAGCGTCGCCTGCGGCGCGGCCAGCGGCGACGAGGAGATCGCGTTGAGGTTGGGCGCGCCGGCGAAACCGTTGGCGTGGTTCAGCAGCTCGAGCACCGGCGGCACCACCGCCGAGCCGGCCACCACGCCGATCAGCAGGCCGACCTGCTGCTTCCACGGCGTCGCATCGACCAGTTGGCCGGTCTTCAGGTCTTGCAGGTTGTCGTTGCCGATCACCGCCACCGCCAGCACCACGGTGGTGACGAACAGTGCGAAGGCGACCAGCGCATGCGCCACTTCCGGCCCCATGATGTGGCGGCCGACCATGCCGACGCTGAGCGAGGCGCCGAGGATGGTCAGGATCGCGATGCCCGACACCGGCGAATTCGAGGAGCCGATCAGGCCCGCCATGTAGCCGCACACCGCGGCCGCGAACATGCCGGCGATCAGGATGTAAGCCACGCCCACCGCCACCAGCGGCACCGCCACGCTGGCCAGTACGCCGCCTTCGAGGAAGGACGCCAGCAGCCAGCCGGCCGGCACCATCGAGATCAGCGTCACCAGACCGACGATGAACAGCGGCAGGTCCTGCTCGGAACGCGGGATCTCCGCGCCGCCGACTTTCGAGCGGCGCGCGGCGTCGAGCGCCGATTTGAGACCGGCCAGCACCGGCTTGGCGAGCGTCGCCAGGGTGACGATCGCGGCCGCGCCGATCGCGCCGGCGCCCATGATCCGCACCTCGGAACGCCAGGCGCCGATCGCGGCGTCGGCCGCCGACAGCGCCGGCATCGGGTGCAAGGAGGTCATCAGCGGCACCAGGATCGCCCAGGCGATCACCAGGCCGGCCAGCATCGCGATGCCGACCGTGATGCCCATCAGGTGGCCGGCGCCGACCAGGGCCAGCGAGCTGGACGCGCCGATGCCGGTCGCACCCTGGCCGGTGCGGAAGTAGACCGCCACTTCGCCGGCCATGAACTTGACCGCGCTGCCGGCCGCGAACAGGGCCGAGGCCGTGCTGCCCCAGATCACCGCCCACAGTCCGGCCTTGCCTTCGGCCGCGCCGCTGCGCGAGGACATGCCGACCTTCAGCACTTCGGCCGCGGCCACCCCTTCCGGATACGGCAGGTCGGACTGCGAGACCAGCGCGCGCCGCAGCGGCATGGTGTACATCACGCCCAGCACGCCGCCGATGGCGCAGGCGCCGAAGGTCGGCCAGAACGGCACCTTGACCCACCAGCCGATCATCAGCAGGCCGGGCAGCACGAAGATCACCGAGGCCAGCGTGCCGGCCGCCGAGGCGATGGTCTGGACGATATTGTTTTCCTGGATGGTCGCGTCCTTGAACGCGCTCAGCAGCGCCATCGAGATCACCGCCGCCGGGATCGAGGTGGCGAAGGTGAGGCCGACCTTGAGTCCGAGGTAGACCTGGGCCGCGGTAAATACCAGGGTGATGATGACGCCGAGGATGATTCCGCGCGCCGTGATTTCTTTTGGTCCAGCCAGTACATCCGTAGCCATGCGCGGCACTCCCTGTAGATTATTGGTTTTGTGAAAAAGCGTCCCATCATAGCCGCAGCGGCCGAAAAGCAAAAGCGCGAACTGCAGGGCAGGGAGCGAGGGTCAGGCGGCGGCCGCGATGGCGTCTTCGGCGTCCTCGGCCAGGACGGCCTTGCCGAGCGTGAGTTGCCGGATGTGGCGGCGAATCTGGAGGTAGCCGGTCTCCATCGCGCGCAGCTGTCCTTGGATGGCGCCATGGCCGACCAGCGTCATGACGGCCTGCTTGTCCAGGCCTTGCATGGCGAGCAGGAAATCCTGGATCAGTTCCCGGCTCAGCCGTTCGCCCACCGGGCGGCGCGCCGGCTCGCGCAGGATGCGTTCGCGCGCGCGGTGCAGCAGTTGGCGGCTGTTCGACGCGGTGGTGCCCAGTTCGGCGGCGATCTCGGCATGCTCGCACTCGAAGGCCGTATGCAGCACCAGCGCGATGCGTTCGTCCGGACTGAGCCGTTCGTGCAGCAGGGCGAAGGCCAGGGCGAGGTCGGCGCGCCGGCACAGCAAGTCTTCGGGCGAGGGCGTCTGCGCCTCGGTCGCTGCGGCCGCCGCCGCCCCGGCCTCGCGCCGGTACTGACGCAGGCGGTCGATCGACAGATGCCGCGCCACCGTGGTCAGCCAGGCGGCGGGCGCCAGCAGCGCCGCGCGGTCGGCCCGGTGCCATTTCAGGTAGGTCTCCTGGATCACGTCCTCGGCCTCGGCGCGGCTGGCCAGGATCCGGTAGCTGATCGCCAGCAGGCGCGGTCTCAGCGTTTCGAAAATCGTTTCGGGTGCCTCTGCCTGTTGCTGCATGCTTGCTCCATGAATGTCCGCACGCCGGTTGACGATCCGGGCCCGGACTGTGTGACAGCGGCGCCCTATTTTTTTCGCGCTGTCACACAGTCTGGGCCCGGCGCGTCAAGCGCGCAATATCTTTACCGAAAGGATCACCATGTACGTCAGCTTACCCCCACGCGGCTTGGGCATGATACCCACCGTGATCGAACAATCGGGCCGCGGCGAGCGCGCTTACGATATTTACTCGCGCCTGCTCAGGGAGCGCGTGATCTTCCTGGTGGGCGAGGTGAACGAGCAGTCCGCCAATCTGATCGTGGCCCAACTGCTGTTTCTCGAAGCGGAAAATCCCGAGAAGGACATCGCGTTTTACATCAACTCGCCGGGCGGCGTGGTCTACGCGGGGATGGCGATCTACGACACCATGCAGTTCATCCAGCCGGACGTGT
>Ga0193702_1000150_pt1 | contig 27576 bp, 23 predicted proteins | sample U3a1metaG_FD_143060 | JGI IMG/M metagenome (GOLD analysis project Ga0193702, IMG submission 143060) | Soil microbial communities from a riparian zone of the East river system, Colorado, United States - U3a1 | ecosystem: Environmental > Terrestrial > Soil > Riparian zone | place: USA: East River... | reverse complement strand
TGGCCCAGCGCGCGCGCCAGGTCCTGGAAGCGCAGCAGGTCGCCGTGGCCGGACGCCGCCAGGTACAGCGGCGGGCGGCCGTTCTCGGCGCCGAGCTTCATCAGCATGCCCGGCAGCGTGATCTTCTTGCCGAGGGCGACCGCCAAGCGCTCGATGGTCGGGTGCTCGGTCAGCACATACATCGGCACCTTGCAGCCTAGCTCGGTCTCGATGCCGGCCAGGATCGTGACCGCCGCCAGCGAGTCGCCGCCGATGTCGAAAAAATTATCCTGGACGCCGATCGGGCGCGCCTCGAGCACGCCCTCCCACAGCGGCAGCAGCGCGCGTTCGAGCGCGGTGCCGGGCGCGCGCACCTGGGCCGACGGCGCCGCCAGCGCGGGCGCCGGCAAGGCCTCGTAATCGGTCTTGCCGGCGCTGCTCTGGGCCAGCGCAGGCAGCACGCTGATCGAACTCGGGATCATGTAGTCGGGCAAGCGCTGGCGCAAGGCGCTTTGCAGGCCCTGCGCGCTGACGCCCTCGCCGGCGCCGACCCAGACGTGGATCTGCGCGCGCCCGCGGTGCTCCACCAGCTTGGCCGCGGCCTGGGTCACGCCGGGCACGTTCAGGCAGGTCGCCTCGATCTCGCCCAGTTCGATGCGGTAGCCGCGCAGCTTGACCTGGCGGTCGATGCGGCCGATGAAATGCAGCTTGCCCTCGACGCCCAGCCAGCCGCGGTCGCCGCTGCGGTACATGCGCGCGCCGGGCACGAAGGGATCGTCGAGGAACAGCTCGCGATCCAGCTCCGCGCGGTTCAAATAACCGCGCGCCAGCGTGGCGCCGCCGATGTAGATCTCGCCGGCCACGCCCATCGGCAGCGGCCGCAGTTGCGCGTCCAGCACGTAGATGCGGGTGTCGTCGATCGGCCGTCCGATCGGCAGCGGGGCGTCGCCGCCGCCCATCTCGCAGCGCCAGGCGGTGGCGAAGATCGAGGCCTCGGTCGGCCCGTAGACGTTGAACAGCTGGGCTCCGGTCTGCGCCACGAAGCGCCGCGCCAGCGCCGGCGCCAGCACCGCGCCGCCGCAGCAGGCCACGCGCAGCTTGAGCCCGGCCATGCCCTGCGCGCCTTCGAGGTAGCCGCTCAGGGTCGAGGGCACGAAGGCCATGATGGTGACGCCGTGGCGCAGCGCGAACGCGGCCAGCGACTCCGGCAGCAGGCGGCCCGGCGGCGGCAGCGCGACCCGGCCGCCATGGGTCAGCGGCAGCAGCAGTTCGATCAGCGCGGGGTCGAAGGTCAGCTGGGTGGCCTGCGCCGCGCAATCGAGCCAGTCGACCCGGTAGGCGCGCGACAGCCAGGCCAGGCGCCGCGCCAGCGTCGCATGCTCCACCATCACGCCCTTCGGCCTGCCGGTCGAGCCGGAGGTGAACAGCACGTAGGCCAGGTCGCCCGGCGCCGGTGGCGATGCGGCCGGCGCATGGCGGGCGGCGTGCTTATCGTGCGGGTCATGCCCGTCATGGGCGCGTCGTGGCGCCCATTGCGACTCACTCGCGCCATGGGTTCCCGCCTGCGCGGGAACGACGGGTAGTGCGGCAGCGGCGCGATCCGCTGGCGCTGCGTCGTTCCAGGCCACCAGCAGCGTGTTCGCATGCAGCTGGCCCAGGCGCGCGGCGTGCGAGGGTTCGATCAGCAGCGCGCAGGCCGCACTTTGCTGCAGGATGTCGGCCAGCCGCTCGGGCGGCGCGTCCGGATCGAGCGGCAGGAAGGCGGCGCCGGTCTTGGCGATCGCCAGCAGCGCGACCACCATCGCCGGCGTGCGTTCGATCGCCATCGCCAACACCCGGTCGCGGCCGGCGCCCAACGGCAGCAGGCGTTGTGCCAGCCGGTTCGCACGGCGGTCGAGCGCGGCGTAGTCGATGCTGCCGCCGTCCCACACCAGCGCGGTCGCCTCGGGCCGCAGCGCGACCTGATGCTCGAACAGCGCGATCCAGGGCGCCGGCGCGGCGTGGTGGGCGATGTCCTTGTGCAGGCCGTGCAGCAGCGCCCAGCGTTCTTCCGGCGGCACGATCGGCAGCTCCTCCACATCGGCGCCGGGCCGGGTCATCATCGCCTCGGCCAGGTGCCACAGGCGGCGCCCCAGCAGCTCGGCCTCGCCGGCCGCGAAGCAGGCTTCGCTGGCATCGAGGATCAGCTCCGGGTCCTGGCCGGTGTGGAAGTCGCACATGGTCACGCCCAGCTTGTAGCGCGCCACGCCGGAAAACAGCTGGCGCGAATCGAAGGAGGTGGCGGCGCCGAAGTTCAGCGTGTAGTCCTGGCGCTCGAACGAGAGCAGCACGTCGAGCAGCCCATCGCGCCCGCTGCGGATGACTTCCAGCGCGCGCCCCAATTCGCTCAGCGGATAGCGCGGATGGCGCAACGCGCCGTGCATCGCCACGCGGGTCGCGGCCAGCAGTTCGGCCACCGTCATGCCGGGGCCGAGCGCGATCTTGATCGGCAAGACCCCGACGAACATCCCGAGCGTGGCCTTGAAATGGCGCCCGCCGCGGTTCAGCGTGGGCACCCCGATGACCACTTCGGCGCAATGGTTGACGCGCCCGAAGTACAGCGCCAGCGCGGCCAGGAAGTAGTTGAACGCGGTCGCGCCCTGTTCGCTCGCGTGGCGCTCCAGCCGCTGGTAGTCGGCGCGCGCGATGCGCTGCCTGGCCAGGCGCGAGGCCGGCAGCTGGCCGGCATGCGGATCGGCGTAGCGGCTTTCGATCAGCGGCGCGGGCAGCGTCGGGATCTGCGCGCGCCAGTAGTGCGCGTCGCGCTCGAAGGCCTCGGAAGTGCGGTAGGAATTGGACTCGGCGATGAACTGGCGGTAGCGCGGCACCGGCGCCGGCGCCGGCTCGGCGTCCTGCTCCAGCGCGTTATACAGCTCGCTCCAGCGCCGCATCGCCTGCGCCGTGCCCCAGCCGTCCATCACCAGATGGTGGAACTGGATGCTCACGCCATGCAGCGCCGGCCCGCCCACCAGCACCGCGAAACGCCACGGCGGCGTGCCGTCGAACACGAAGGGCTGGTGGATGCGCTGCTGCCACCAGGCGCGCATCGCCTGCTGCGGATCGGCGCTGGCGCTCAGGTCGACGATCTCCAGCCGCGGCTCGACCTCGGCCAGCAGCAGCTGGCTGCCGTTGGCCAGCGGCGCCAGGCGCAGCGCTTCGCTCTCGGCCACCATCGCGGCCAGCGCGCGCCGCATGCGCTCGAGGTCGAGCGGGCCGTCGAGGAAGCCGTAGCCGCCGATGTTGAGGTGCGTGCTGTCGGGCCACGCGCGCTGGTCGAGCCAGACTTCGCGCTGGCTCAGGGACAGGCTCAGCGTTTCCTGGGCCGTCCCGAGCTCACTGGATGCGTCCATTGTTTTATTTTTTCCATGGCGTGGCGGTAGCCGACGTCGGCGATTTCCTGCGAGCGGCGGTAGGCCATCAGCGGGAACTCGGCGACCGGCGGTTCAAGGTAATGGTCGGCCTGCGCGATGGTGCGGCCGCGCTGGTTGGCGCCGCCGATATGGCCGGCGCTGTAGAGAATGGCTGCGATGTTCGGCATCGGCTGCGCGCCGCGCTGGAACAGGCGCTTGAGCGTGGTCCAGGCCGACAGCCGCGTCAGCGCCGGATCGGCGCTCAACTGGTCGCGCACATCGACGTCGATCGCGATCACGGTGCCGTTGCCGCGGCGTTTTTCGAGCGGGGTGCCGAGCCGCACCCGCATCGCTTCGACCGGCACGTTCTCGAGGATCGCGCCATCGACCAGCAGGTCGCCGCCGTCGAGCACCGGCGGGAACAGGCCGGCCGGCGAATTGCTGGCCAGGACCGCGCGCCACAGCGGGCCGCGTTCCTGCACGCTGGTGCCGCCCTTGGTCAGGTTGCAGGCGGCCGCGAAAAAGGGCCGCCACAGGCCGTCGATGGTGGTGTCGCCGAACATCCGCTTGAGGTCGCGCTCGACGCGCCGGCCGGAGACGATCGACACCAGCGGCAAGGTCAGGCGCTCGCCGCCGCTGGCGAATTGCTCGGTGCGGGTGCGGATCTCGTCGAGCGTGAAGCCGCAGGCATACTGGGCGCCGATCAGCGCGCCCATGCTGTTCCCGCCGATCAGGTCGACCGGGATGCCGTGCTCCTCGAGCGCGCGCAGCACGCCGAGATGGGCGAAGCCGCGCGCGCCGCCGCCGCCCAGCACCACGCCCACCGCGGTGCCGGTCAGGAAGCGCGCGAGGCGCGCGAAGTCGGCCGCGTGGCGCTGCCGCAGCGGGTAGATCCGTTCGAACTGGCGCAGGCCGCGCCACAGCGCGACGTCGGACGGCACCCGCGCGTCGGCCGGATGCAGCAGCACCAGATGCTTGCGCTTCATCGGAAAGCCCGGTTCCTCGGTCAGGCGCCGCTCGACCTCGCCGACCTCCTGCGACGAGCCGGCGGCCGACACGAAGATCACCTGGTCGGCCTGGCGGAACGCGCGCCGGGTCCAGGCCGAGGGACTGGCCTCGGCCTGGTAGACCAGGAAGTCGTAGGCCTCCTCCAGTTCGTCCGGATGATCGGCGCCGGGCGGCGCTGCGCCGTCGGCCGAGGGCTGCAGGTAGTGCACCCGGCCGATCCTGGAAAAGGCCTCGACCAGCGAGCTTGCCACTTCGTCGGCGCCGGCGCCTTCGTGCAGCGGCACCACCACGAAGCACTGCGCATAATGCTGGCCCGCGGTGGGCGCCGTATGGCGCATGAAATCGTGGACGGTCTGGACGAAGATGCGGTTCAGGACCAGCGGATGGCGCCCCAGCAGCGCCTCGTAGCTGGCGCGGCTGAGCATGGCCAGCGTCGAATCGCGCACCGCGCTGACGTCCGCGGTGCGCGCCTGCTGCAGGATCAGGCCGACCTCGCCCACGCTCTGGCCGGGCCGCACCTCGTTGTACAAACTGAGTTCGCCGCCGGGGTCGCGGCGCGACACGCGCAGGCCGCCGCTGACCACGAACAGCATGCTGTCGGACGCCTCGCCTTCGCGGTACACCGCGGCGCCGCCGGCCACCTGCTCGAACACCAGCGCCTGGGCCAGGTCGTCGAGCACCTGCGCGTCGAGGGCGCCGAAACCGCGGCTGGCCCGAAGCACCTTGATCGCTTTCTCATGCAGGTCCATGGCGCCGTCCGGGAAAGGTTCGCCGAAAGTCAATATTGCTAATTGGCATGAGCCTATGATGGGCGAGAGCGCCACCATTTGTCAATCTGGCATTGAAAGTTAACAACAAGGCGAAAAAAAAGCCGGACGCTCGCGCGGCCAGCCCTGGATGCGGCGCAGGCCGCTTATGCCTTGCCCGCCTTGTTGAAAGCGGCGATGCCGGCCAGGATTTCGGCTTTCGCGTCGTCCGGGCCGCCCCAGCCTTCGACCTTGACCCACTTGCCCGGCTCGAGGTCCTTGTAGTGTTCGAAGAAGTGCTGGATCTGCTGCAGGCGCAGGTCGTTGATGTCTTCCGGTTTTTGCCAGTGCTTATAGATCGGCAGGATCTTGTCGACCGGGACCGCCAACACCTTGGCGTCGCCGCCGGCTTCGTCGGTCATCTTCAGCACGCCGATCGCGCGGCAGCGCACCACCACGCCGGGGATCAGCGGGAACGGGGTGATGACCAGCACGTCGCAGGGGTCGCCGTCGTCGGCCACGGTGTTCGGCACATAGCCGTAGTTGCACGGGTAGTGCATCGCGGTGCTCATGAAGCGGTCGACGAAGATCGCGCCCGATTCCTTGTCCACTTCGTACTTGATCGGATCGGCGTTCATCGGGATTTCGATGATCACATTGAAATCGTTCGGCACGTCGCGGCCGGCGGAGACTTTATTCAAACTCATGGGGATTTCCTTGGTGGCGGGAGGTTCAATGCGACATTATACAAAACCGGGGACAGACCACCATTTCGCAAGTTTTCCCGGGCCGGGCAAAGCCCTGAGCCCGGGAAAACTTGCGAAATGGTGGTCTGTCCCCGGTTTTTACAGGATGCTGGCCAGCGCGCACTGGCGGAAATGGGCCGCCGCTTCCTCGTGCTGGCCCAGCGCTTCGTGCATCTGCGCCAGCTTGAGGTGGGCCTCGCGCACCATGCGCGGCTCGGTGGCGTCGGACAGCGCCTGCTCCAGGTAGCGCTGGGCCTTGCCCCACAGTTTTTGCTTGAGGCAGAGCGAACCCAGGGTCAGCGCCAGCTCGGCGTCGGTCGGCCGCTGCTTGATCCAGGCTTCGCAGTTTTCGATCTGCGCCAGCAGGGAAGGCGAGCCGGGCTGCGCGGCCGAATCGCGGTAGGCGCGCACCACGCGCTCGTCCCACTCGGCGCGCAAGGCTTCTTCCGCGGTGGCGCGCGCCTCGTCGTGCAGGCCGCGCGCGTTCAGCGCGGCCGCCGCGCGCGCCGCGATGTAGGGCTTGATGCGGTCGGCCTGCGGCACCATCGACCACACGCGCTGGATCGACTCCGCATCGTGCGAGCTGTCCGACAGCAGCGCCTCGTAGGCCAGCTCGCGCAGGCGCGCCGACAACGCCGGATGCAGCGCCTTGTGCTTGTCGAGCGAACGCACCAGGCGCAGCACTTCGGGCCAGTTCTTGGCCTGCTGGTGCGCCTTCATCGACCATTGCAGCGCGTGGATGTGGCGCGTGCCGCTGGCGTTCAGTTCGGCCACCGCTTCGAGCGCGGCCTCCGGCTGGTGGTCGTCGACCAGCAGCTCGGTCGCCGTCATCAGGCGCGCCGTCTTCAGGCCGTTCTCGCCCACGGTGCGCGCCAGCCAGTTGTCGCGCCGCGCCGGCTCGCGCATGCGGTGCGCCGCGCGCGCGCCGATCAGCGCGGCCAGGCCGGCGTTCTCGGCCAGTTCGGCGGCGCGCGTGGCGGCCTTCTCGGCATGCCCGAAGCGGCCTTCGAACAGGGCCTTGAGCGCATCGCGCAAGCCCTTGTTGCCGTCGCGTTCACGCTTGCGCTGGCGGTAGGCCGCGACCCGGCCCGGCATCTTCATGGTGGCGCTGAAGGCGCGCGCCAGCGCGTACAGCACCACGAACAACGCGGCCGCCAGCAGGCAGAAGAAATTGAGCGAGAGGTCGATCCGGTGCGGCGGATAGAAGAACACCACGTTGCCGGGATTGAAGCGCGCCGTGACGGCGACGCCGATCGCCGCGGCCATCAGGGCGACTAACCAGAGGAGTAAACGCATGGCTTAAGGTTTCGCTTTGTAGTTGCGCACGGCGTTCAGGCTGTCGGCCAGGGTCGGCATCTCGATCGCGAGATTGTTGGCCTGGACCTGGCGCAGCACCGCCTGCGCGCTTTGGGTGCTGCGGGCGCGCGTGTCGAAGTACTTCACCAGCGCTTCCTGGGCGTTGATCAAATCGGTGCGGAAGGCCGCCTCGTTGCGCGACAACAGCGCCAGCCGCGCGTTCAGCAGGCGCAGCTTGAGGTTCTCGCGCAGGAAGTAGGACTGGCCGGGCGACAGCATCAGCGCGTCCGGCGTGTCGACGCTGCGCACCCGGATCAACTGGCGCACGTCGCTCCACATCTCGTTGCTCCAGCTTTGCCACAGGTCCTGCACGCGCGCGCCGAAGGCGTTCGGCTGCGGCGCGCCCGGCTTGGCCGCGGCCTTGGCCGGCGGCTGCGGCTTGAGCGGCGCCACCGGCTTTTCGTCGGCCAGCATCGGCAGGGTGTCGATCTGGGCGATCACGCTGTCGAGGCGCACCGCGACGCCGGCCGTGTCGAGGCCGGGCAGCGCCTTCAGCTTGTCGGTGTCCTTGGCGATCGCGCGGCGGATCGTGATGAATTGCGGCTTGTCGGAACGCGACAGCGAACGGTCGGCGTTCTGCAGCGCGATCAGGGCGCCCTGCACATTGCCGGCCAGTTGCAGCTGCTGGCTGGCGGTCGACAGCACCTGTTCGATTTCGGTCAGCGCCCACTCGTCGCGGTTCTTCGACAGGTCCTGGTACAACTGCTCGAGCGCCAGCTGCTGACTCTGGGCTTCGGTCTGGCGGTTCTCCAGCACCGTGACCTTGGCCTGCAGCTCCTTGGACAGCTCCTGCACCGACAGCGCCATCGCCCGCGTTTCATTCGCCGTGGCGTCGCTCTTTTGCAGGCCGCGCGCGAGCTCCTGGCGCAGGCCCTGGATCCGGTTGTGGGTCGACCAGGTCTGGGCCCCGAGCAGCAGCGTCAGCACGATCAGGCCGACCGCCATGCTCTGCGGCCGCTGCAGGAAGTCGGCCACGCCCTCGCCCGGCGCGGCGTTCACCGGCGGTGGCGGCGGAGGCGGAGGCGGGGAAATCGCTTCGGCTTGCGGGCCGGCCGGCTGGGCGACGGCGGGCGCCGCGGCATTCTGTTCTGGTAATGTAGGCAATTCGTTCATGCTCGTGATTGTATCGCGGCAAGCAAGCGGGCGTCGCCTGAACCGGTCAGCGTTAGTCGTCCCAGACCCAGGGTCTTGGCCGTTTCGGCGATGCGTGCGTGCGGCACGATCAAATGCTGCTGTTGCATTTTTGCGACAGCATCTTGCGGCGCCAGCTGGGCGACCAGCGCCAGCAGGCCGCGCAAGGCTTCGGAACTGGTGATTATCCAGTCGTTCTCCTGCGCGAGCAAGCTGAGCAGTGTCGCGGCCAGTTCGGGCGTGAGCGGCGGCACGCAGCGGCGGTAGGCGGCCACCGTGGTGACGCTCGCGCCGGCCGCGCGCAAGCCCTCGGCCATCAGCTCGCGCCCGCTTTCGCCGCGCACGATCAATACCCGCTTGCCGCGCAGGGCCGCGAGGTCGAGCGACTGCAGCAGGTTTTCCGAATCGCTGCGCGCCGGGTCGGCCGGGCTGACGATGCGGGCGTTAGCGTCGTCCACCCCATGCCGCGCCAGCGCCGCGCGGCTGCCCTCGCCCAGCACCGCCAGCGTCACGCCGGCCGGCCAGGCGCCGAGGTGGGCGAACGCCGCGTCGATCGCGTTGGGCGAGACGAAGGCCACCAGCGCATACGACGGCAGCGCGGCCAGCGCGGCCTTCAGTGCGGCCTGGTCGGCCAGCGGGAAGATGTCGAGCAGGGGCAGCACCACGGCCTTGCGGCCGAGCGCTTCGACGGCGCGCGCCAGCACCTCGGCCTGGGCGCGCGGACGGGTGATGACGACGGTGTCAGGCATCCGGGGCGGCAGCCGCTTCGGCCTGGCAGGCGGCCAGGATGGCGCTCGCGTCTTGCGCCGCCAGCAGGGCCGCGACGCGCTCGCCGAGCCGCTCGGGCGCGTCGGCCGCGCCGCGCGCGTCGGCGCTGGCCATGCGCGTGCCGTCCGGCGTGGCGACCATCGCGCGTAAATGCATGGCCGCGCCATCGACCGTGGCGAAGGCAGCCAGCGGAATCTGGCAGCTGCCGCCGAACACTTTCGAGACCGTGCGCTCGGCCGCCACCGCCTGCGCGGTCGGCAGGTGGTTGAGCGGCGCGAGCAGCGCGCGCAGGTCGGAGCCGTCGCCGCGGCCGGCGTGGATTTCGATCGCCATCGCGCCCTGCCCGGCGGCCGGCAGGCTGTGTTCGGGATCGAGCAGCGCGCGGATGCGCGGCGCCAGGCCGAGCCGCTTGAGGCCGGCCGCGGCCAGGATGATGGCCGCGTAATCGCCACGGTCCAATTTGCCGAGGCGGGTGTCGAGGTTGCCGCGCAGCGGCTTGATGACGAGATGCGGATAGCGCGCCGCGATCAATGACTGGCGGCGCAGGCTGCTGGTGCCGACCACCGCGCCCGGCGGCAGCGCGGCCAGGCTGGCGTAGTCGTTGGAGACGAAGGCGTCGCGCGGGTCTTCGCGCTCGAGCACGGCGGCCAGTTCGAAACCGTCCGGCAAGTCCATCGGCACATCCTTGAGCGAATGGACCGCCAGGTCGGCGCGCCCCTCGGCCATCGCGACCTCGAGTTCCTTGACGAACAGGCCCTTGCCCCCCACCTTGGACAGGGCGCGATCGAGGATTTGATCGCCGCGCGTGGTCATTCCCAGGATCGCGATGCTGCAGTGCGGATATAATAAAGCCAACTGCGCGCGCACATGCTCCGCCTGCCACATGGCCAGGCGGCTCTCGCGCGACGCGATGATCAAGCTCGAGGGTGGCTGCGTCAAGGTAGTTGCTTTCAAAACGGATTCTTTCACTGTCGTTAGGCCGGTACCGGCGGATGGCAGGTTCCGGCGCATGCATGGATCACAAATTTTATCATGCGCCCCTTTTTTGCAGACCGTGGCCATAAGCCTATGCACCAACACTTCACTCTGTGGTCGACATGGTAAAACTAGCTGCTGCTCAAGAAACCCAATCCGGCGCCGACAAGGACGCGCCCCTCAAGGAAGACATCCGCCTGCTCGGCCGCCTGCTCGGCGACGTGCTGCGCGACCAGGAAGGCCCGCAAGTGTTCGAGGTGGTCGAGACGATCCGCCAGACCGCGGTGCGGTTCCGGCGCGAGGCCGACGCCAGCGCCGGCGAGGAACTCACCGCCCTGCTGCACAAGCTCACGCGCAACCAGACCATCTCGGTGGTGCGCGCGTTCTCGTATTTTTCGCACCTGGCCAATATCGCCGAGGACCAGCACCACATCCGGCGCCGGCGCGCCCACCTGCTGGCCGGCTCCGCGCCGCAGCAGGGCAGCGTCAGCTTCGCGCTGTCGAAACTGAAGCAGGCCGGGGTCGCGCGCGACACCGTGCAGACCTTCTTCCGCGAGGCCCTGATCGCGCCGGTGCTGACCGCCCACCCGACCGAGGTGCAGCGCAAGAGCATCCTCGACGCCGAGCACGACATCGCGCGCCTGCTGGCCGAACGCGACCTGCCGCTCACGCCCAAGGAACAGGTGCACAACCTGCAGATGCTGCACGCCCGCATCGCGACCCTGTGGCAGACCCGCATGCTGCGCTACTCGAAGCTGACGGTGGCCGACGAGATCGACAACGCCCTGTCCTACTACCGCATCACCTTCCTGCGCGAGCTGCCCGGCCTGTACGACGACATCGAAGCGGACATCGCGGCCCAGTACGAGGGCGGCGCGCCCGAGCTGCACGACGCGGCCTATGTCCAGATGGGCAGCTGGATCGGCGGCGACCGCGACGGCAACCCGAACGTCAACGCCGCCACCATGCAGCACGCGCTGGAGCGCCAGGCCACCACCATCCTCGATTTCTACCTCGAGGAAGTGCACGCGCTGGGCGCCGAGCTGTCGATCTCGACCCTGATGGTGCGCGCCAGCGCGGGCTTGCAGGCGCTGGCCGACGCCTCGCCCGACGCCTCGCCGCACCGCAGCGACGAACCCTACCGGCGCGCCCTGATCGGCATCTACGCGCGGCTGGCCGCCACCGCGCGTGCGCTGGGCGCCACCAACATCCTGCGCAAGGAAGTCGGGCACGCCGATCCCTACCCGCACGCGAGCGGCTTCGTCGCCGACCTGCAGGTGCTGGCCGACTCGCTGGCCGCCAACCATGGCGCGATCCTGGTCAAGCCGCGGCTGTCGACGCTGATGCGCGCGGCGCGCATCTTCGGCTTTCACCTCGCCTCGCTCGACATGCGCCAGACCTCGGACGTGCACGAGCGCGTGCTGGCCGAGCTGTTCGCCACCTCCGGCGCGCAAGCGGATTACGCCCGGCTCGACGAAGCGGCCAAGGTCAAGCTGCTGCTGGCCGAACTGTCGCAACCGCGGCTGCTGTATTCGCCGTACAGCGCCTATTCGGACGAGACCAATTCCGAGCTGGCGATCCTGCGCGCGGCCAAGGACATCCGCCAGCGCTACGGGGTGCGGGCGATCCGCAACTACATCATCTCGCACACCGAGACCGTGTCCGACCTGCTGGAAGTACTGCTGCTGCAAAAGGAGACCGGCCTGCTGCGCGCCGCCGCCGGCGAACTCGATGCGATGGTGATCCCGCTGTTCGAGACCATCCCCGACCTCCAGCGCGCCGCCGGCATCATGGACGAATGGATGGCGCTGCCGCTGGTGAACCGCCTGATCGAGCAGCACGGCCGGCTGCAGGAAGTCATGCTCGGCTACTCCGACTCGAACAAGGACGGCGGCTTCCTGACCTCCAACTGGGAGCTGTACAAGGCCGAGATCGACCTGGTGCAGGTGTTCGCCAAGGCCCAGGTCAAGCTGCGCCTGTTCCACGGCCGCGGCGGCACCGTGGGCCGCGGCGGCGGGCCAAGCTACGAGGCGATCCTGGCGCAGCCGCCGGGCACCGTCAACGGCCAGATCCGCCTGACCGAACAGGGCGAGATCATCGCCTCCAAGTTCTCCAACGCCGACATCGGCCGCCGCAACCTCGAGCTGCTGGTCGCCGCCACGCTCGAAGCGAGCCTGATGCCGCATGGCGCCGACGGCGCGCAGGCCGACCAACTGGCCGGCTTCGAAGCGACCATGGCCGAGCTGTCCGACCGCGCCTACCACGCCTACCGCGACCTGGTCTACGAGACGCCCGGCTTCACCGATTACTTCTTCGCCGCCACCCCGATCGCCGAAATCGCCGAACTCAATCTCGGTTCGCGCCCGGCCTCGCGCAAGTCGACCAAGCGCATCGAAGACCTGCGCGCGATCCCCTGGGGCTTCTCGTGGGTGCCGGCTGCTGCTGCCGGGCTGGTACGGCTTCGGCTCGGCGATCCAGTCGTGGCTCGCCGAAGGCCCGCGCGAACCGCGCATCGCGACGCTGCAGGCCATGTTCCAGCGCTGGCCGTTCTTCGCCACCCTGCTCTCGAACATGGACATGGTGCTGGCCAAGACCGACCTGGCGATCGCCTCGCGCTACGCCGGGCTGGTGGCCGACGCCGAACTGCGCGAGCGCATCTTCAAGCGCATCACGACCGAGCACGAGACCACCCTGCTCTGCCTCGAGACCATCACCGGCGCGCACGAACGGCTGGCCGGTAACCCGCTGCTGGCGCGCTCGATCCAGAACCGCTTCGCCTACCTCGACCCGCTGAACCACTTGCAGGTCGAGCTGATTCACCGCCACCGCACGCTGTCGCGCGAACCCGGCAAGGTGGATGAGCGGGTGCACCGCGGGATCCACCTGTCGATCAACGGCGTCGCGGCCGGGCTGCGCAATACCGGCTAGGCGATGGGCGGAAGCCGCCCGCGGGCTGGCAATATTTACAAGACTTTTACCGGAAGTCGTTCTAGAATGCGCTGATCCCCCTGCTGTAAGGACGCGCTGATGAAACCGTGGACCGTCGAGTCGCTCAGCCTGGCCGGGGCCGGCGTCGTGCTGGCGCTGGCGGCCGCGGTGGCGGTCGCCGCGGTCAGCCAGCTGCGGCATATTCCCTTCGACGTGCTGGCGCTGGTGGCGGCGATGGCCGCCATTTCGGTCGCGGTCCTGCTGCGCATCCGCCGCCTGACCCTGTCGCGCAACCGGACCCACGCGCTGCTGCTCGAAAGCCAGGGCGTGGTGCGCCACCTGGTCGAAACCGCGCACGAAGGCATCTGGCAGTTGAACCTCGACGGCAAGGCGCGCTTCGCCAACCAGCGCCTGGCCCAGATGTTCGGCTGCAGCCGCCAGGCGCTGCATGAACGGCCGATGGGCGAATTCCTCGGCGAGAATCCGCCCCAACTGCTGGCCACCCTGCGCGACGGCAGCACCCCGGCCGGCAGCACCCACGACCTGTGCTACCGGCGCGGCGACGGCCGCCGCGGCTGGGCGATCGCCAGCAGCCGGCCGCTGTTCGACGGCGACGGCGCACGCTCGGGCACCCTGCTGATGCTGACCGATATCACCGAGCGCAAGGAGGCCGAAACCCAGTTGGCCGAGGTCCAGCGCGGGCTCGAGGCGCGCATCAAGCTGCGCACCACGGAACTGATCCGCTCCAACGAGCAGCTGCGCGCCGAAGTCGGCAGCCGCCAGGCGGCCCAGCGTGCGCTGGCCCTGAGCGAGCAGCGGCTGCAGGAAATCATCTCGACCATGCCGGTGGCGCTATTCCTGAAGGACCCGACCTCGCGCATCGTCCTGATGAACAAGGCCGCCGAAGAACAATGGGGCATGAGCTTCGCCGAGGTGGCCGGCACCCGCGCCAGCGCCTCCTTCCCGCCCGAGCAGATGGCCAAGTTCCTGGCCGACGACCAGGCGGTGTTCGCCGGCCGCACACTGCAGGTGATCGAGGAAGAAGTCTGGAACGCGGTGCGCAACACCAGCCGCCAGGTCCAGACTTTCAAGAAGCCGATCTTCGGCATCGACGGCAAACCGCAATCCCTGATCTGCATGAGCATCGACATCACCGAGCGCAAACTGGCAGAGGACCAGCTGCAGTCCTCCTACCGCCGCCTGCGCCAGCTCACCGAGCATCTCGAGACCATCAAGGAAGAGGAACGGCGCCGCATCGCCCTCGACATCCACGACGACCTCGGACAGAACCTGATGGCGCTGAAGATCGACGTCGAGATGCTGCATGCGCGCACCGGCGAGCGCCACCCCCAGCTCAGGAAGCGCGTAGGCCATGTGCTCGACACCATCGACGCCACCATCCGCGCGGTGCGCGAGATCATCAACGACCTGCATCCAAGCACGCTGGAACTGGGCCTGCCGGCGGCGCTGGAATGGATGCTCGAACAGTTCGAGCAGCGCAGCGGCATCGCCTGTTCGCTGAAGGTATCGGGCGACCCCAGCCTGCGGCTCGAGATCCGGCGCACCACGGCGATCTTCCGCATCGTGCAGGAGACCCTGGTCAACATCCTGCGCCACGCCGAGGCCAGCCAGGTCGAGGTGTGCCTGCGCCTGCAGGACGACCAGTTGGCGATCCTGATCGCCGACGACGGCATCGGCATGCAGCCGGGCGACGCCGGCAAGGCCGCCGCCTTCGGGCTGCGCGGCATCAAGGAGCGCATCGACGCGTTCGGCGGCGAGCTGCTGATCGACAGCCGGCGCGGCAACGGCACCACGCTGTCGATCGTGATGCCGGCCGGCGCCGGCACCAGCGCGATGGCGCCCGGCTAGGAAGCGGCGGCCGGATTCGGAATCCGTGTAACTTAGCTGCACTGCTCCAGCTGCAGTCCCTCGGCGTCGAGCGTGCGCGATCGGCCTGCCGCCTTGGCGCTGTACAGCCGCTCGTCGGCGCGGCGCAGCATCGCCTCCAGCGTGTCGTCGCTCGCGGCGCGCACCGCGATGCCGGCGCTGTAGCTGAGAGCGTGGCCGAGTTCCTGCAGCGCGGCGCTCTCGAGGTAGACCCGCAGGCGCCGGTCGAAGGCCTTGGTGGCGGCGTAATCGGCATGGTTCATCAGCACGCAAAACTCTTCACCGCCGTAGCGGCAGACCAGGTCGCCGCTGCGGCAGGCGGCTCCCAGCGCCCGCGCGAAAAACTGCAGCGCGCGGTCGCCCCCTTCGTGTCCGCGGCTGTCGTTGATCTGCTTGAAATAGTCGAGGTCGATCATGAGGACCGCCAGCGGATGGTTGTAGCGCGCGCTGATCGCGAGCTCGACCTTGGCCTGCAGCAGCCAGGCGCGCCGGTTGAACACGCCGGTCAGGTCGTCGAGCGTGGCCAGGCGCTCGAGGGCGCGCGCGGCCTCGTCGCGATGCGCCAACAGGATGGCCGCCAGCGACAGCACCATGGTCGCATTGGCCACCAGCGCAAACGCAATATTGACAGGATGCGGCGTGAGGAAGGAGGGGAACTCGCGGGTGAAGAAGGCGCCGAGCACGCCGCGCCAGCCGGTCACGATCATCTGTGCGACGAGGCTGAACACCAGCAGCCAGCGCCATCGGCCGACCGGCACCAGCGGCTTGCGCCACAGCGTCGCCGCCACCATCGCCATCTGGAGCGCGAGCAGGCCGTTGGCCCAGCCGACCCGGAACGCGTAGCTGGAAAACCCGATGCCGTAGCCCAGCGTCAGCGCCACCGCGATCAGCGCCGGCACCCGGCTCGACACCTCCCGCCCGCACCAGCGGTCGAAGGCGGTGGCGTTCAGCGCCAGGCCGCCGGCGATGCCGGCCATCGACAGCGTCGACAGCGTGCGGTCCAGCCACAAGCCGGGCGCGGCCATTCCCGACAGCAGCAGCAGGACCCAGCCGACCGCCTGCAGCGCAACGCCGGTCTGCGCCCTGCGTGCGGCGGCATTCACCCGGCCCATCACGGATGGCAAGGCGACCGCCATCGTCAGCATGCCGAGTGTCAGGGCAATTAGCAGGGAAAAGATATCGATCGGCATGGAATGCAAGGCGCGGCGCACGGCGCGCCAGAACAGAAGAGTATAGCGCACTGCCGCGTCCATGCCTCAAAGAAACAGACCCGATGATGGAGCCGCCCTGGCTCGTGCGGGCTGGCCTTCGGCTATAATTGTCGCCCATGAACGACACCACACTCCCCCCTTTACCGGACCGCCTGTCGCTTGACCCGCGCAGTCCTTACCACGACCCTGCGGTATTCCAGCATGAGGTCGGCATCAAGTTCAATGACAAGGACCGCACCGGCGTCGAAGAATATTGCATCAGCGAGGGCTGGATCAAAGTGCCGGCCGGACGCACCCTGGACCGCAAGGGCAATCCCATGCTGATCAAATTAAAAGGCAAGGTCGAAGCGTTTTATCGATAGGACGGTCGCATCATGGAGATGAAGCGCATCAATGCCGGAAAACTGCGGGCGATCGGCTATGACCCGCGCGAGCGCGCATTGCGGGTTGAATTCGATGATGGCAGCGCGATCGACTATACGGGCGTCGGCGCCGAGGTGTGGCGCAGGCTGTCGACCTCGGGGTCCGCGTGGAGCTACTACCGCGACAACATCGAAGAAGAATTCTCGGGCCGGCGCGGTGTCGTGCGACGCCAGCCCGATAGCAAGGCGCTCGAGGACCTGTTCAAGGCGCCCGGCGACGACACGGACGCATAGCCAGGGGCTTCACGAGCCCCTGCTGTGGTCCCGAACCTTGATGGCGGCGGCGCTCAACAGAACCGTCAGAACGACTGAAAATACGACGGGCGGCGGTGAAAAATATCGTGCGCTCAAAATAATTCCTGCCAACTGAAGGAGCGCCATCGACCAGCCAAGGTCGCGGGGAATCGGGGTGTCCCGCGCCGCGCATCGCGACAAGAACCAGGACAGGTACGCACACAGCACCAGATAGATCGATACGTAGAGACCGAACCCCCGATAGAAGGCGCCGTACGTAAAGAATCGTCCGTCCGCCCCGAACTTCACGGCATGCATGCGGGCGTAGACTTCCCGCGCCTCGGGTGTCGGCGCCACAAACGTCAAGAAACCAATCGTATGTCCCGCCGCGAACAGCAGGAACAGGACTGTACAAATTCGATAGAGCCATACAGGCCCAAAAAATTTCCGCATCATGTTTCCCGCCCCCCCGATTATCGATTCACCCGGACATAATTCGACAGCCACTGCAGCACGGCTTCCCACCCATTCGCGTGGCCCTGGCAGGATGTTTTATTGGTGCCGAACCCGGTATGGTGCACCGTGACTTTGGTGCCGCCATCGACTGCATCGAGCAGGTAGGTGACCGTCGTGGGCGGACAATCATCCCAATCATGATTCCAGCTCAGGCTAAGTTTGTGCGGCGGATCGACTTCCAAAAATTCGCCATACACGCTGAAGGTGCCGCGGTCCACTGAAGTCCCCTCCGCGCGCCATGCGCCGCCGACGCGGGTATCCGCCTCCCACCGTGTGGTCCGATAGGAGCCATCGGCGCCCCACCATTTGGTGACTTCTTGACTCGCCAGCGCCCGGTACACCCGCTCCACCGGCGCGTCGATAGTCACCGTCGCGACGATCGTTCCCGCATTCAGATCCACTAAAGCGCGCGCGTTTGCACTCATGCTCATTCGTCCTCGATCAAGTTCTTCAAGTTGCCCAAGCTGGTCTGCCAGAATCCGCGATAGCTGTCGAGCCAGTTGGAGACCTGGCCCAAAGAAGCCGGGAGCAGCTCATACAGCCTTTCCCGGCCGACGCGGTGCTCCCTTACCAAGCCACTTTCCCGCAGAATTCTGAGGTGCTTCGAGATGCCTGGACGGGTTTGGTGGAAGCCGGCCGCCAGCGTGTTGACGCTCGCCGAACCGCTGCGCAGGCGATCGAGGATCGCCCTTCGCGTAGGATCGGAGATCGCCATGTACACATCCCGATTTTTTTCCATTGATACCAAAATGCGTGACCGATCGGTTACGCATTCTGCCGCGCCTCGGGTCATGATGTCAAGGAAAGAAAATTCTCAGGCGTGTCGCGAACTTTCAGGCATGGTAAGTGCCTAACAAGATGGGCTCAGCCAGACAAAAGGAACTGTCATGTCGGATCTGAACAATGCCAATCCCACACCGCCGGAAGACGTCAAAGCGAAACTTGAAAAAGCGGCCGAAGAAAGTAGGAAACTCGATTCGCCGAGGCGCACCAACGACTCCACCATCGATCCGGAAAAGCCGGTGGACGATATATTAAAGGGCTACCACGGCGGATAAAGGCGAGCACAGGGCGCGCTCGCCTGTCTTGCTTATTTATTGACCAGCTCACGCGCTTGCAGCAGCGCCAGCACCGCACCGAGGAACAGCGCGCCGGACACCACATAGATGCCCGCGTTGGTGCTGTGCGTGACATCTTTCATCCAGCCGATGATGGATGGGCTCACGAAACCGGCCAGATTGCCGATCGAGTTGATCATCGCAATACCGGCCGCCGCCGCGGCACCGGACAATATCGCGCTGGGATAGGTCCAGAACACCGGCATGGTGGCCAGCAGGCCCGCGGTGCCGAGCGACAGCGCGGCCATCGCTAAGACGACGTTCGACGCATAGACCGTACTGAGCAACATGCCCAGGCCGCCCAAGGCGCTGGCGACGGCGAAATGCCAGCGGCGCTCGCGCGTGCGATCGGCGCTCCTGGCGATCAACAGCATGGAGACCACCGCGCAGCTGTAGGGAATCGCGGTCAGCAGGCCAACGCGGTCGAGATAAGCCGCGACGTAGCACAGCAAAAGGAAAGGCAGCAAGCGCCAGGTCGCCTTGGCGTAGGTGCGCGCTTCCAGCCCGTGATGGTGCTGCTCGGTGGATGAGCTGGCTTCGGGACGAAACCATGTCATCGCATTCTCGTTCTCCGCATCGATAAGGGGGAGACGCGCCGCCGTGAAAAAAACGGGGCAGCTTCGCATCAAGAATTCAACGTTGGGTAAACGCAGGGGCTGGCATTATGAACTATTTTTGGATCGGGGGCACAGCGCGCCGCCTGGAATATCCGCCCCGGTGCGCGCTGCACCGGGGCGGACCGATCAGTTATTGTGCAGGAAGGTCTTCAGCTTGTCCGAGCGCGAGGGCTGGCGCAGCTTGCTCATGGCTTTCGCCTCGATCTGGCGGATCCGCTCGCGCGTCACGTCGAACTGCTTGCCCACTTCTTCCAGCGTATGGTCGTTCGACATCTCGACGCCGTACCGCATGCGCAGCACCTTCGCTTCGCGCGGGGTCAGCGAATCCAGCACTTCCTTGATCACGTTGCGCATCGAGGCGTGCAAGGCCGCATCCAGCGGCGCCAGCGTGGTGTTGTCTTCGATGAAGTCGCCCAGCTGCGAATCGCCGTCCTCGCCCATCGGCGTTTCCATCGAGATCGGCTCCTTCGCGATCTTCATGATCTCGCGCACTTTGTTCTCCGGCATTTCCATCTTCAGGGCCAGGGTCGCCAGGTCCGGCTCGCTGCCGGTTTCCTGCATGATCTGGCGCGAGATGCGGTTCATCTTGTTGATGGTCTCGATCATGTGCACCGGCACGCGGATGGTGCGCGCCATGTCCGCGATCGAGCGCGTGATCGCCTGCCGGATCCACCAGGTCGCATAGGTCGAGAACTTGTAGCCGCGCCGGTATTCGAACTTGTCGACCGCCTTCAGCAGGCCGATATTGCCTTCCTGGATCAGGTCGAGGAACTGCAGGCCGCGGTTGATGTATTTCTTGGCGATCGAAATCACCAGCCGCAAGTTGGCGACCGTCATTTCGCGCTTGGCGTGGCGCGCGCGCTTCTCGCCGGCGGCCATCTGCTTGTTGATGGTGCGCAGGTCGGCCAGCGGCAGCGCCACGCGCGCCTGCAGGCCGATCATGCGGGTCTGGTGCTCCTTGATGGCCGGCACGTTACGGCCCAGCACCGCGCTGTAGGGATAGCCGGCCGCGACTTCCTCGTCGACCCAGGCGAGATTGGTTTCGTTGCCCGGGAAGACCTTGATGAAGTGGGCGCGCGGCATGCCGCAGCGGTTCACGCAAATCTCCAGCACCGCCTTTTCGATGTGGCGCACTTCGTCCATCTGGCCGCGCAGGGTGTCGCACAGCTTCTCCACCACTTTCGCGGTGAAGCGGATCCCGAGCAGCTCGTTGGAAATGATTTCCTGCGCCTTGACGTAATTCTTCGAGCCGTAGCCGTCCTTCTCGAAGGCCTTGGCCATCTTCTCGAACTGCGCTTCGATGATGAGGAACTTGGCGAGCGCGCCCTGCTTCAGCTGCGCCAGTTGCTCGGCCGAGAAACCGGCCGCGCCGCCATTCGCGTCGCCGTCTTCTTCCTCGTGCTCGTCCTCGTCCTCGTCGTCCTCGTCGGACGCGTGGCTGTGCGCGGCCGGCGCGGCGGGCGTCGCGCTTTCGTTCAGGTCGACGAAGCCGTCGACCACTTCATCGACCTTGATCTCGTCGCGCTCGATCTTGTGCGCGAGGGCGATGATTTCGGCGATCGTGGTCGGGCAGGCCGAGATCGCTTGCACCATGTCTTTCAGGCCGCCCTCGATGCGCTTGGCGATTTCGATCTCGCCTTCGCGCGTCAGCAGCGCGACCGCGCCCATTTCGCGCATGTACATGCGGACCGGGTCGGTGGTGCGGCCGAAGTCGGAATCGACGGTCGACAGCGCGGTGGCGGCGGCCGCCTCGACCTCGTCATCGCTGGTGGCGGCCGGGACGTTATCGGTCAGCAGCATCATCTCGGCGTCGGGCGCGCGCTCGTAGACCGCGATCCCCATGTCGTTGAAGGTCGCGATGATGCCTTCGATCGCTTCCGGATCGATGATGTTTTCGGGCAGCTGGTCGTTGATCTCGGCATAGGTCAGGAAGCCGCGCTCCTTGCCCATGTTGATCAGGTTCTTGATCTGGTTGCGGCGGCGCTCGAGGTCTGCTTCCGAGGTTTGCGGATCGGCCGCCAGCACGCTCGACAGGCCGGCCTTGGCCTTGCGCTCCTTCGCCTTCGAGACCGCCTTGAGTTCGGCGCGCTCGACCGCGTTGAGCGCCGCGACCTCATCGTTTTCGGGCGTGAATTCGCTCGGCTTGCGGCCGCGCCGGCCCGGCACCTTGACCGACGGCAGCAGGTAGCCGGAGGTGTCGATCGCGGCCAGCGCGGCGGCGTCGGTGGTCTGGCTGACGGCCTGGCCGGCGGTCTGGATCACCACCGGCTCGACCTCCGCCGCCTTGCGCGCGCGCGGCTTGGCCGCTTTCGGCGCGGCCATCTCGCGCTCGGCCTCGGCCGCCTCGACCGCCTTGGCCACGGCCAGGCGCGAACCCTTCTTCACCACCGCGACCTTGGCCGCGTCGTCCGTTTCGAGGAAGTAGGAGGTCGCGGTTTTCGGCACCACCAGCGGAGCGGCGCCTTTGCGCGGCGCTTTCTTGGTGGTCAGGGTCAGGGTCTTGGCGGGGTTCTTCATCAATGCTCTCCAGTCGAGGCGGGTGCGGCGCCTGCGAAGTCAATAATCCACCTGGACTCGCAAGCGGCTCCGGTGGAAGGGTGTCAGGATGGCCCCTAATTAAGGGCGGTATGGCCGGATGTCAAGCACGACAGAACGCGGGATGAGCCAATGAGGCTGGCGGAAATGCTATGTGCTGTGATCAAAATGGCGTGGTACATGGCAGAACGAAAAAAAGCCCGTCAACGAAGACGGGCTTGAATCTATTTTTCAGAGAACAATAGAGGAAACATTGCAATTATGCCTCAAAGCAAATCCGGATGATAATTGTTATATCCCATATCGGATATAAGCCATCCGCATACTTGCCGAGACGATCACACCGCTCCCCTGTCCCTGCGACATCTGCGCGGCATCAAGCCGCGCGCAGGGCAAGGGGTAGATGATACACGGTTTCAATAAACCCCGCACTTCCGAATGTGCCCATGCTATCCTTCCGGTTCCAGCTCTTACAATGAAGTCAATGAATACACCTAGCCTTGTCGCCGAGTCCGCCGACGCCTCCGCCACGCCGCCCACGGCGCCGGCGCCAGCCCAGTCCGCGCGGTCCTTGCTCAAGCAGTTCCAGCACGATTTCCCGGCCTTTCGCAACTGCCTGCCGCTGGCCATCGGCATCGACAAGCAGATTTTGGCGCGCCTGCCGCAGCTCGACCGCAAGACCATGCGCGCGGCGCTCGGCATCCACACCGGCTCGCTGCGCTACCTGCGGGCGATGGAAAAAGCCACCGTGCGCTACGACCTCGACGGCGCCCCGGGCGCCGAGGTGACCGACACCCACCGCGCGCACGCCAAGGAAGTGCTGCAGCAGCGCTTCAAGAAGGAAGCCGAGCGCAAGAAGGCCGAGCGCGACGCCGCGCAAGCCGAGGACGCCAACCGCCTGCGCCAGGAAAAGCTGCAACAGCTGGCCTCCAAGTTCTCGCGCAACGGCTAAGCGAGTGTCGATCACGCCGCCCGACGATCCGGACGACTCGTTGCCGCCCTACGACGGCCTCAAGCTGGTCGACGTCTACATGGTCAAGTCCGACAAGGACGCCGACGATGCGCTCGAGGCCTTGTCGGCGATGGACGTGCTGGGTTTCGACACCGAATCCAAGCCGACGTTTTTGAAAGGCGAAGTCTCGACCGGTCCGCACCTGGTGCAGCTGGCGACGGACGACGCGGCCTATCTGTTCCAGATCGGCGCGGCGCCGGCGGTGGAGGTGTTGAAGGCGGTGCTGGAGTCGCCCACCATCCTGAAGGTGGGGTTCGGGCTGTCGGACGACGTCAAGCGGCTGCGCATCAAGCTCGGGATCGACGCCCAGAACGTGCTCGACCTGGCGACGGCGCTGCGCAAGAACGAGCGCAACACCTTGGGTGCGAAGACCGCGGTGGCGCGTTTCTTCGGGCAGAAGCTGCAGAAATCGAAGAAGATCACGACCACCAACTGGGCCTTGCCGCGGCTATCGGAAAAGCAAATCCTGTACGCCGCCGACGACGCCCACGTCGCGCTGCGCATCTACCGCCGCTGGCGCGCCACTGCGGCCTGAACCGTCAGCTCGCGTCCCTATCAGTAGTTCCGCCGCCCACCGTGGCACACGCCGCGTGGCGCCCCGAACATCCGCCCCCGCAACATGGGGTCACATCTGACAATCGTACATTTCTCTGCAAAAATGTCCGAATGTCAGATGTGACCCCAGCGCTAAAAATGAATCAATTCATGCCAATGCACGCCGATTCACGTAGCATCGGCAGGGTGGGCGCCTCGATGGGGTCACATCTGACATTCGTACATTTCTCTGCAAAAATGTCCGAATGTCAGATGTGACCCCATCGGCAGATGTGACCCCATCGGCGGGGCAACATTTTTATAGGGAATCGGACCATGTCAACTTGCGCAGGCCTTTCCCGGATCGCGCGCCGGGCCGCGGTATTCGGCGCCCTTCTCGCGCCGCCGCTGCTGGCCGCCGACCGTCCCGCCGTGCTGCCCGACAGCATGGAGCAGCGCCTGCTCGCCTGCACCTCCTGTCATGCCCGCAAGGACAGCAGCGACCGCCTGTTCCCGCGTATCGCCGGCAAGCCCGCCGGCTACCTGTACAACCAGTTGCTCAATTTCCGCGAGGGCCGCCGCAGCTATCCGCTGATGACCTACATGGTCGATCACCTGCCCGACACCTATCTGCGCGAGATCGCCGACTATTTCTCCGGCCAGCACCTGCCCGCGCCCGCGTCCCGGCCCGCCGACGTCTCCGCCGCCACCCTCGAACGCGGCCGCCTGCTCGCCACCGAGGGCGACGCGGCGATCAAGGTGCCGGCCTGCATGGCCTGCCACGGCCAGCAGCTGACCGGCGTGGCGCCCGCCATTCCGGGCCTGCTCGGCCTGCCGCGCGACTATGTCAACGCCCAGTTCGGCGCGTGGAAGAACAAGGTGCGCCACGCCCATGCGCCCGATTGCATGGCCGCCATCGCCGAGCGCCTGGGCCTGGACGACGTGGCCGCCGTCTCGGCCTGGCTCGCCAGCCAGCCGCTGCCGCCCGACCCGCGCCCCGCCACCGCCGTCGCGCGCCCGCTGCCGCTTCAGTGCGGCAGTTCCCCGGACTGACACCGTGAAAAACAAACTCCTGACCGGCCTCGCCGTCCTCGCCGCCCTGCTCCTGCTGGCCGCCGTCTTGGCCTGGCCGCGCCCGCAGATGCTGCCCTCGTCCTCGCCCGCCGCCTATGCGACCACGCCCGCCAACGTCGCGCGCGGCGCCTACCTGGCCCGGGCCGGCGACTGCATGGCCTGTCACACCGCGCGCGGCGGCCCGCCCTACGCCGGCGGGCGCGGCCTAACCACGCCGTTCGGCACCCTGGTCGCGCCCAACATCACGCCCGATCGCGACACCGGCATCGGCGCCTGGAGCGCGGACGATTTCTGGAACGCGCTGCACAACGGTATCGCCAAGGACGGCCGCCTGCTGTACCCGGCCTTCCCCTACACCAATTACACCAGGGTCACGCGCGACGATGCCGATGCGCTGTACGCCTACCTGCGCAGCCTGGCGCCGGTGCGCCAGCCGAATACCGCACACACCCTGCAATTTCCCTACGACCGGCAATTCATGCTGGCGGGCTGGCGCCTGCTGTACTTCAAGCCCGCAGTGTTCGCCGCCACGCCCGGCCAGACCGCGCTGTGGAACCGCGGCGCCTATCTGGTCGAGGGCCTGGGCCATTGCGCGGCCTGCCACAGCAGCCGCAATGCCTTCGGCGCCAGCGCGCCCGGCCTGTCCGGCGGCCTGATCCCGATGCAGGGCTGGTACGCGCCTTCGCTGACCTCGGACGCCGAAGCGGGCCTCGGCAGTTGGGACTTGCCACACATCGCGCAGCTGCTGCAAACCGGCATCTCGCCGCGCGCCACCGTGTTCGGCCCGATGGCCGAGGTGGTCGGACGCAGCCTGCAGCACCTGTCGGACCAGGACGTGATGGCGATGGCGGTCTACCTGAAGGCGCTGCCGGCCACTCCGGCCGAGCCCGACGATCCGATCACCGGTGCGCAAGTCGATCTGGTCGTCGCTCAGGGCAAGAAGCTGTATGAGTCGCATTGCGCCGATTGCCACGGCGCCGACGGCAGGGGCCTGCCGCCCAACTACCCGCCGCTGGCCGGCAACCGCGCACTGACCATGGACGCCTCGGTCAATGCCATCCGCATCGTGCTCAATGGCGGCTTCGCGCCCGGCACCGCGGGCAATCCGCGGCCCTATGGCATGCCGCCCTACAGCCATCTGCTGGACGACGCCGAAGTCGCGGCCGTGGTCAGCTACCTGCGCGCCAGCTGGGGCAACCGCGCGCCGCCCGTCACGCCGGGCGAAGTGAACCGCTACCGCAGCGTGCCGATCGAGTGATCACACCATGTCGGCAAAGCCGATGCGGTCGGTGGTGGCGTTGCGCGCATCGTCGATCCCGATCTTGTGGGCCGACAGCAGCTGTTCGAGCGCGGCGTTCATGGTGTGGCAGCCCGGATCGCTGCCCGTGTTCATGTGCGCGCGGATCCCGGAGATGTCGCCGGCCTCGAGCATGCGCGTGACCGCCGGACTCGGGGTCAGGCATTCGGTGGCCAGGTGGTAGCAATTGCCTTCGACCGAGGGCAGCAGCGCCTGGCACAGCACGCCGCGCAGCGCATGCGCCAGCGCCTGCGACTGGGCTTCGGAATTGCCCAGCAAACGGATCATCTTTTGCAAGCCCAGCTCGGTCGAGCGCGCGTGCAGCGTGGCCAGCACCAGCGGCCCCGATTCGGCCAGCGCCAGCGCTTCCTGCGCGGTCTGGGCGTCGCGGATCTCGCCGATCACGATCACGTCGGGCCGCTCGCGCAGCGCGTCCAGCGCGCCCAGGTAGTAGCTTTCGACGTCGCCGTCCATCCCCACTTCGCGCTGGGTGATGATGCATTTGCGCTGGGGGATCAGGGTCTCGACCGGGTCTTCGATGGTGATGATGTGGCCCGAGCGCTGCTTGTTGATCTCGTCGAGCATCGAGGCGATGGTGGTCGACTTGCCCTGGCAAGTGTCGCCGATGATCAGCACCAGCCCGCTGGTGAGCCGGGCGAAGTCTTGCTCGTCCTGGCGCAGGCCGAGGTCGGCCAGCGCGATCGGCTCTTTCGGGAAGCGCCGCACCACGCAGCCGAGCCGCTTCTTGCCCTGGAACGAAAAGCAGTTGGCCCGGATGCGCGCGGTGTGCAGGTCGATCGAGCGGTCGAAGGCGCGGTCGGCGATGCGTTCGCGCCAGTTCGGTTCGATGACTTCGAAGAACTCTTCCAGCTCCTCCTTGGTGATCGGCGAGTCGCTCACCGCCACCAGGCCCTTCGGCTGGCGCAGCATCAAAGGACTGTTCTGGTGGATGATGACGTCGCTGAAAATCAGCCGCGAATTGAGCAGGTGCAGAATCTGTTCGACCAGGGTGCCGAACACCGGATGGTCTTCATTCTCCACATACGACAGGGTTCGGATTTGCGAGGACTGGTGATTTTCCATCTGGGCGCTCTGGTAGTCGTGATGCCGTTAATTATAAGACCAGCATCGGCCGAAAAATTGCATAATCGAAAGATAAATTTATCTCCGGTTGCAAAATCGGAACGCCCTTCTAGAATGAAACAATGAAAACCCTTTCTTTCCTGCTGGTGGGCACCCTGCTGTTGCTGGTGCCGCTGTCGGCTGCCGGCGCGGCCGCCGCATGGTCAGCGCAGCGGGAAGCGTTCGCCGGTCTTCAGGTCGAGACCCCATTCGACGCCGCTTTCATGGAGCACGACCTGGTCGGGCGGTTCGTCGCCGGCCAGCGCGCCTGACACCGGCGGCAATCCCTCGCCCTTGCGCACCAGCTCGTCAGAGCGTTCGTAGACGTTGGCGCAGCCGGTCTCGGCCAGCAGCGCCTGCACGATCGCGACCTTCCACGCATCCACCGCGGCGGCCTGGAATTCGCACACCAGGTAGCCGTTCTTGCCGCCGTAACCCTCGACCAGCAGGCCGGGCAGGCCGTCGGCTTCGGCGTTCACCAGCCGCACCAGATGGGTGGCTTTGGCGCGCCTGGCCGCCGGCGCGCTCTTGGCCAGCGCCGCCTTCACGCGCCGCTTGATCAGCGCATGGTCGACCGGCTCGGCCTGGTCGAAGCTCCAGACCCGGGCCCGGATCTGCGACTTTGCATTGTAGGCGGCGCGCGCCAGGAAGACGGTGGACGAGGACTGGACGATGGCGGTCGCCCCGGCCTTCATTTTCTCGTTCGGCTTGCCGTCCACGCGTTCGATCGCGGAGGCATAAATCCAGGGTTCGCCGGCGAGCAGGCTCTTTTCCTTGCCCTGTTTGATGGTGATGATCAGCATGGTGTTCCAGTCAGGTCGATTGGCTATGGCTTCCCGCCTGCGCGCACTAGTGTCCGGAATAATTTTATTGACATCGGGATCAGAAGAGGCATGGTTGCATTTCCGCCAAAGTCCTAGCCTCTTCGTTTCGTCGCCATCTTCGCGCACGAGCTTCTTTTGTCTCGATGC
>Ga0193702_1000149_pt1 | contig 27603 bp, 22 predicted proteins | sample U3a1metaG_FD_143060 | JGI IMG/M metagenome (GOLD analysis project Ga0193702, IMG submission 143060) | Soil microbial communities from a riparian zone of the East river system, Colorado, United States - U3a1 | ecosystem: Environmental > Terrestrial > Soil > Riparian zone | place: USA: East River... | reverse complement strand
TGGCCGCCCGTGCCGACATTGTAAAAATGAACGAAGAAGAAGCCGGGCTATTGATCAACGGCAGCAACGGCGATTTGAAAGATAAGATAACCGAGTTCCGCAAAAAGTATCATGCCCAAACCATTTGCGTAACCCGCGGCGAAAACGGCGCCATTGTTTGGCACGATTACGAATTTTATGAACACCCAGGCTGCAAGGTTGAGGTAATAGATACCGTAGGCGCCGGTGACTCCTTTTTAGCCACCTTCATCAACGGCCTGCTCAACAAGCACCCCATACCCAAGGTACTGGCAAAAGCCTGCGCCGTTGGCGCATACGTAGCCAGCAAACGCGGTGCTAATCCGGAGTATGATGACGGGATTAAGGATTTGTTGAGGTATTAATATCAGAAGTAGAGTTAAAATCAACTTACGAAGTTTTGAAAACTTCGTAAGTTTGACTGGACGAAATGTTATATTTTAAGATACTTATTCAATTGTCGTTCGTTTAAATTGATTTCATGATGATCAATAAAGGCATTCAAACCACCAAACCATTCCAAAACTTCTTGCCTGTTTAAAATAGATTCTTTACCTGGTAAGTAAGCATTATAAGATGAATATTTATATCCGGCTAAATTTGAAACTAAGTCGGCCGCTATCGGATTTAGATGAATATAAGTTATGATCTTGGTATAGTAGCTATCTGATTTAATTTCCGACACTTTATATCTTCCCTGGAATAAACTTCCAACCCGGTTATATTTTTTATTTATTGCTTTTGAATATGAAATGAAGAAGTTTTTTATTCCTTTTTCAAATTGTTCACTATCATTAACCCGAATAAAAAAATGAAAGTGGTTGAGCATTAAACAATAGCAATATACCTTGCAAAAAGGCGAAACAAACTTTTTAAACTGATTTAGAAAGAATGTGTAATTTTCATCTTCAAAGAAAATTGGGTCCTTGTTGTTTCCCCTGTTGTAAAGGTGATAATAGGTATCTGAATTGATCTTCGTCCCGTCAAACTTACGAAGTTTTGAAAACTTCGTAAGTTGATTTTCTAATATTATTAATCCGGATTTAAACCTCACCTGTCATCCGGAGCGATAGTGAAGAATGACAAAAAGAATTGTCCTGCTAATAAACCCACGGCACTATCTTCCGCACCCGCTTCTTATAATCGGCATACTGCCCGCCAAACTCGGCGGTAAGTGCTTTTTCCTCAACATTTATCCGGTAATTGGTTACCAAAAATATCGAAACAACAACCATCATGCTGCTAAGTCCGTTGCTCATAAAAAGCGATATCCCCGCCATGATCAATACCAAACCCAAATAGCTAGGGTGCCGCACCAGTTGGTACAGGCCATCGGTTTTTAAGGTGTGCGTGCTGGATATGGATACATCCACCGTAAACATGCTGCCCAATTGGACTATGGATACCCACCTGATAATAAAACCAACAACAAACACCACGATGCCCGCATTGTCCCAATCAGCGTCGGCGGGCAGGCCAATATGGTTCTCGGCTATCACGCCGCCAAGCGTTAGGCAAGCCGGGATGGTTATCCAAAACAATAACAGCGACAGGCGGTCGGCACGGCTTTTTGTGGAGGACGATTTGGACCTTTTAAGGATAAACAATAATACTTCCGAAATACCGAAAAGTAAAATGAGGATACGATGTACAGACATGAGCAAGGAATAAGTTGCGGACTAAATTACACTTTTCTATTTTACCTTTTTGCCATCTTCTAACCACAACAAAGCATCAAGAATCAACTTGCTTTCCATCGCGTTACCAAACGTTAGCGACAGATCCTTATCCGTCTTATGCTCGTAATCAATATCATTATGGCCCATATTCATATAGATCATTTTATAATGGGTATTTGTCCACACCACGGGGTAATAACCTTCGTGCCATATCTCGCTTTGTTTTGGGCCGGTTCCTAACGGAAAACTGGCCGGGTCAATGGCCAGCAATATTTTAATAGCCGGGTTTTTCGTGAGGTCGTTAGACCATCTATACCATTCATTAGGTGCTGACCTGAATGTATCCGGTATATTCTTCAAAGCCGGAAACTTCTTATCCCCCACCTTTAAAACTGCCGCTGTTGGCCGCCACGTATTGCTTACATAACTGCCCGAGCCTAAAAACTCATTATGGTACCAATCCCAGTTTTGCGGGAAGTCCGATGGTGTGAGCGCGAACGCCGAAAAATGAAAGCCCATCCATGCCCCGCCGTTCTCCATGTATTTCTGGAAGGCCGCCCGTTGCGCCGGGTCATCGGGCCGGGTATCTAAAAACAGCACCACCTGGTAATGCGACAGGTATTCGGCGTTCAGGTTGTTCCAGTTTTTGGTAGAGTCGTAGCTAAAATTATATTCAGCCGCCATTTTGGGGAACCATTTATTAGCCTCGTGTACAAAGCTGATATGCGCCTTATCATTCTTAGCCGTATAAAAAGCGATCACCCTGAATTTGGGCGCTTGTGCATAGCCGGCGCCGATATAAAAACAAGCAAGGCAAAATGCAATGATGCGTGTAATTCTAAAAGATATATTCATAAGTGAGGCGGTTTGGCATTGGTATTATCATTTTTGTCATCTCGAACGTAGGTTTTAACTTGTGGACATCCTCACGCCACCAGCCGCTCCCATTCCGGGTGCCGCTTCAAAAACACTTTTATATAAGCACAATAAGGCACTATCTTAAAATTATTCGCCTCCAGGTATTTGAAAGTCTTTTCCACCAGCGCCGGAGCAACGCCATGGCCCTCAAGCTCAATAGGCACTTCGGTATGTATCAGAAAATATTTATCGCCTTTTTGCTGGTAATCAATAAAAGCGCGGTGGCCCTCTACAAACAATTCAAAATTGTGTATGGCCTCGTTGTTTATCAATGGGATGTCATTATACATAGTATAAATGTATAAACATTTTGTATAATATTAAAGCCCCTCTCTCCCGATAGCTATCGGGATGGAGAGGGGTTGGGTGAGGCTACTGCTCCAATTTCACCAAATGCCTTTTATCAACAGGCAGTTTTAAAAACTTTTTATAACAATCATTTAAATAGTTTGCCAGGTTAAAATCATTGCTCACATAAACTTTAACATCAGGAGTGTAAAGCTCAATAAAACTGTTCATTTCATCCCCTTGTAAAGGCACATATTTCCCAATAGTCGCCGCGTTAAATACGTTGACTATCTTTTCCCTGATCTTACCATCCTCATATATCTTCTCCCTGCGCGCACGCTCCTTTTCGTCCTTTTTCCAATACCAAAACCTTAATATTATCCCGCCCTTATAATTTCCATTTTGATCGCGCTGGTAAACCATTGTTTGTCCGTGAAATTGTGGGTCGTAAAACTTAAAGGTGCTTGGCCCGGCCATCAGGTTTACATTTACCTCGTTAAGCAGGTGTTCCTTCGGCAGTAAAAAAACTTCCCTTTGATGCAGGTCGGTTACGAGTACGGTATCTGTCTGATAAGAAAAACCGGTAAAAACAAGTACGTCGCCCACCTTAGCGGGGATGGCATATTTGCCATTATCATCGGTAATTGCAAGTTGCTTGTTATTAATGTCCTGTACCTGTATATCGGTCAGGGCAATGTGGGTGCCTTTCTCAAATACCTTACCCTTAATAATGCTTTGCCCGTTTGCCAGGACTGCAACCCATACCAAACAAAACACCAGGTAATATTTAAGCATGCATAAAATTAAATAAAACTAATTTTATGCATGCTGTATTTAACTTTAATTAACTTATTCACTGTACATTAAAGCCCCTCTCCTTTGGAGAGGGGTTGGGGTGAGGCCTACTGATCACCCAACTTCACCAAATGCCGTTTATCGGCAGGCAGCTTCACAATCTCTTTATTACTATCGTTTATATAGTTAACCAGTTTAAAATCGGGGCTGTTATACAGTTCAACAGTGGGTTTATAAAGCTCAATAAAACCGGCAAGGTCATCGCCTTTTAAAGGCACATATTTAACAACGGTGGTGGCGTTAAACGCGGCATCAATTTTATCCCTTATTGCGCCATCGGCTTCCATTTTCGCATCACGCTCCTTCTTCTTCGCGTCCTTATTCCAGTCGGATACCCTTACTGCTAACCCGCCTTTATAATTACCGTTATTATCGGTTTGATAACCAACTGTTTGCCCGTGATACATAGGATCATACTGTTTGAACGTAGTAGGCGCGGCAACAGAGTTTAAAGTAATGTTCACGGTGTTCAGCATATTTTGTTTGGGCGTTAAATACACCTCGAACTCAAACTTATTGGCTACCAGCACGGTATCTGCCAGGTAGGAGAAGCCGCCAAAAACAAGCCGATCGCCAACGTTTGCTCTTATTGTAAATGATCCGTTATTATCTGTGGTGGTTATTTGCTTATGGTCAATATCCTTTACTTCGATATTAATTAAAACCGTATGCGTTTTTTCCTCATATACCCGGCCTTTCACCTGTGTTTGGGCACGGGTTACAGTTACCATAAGGCATACCATACCAATTAAAAGGCCGTATTTTAGCATGGCCAAAATTAACGAAAAAACTAAATTGGGTGAATGGATTTAACTTTAATTAACTTTTCGCCCTAAATAAATTATCTTATATTTGTACTTAATTAAGTACTTAATAATGGAGGTTTTAAATTATACCGAATTTCGCCAAAACCTGGCTAAAAGCCTGGACAAGGTAAACGATGATGCCGAGATCGTTATTGTATCTCGCACCAAAGGGAAAAATGTAGTGGTGATGGACCTGGATGAATATAACTCCATGACCGAGACCCTGCACATCATCAAAAGTGAAGCCAACAGGAAACGTTTGCAGGAAGCCATTGATGAAATGGATAGCGGCGTATATCATTCCCATAAGCTGATAGAGGATTGATATGGAACTGGTTTGGCAAACCATTGCCTGGGAGGATTACCTGTACTGGCAGCAAACCGATAAAAAAGTATTGCAACGTATTAACGATCTCTTAAAAGAATGTTTACGCACACCTTTTAAAGGAATTGGCAAACCCGAGCCCTTAAAAGGAAACTTTGCAGGCTACTGGAGCAGGCGCATAACCGATGAGCACCGTTTAATATACCAGGTACGGGATAATAGGCTGCACGTTTTGCAATGCAGGTATCACTATAAATAATTTTAACAACTGCCCACTGCAAACCGCCAACTGCAAACTCATTTGTCATATCTACCTAACAATAATTCTCTAACCAAACTTTTCAGCAAAATAATCCGTTATTTTATATCAGAAAGGTAAAACATGCGTGGTTTCGAGTTTTCGAAGTTCAAACCCAACCAAATCCCCAAAGGCGGATTTGAAGAATTATTAAAGTTATTTCTCGAATTGCTCAACTACACCGCGGGCGATGCAGGCGAAGCTTTGGCCTGGCTAAACGAGCTGGACAAGCAATATAAACTCACCAATGACGAGTATGGCATGGGCGATTTTATTGACGAACTAAAGCAAAAAGGTTATTTAGACGAGGACAAGCAAAACGGCGAGTTTAAAATAACCGGCAAAACAGAGCAAAGCATCCGCCAGTCGGCGCTGGAAGAGATATTTGGCAAGCTCAAAAAATCGGGCAAGGGCAATCACCGTTCACCACAATCCGGCCAGGGCGATGAAAAAAATGCCGAGCGTCGCGAGTTTGAGTTTGGTGACAGCCTGGACCAGATAGACATGACGCAATCTATCCACAACGCGCAGGTTAACCACGGTATCGGCGATTTTATGATGACCGAACGCGACCTGGAAGTAGAAGAAATGGATTATAAAACCCTCACCTCCACCGTGCTGATGATAGATATATCGCATTCCATGATATTATATGGCGAGGACAGGATAACACCCGCCAAAAAAGTAGCGATGGCGTTAGCCGAACTGATCCGCACCAAATACCCAAAGGACACTTTGGACATTGTGGTTTTCGGTAACGATGCCTGGCCCATTACTTTACAGGATCTGCCCTATTTACAAGTTGGCCCTTTCCATACCAATACTTATGCAGGTTTGGAGTTAGCCACAGATCTGCTGCGCCGCCGTAAAACGCATAACAAGCAAATATTTATGATAACCGATGGCAAGCCTACCTGCTTAAAAGAGGGAACAAAATATTATAAGAACAGTATCGGGCTGGATAGAAAAGTGGTGAACAAAACCCTGAATATGGCGGCGCAATGCAAGCGGTTAAAAATACCTATCACTACCTTTATGATAGCGAAGGACCCTTACCTGCAGCAGTTCGTCCGTCAGTTTACAGAAACCAACGGCGGCAAAGCTTTTTACAGTTCGCTAAATAATTTAGGCGAATATATTTTTGAGGATTACGCCAAAAACAGAAGGAAGACAGTAAGATAAACATTTGAAAATTAACGAATTTGAAGATTTGAAAATTACAATTCGGCTTCATCCTCAAATTTTCAAATAATCAAATTTTCAAATTAAAAAATGAACAAACAAAATATAACAACCCTCGGCCAGTTAAAACAAACGGACTACAAGAGCCGGTCGGTTAAAGATGAATTAAGGGCCAATTTAATAACGCAGCTGCAAAATCGCGAAGGGGGATTTACCGGCATCATCGGTTTTGAAGATACCGTAATACCCGACCTGCAAACTGCCATCCTATCGCGCCACAATATATTATTGCTGGGTTTACGCGGGCAGGCCAAAACGCGTATTGCCCGTTTATTGGTAAACTTATTGGATGAGTATATACCCTATATAGAAGGTTCTGAGCTTTTTGATGATCCATTGGCTCCTATCTCCTGGTTCGGGCATCATATTGTAGAAGAAATGGGCGATAATACCCCCATTGCATGGATACACCGCTCCGAACGTTATACCGAAAAACTGGCAACTCCGGATGTTACCGTAGCCGATCTGATTGGTGATGTTGACCCGATAAAGGCCGCCACCATGAAGCTAACCTATTCGGACGAACGTGTTATCCACTTCGGCCTGATACCACGCGCGCACCGGGGTATTTTTGTAATAAATGAATTGCCCGATTTACAAGCGCGTATACAAGTTTCCTTATTCAATATTTTGCAGGAAAGAGACATACAGATACGTGGTTTTAAATTGCGTTTACCGCTGGATATCCAGTTTGTATTCACTGCCAACCCCGAAGATTATACCAATCGTGGCTCTATTGTAACACCTTTAAAAGACCGTATAGAAAGCCAGATATTAACGCACTATCCGCGCTCGGTTGAGATCTCCCGCAAAATAACCCAGCAGGAAGCATCGTTGACGCACGAACAACGCGTAAATATTGAAGCAGATGGTTTGGTAAAGGATTTAGTAGAGCAGATCGCTTTTGAAGCGCGTAACTCGGAGTATATCGATAAAAAATCTGGCGTATCTGCCCGGTTAACCATATCGGCTTATGAAAACCTGATAAGCAATGCCGAGCGCCGCATGATCATCAACCGTGAAGACAAAACTTTTGTGCGCATTGCTGATTTTTTGGGTGTGATACCTGCCATCACCGGTAAAATTGAACTGGTTTATGAAGGCGAGTTGGAAGGCCCGGCAAAAGTGGCCAATATCTTAATTGGCAAAGCCATAAAAACCTTGTTGTTAAAATACTTCCCCGACCCGGAGAAAACAAAAAAAGCAAAAGCGCCAAACCCTTATGCCGAAATTATCAACTGGTTTAGCGAGGGCAATACGCTGTCCGTAATTGATGACCTGCCGCTTGCCGAATATAAAAAGGCTTTAAACGAGGTTGCCGGTTTAAAGGACCTGGTTAAAAAGATCCATCCCCGTTTAGTTGAAAGCCAGCAATTAATATTGATGGAGTTTGTATTGCATGGCCTTGCCGAGTTTTCGCAATTAAATAAAGGCTTTTTGGATAATGGCTTCACATTTTCGTATATTATTAACAGCCTGTTCAATATGCAGCCCGATGATGACGATTTGGATATAGACGATGAGCGTTACTAAATGAAGGGACAAGCGTTCACCATACTATTAATAAGCATCATACTTTTACTGGCCGATGCTTATTTTATGGGCGGCATACGTGGCGCTTTTAAAAAAAGGCAATTCCCGCATAAAAGGGAGTTTGCAGTAGTTTACTGGATATTTTCTGTTTTATTAATAACCGGGGTGCTGCTAAGCATCTATGTAAAAATACCGGTTGGCTTGCGGGCAACTATCATGCTCGTGTTCTTTTTAATTTTGATCCTTAAGGTAACGTTTCTGCCTTTTTTGCTGATCGATGATATAAGGCGTTTTATCGTTTGGATAAAAGGGCGAAGTAAAAAACCGGCAAGCAAAGTATTAGCAACCAACCCAATCCCCCGGTCAGAATTTTTAATGAAGGCCGGGCTCATTGCCGGGGCCGTACCACTCACCGCGTTAGGTTTCGGCATAGCTTCGGGCGCGTATGATTATAGGGTAAGATACCAAACACTTTATTTGCCCAATTTGCCAAAATCATTCGACGGCATTAAAATTGGTCAAATATCAGACATCCACTCCGGCAGTTTTTACAATAAAACAGCGGTAAAGGGCGGTGTTGAAATGCTGTTGCGCGAAAAGCCCGACCTTATCTTCTTTACCGGCGACCTGGTTAATAACATAACCACCGAGGTCTACGGCTACCAGGATATATTTAACAAGGTTAAAGCGCCGCTTGGCGTATTTTCTATTTTAGGCAATCATGATTATGGCGATTATTATGAGTTCCCAACCGAGGCTGCCAAAGCAAAAAACCTGGCTGATCTGAAGACCGTCCACAAAAATATGGGCTGGGACTTATTATTGAACGAGAACCGCCGCCTAAAAGTAAGCAACGAAGAAATAGGGATCTTGGGTTGCGAAAATTGGGGCGATCTAAGCCGGTTTCCAAAATACGGCCGCATGGAACCAACCGTAAAAAACACGGATGACCTGCCTGTAAAATTATTATTATCGCACGACCCTTCCCATTGGCGCGCCCAAATATTACCGCAATACCAGCAGATAGATGTAATGTTTTCGGGCCATACGCACGGGATGCAATTGGGCGTACGTACACCCGGCTTTCAATGGAGCCCGGTAGAGTACATTTATAAAGAATGGGCGGGCCTTTACCAGGAGGGCAAGCAGCAACTATATGTAAATGTAGGCTATGGCTTTTTAGGTTTTCCCGGCAGGGTTGGAATATTGCCGGAGATTACGATATTTACACTAAGATCGGCAACTGCCCCGGTGCCGGCAAAAGCTTAAGTTATGGTTGCTTTACTTCTTAAATGAAAAAAATAGCAAAACAGATTGTTGACCTGTTGCTGTTCAGCAATGTTTTTATGGCCTTGTGCGCGGTGGCGCAGGCATTGGTTACCTTTCATCTCATCGGGTCAAAACCGGTATATACCGTATTGGCTTTACTATTTACCGCCACATTAGGCGTTTATAATTTTTGTGTACTGGTTGGCAAACCTGCAGACCCGCAAAACTCTCCAATGGCGTATGTACGCTGGTTTTATGCGCATTACAGGCTAATGGTCACTATAACCATCGTTGCTATACTTTCGTTAATCCCATTGTTCTTTTTAATCTCTACCGAATCTCGCTTACTGCTTATTTTCCTGGCGATCATCTCCTTTAGTTACGGCCTCCCTTTATTTAGTTTTGGCGATCAAAAGTTCGGATTACGAAACATCCCCGGCCTAAAGCCATTCCTCATTACCCTGGTTTGGACCATGAGCACCGTTTTGCTGCCCATACTGGAAGCACAGGATTTGCATCTCACCGCCATCTCCATGCATGACACTACTTTGCTTATCGCTAAACGCTTTTTATTCATTGCCGCATTAACCATACCCTTTGATATCCGTGACTTGTTTGAAGACCGCAAACTGGGCCTTAAAACCATCCCGGTATTGATAGGCGAAAAAGGCGCTTACCTGTTTTGCCAGGTAATGCTTGGCGGCTATATAGTTTTATTGTTTTTGTTCCGCAACAATGGTTTCAGCCTCGATTTCTGGGCGTTAACAAGCACCGCCTTATTAGCAGGCTGGCTCATCTTCAAATCCCGTTGGGAAAAGAATGAATACTATTACTTCTTTTATATGGATGGCGTTTTAATAGTGCAGTATGTAGTATTAATGGCCTTTAACCAGTTTAAATAGTGGCTTCCAATTATGATAATGCCGCCTGGTTTTATGACAGCCTTGCGCGATTGATATACGGCAAGGCGTTGATCAAAGCCCAGGTATATTTACTGCAATATATTCAACCCAACACAAATATTTTAATAGTGGGTGGCGGAACGGGCTGGATATTGGAAGAGCTTACCAAAATTCATCCATCGGGTTTAACCATTGTTTATGTAGAAATATCTGCAAAAATGACGGCGCTCTCCCAAAAAAGAAATACCGGGGATAACCAGGTAACCTTTGTAAATGACGCCATTGAAAACGTCAACCTGTCTGCCAATTTTGATGCAGTAATTACCCCTTTTTTGTTTGATAATTTTACCGAACAAACTTTACAAAAAGTATTCAACCATATCAATACCCAGCTTAAGCCAAATGGAATTTGGCTTAATAGTGATTTTCAACTAACCGGTAAATGGTGGCAAAAAGCTTTACTCAGATCAATGATCTTGTTTTTTAGGGCATTGTGCAGAATTGAATCCAACCATATCCATGCAATTGAACCCTACTTTATTCAAAATGGCTACAGTGTAATTACTGCTAAAACTTTTTTTGGGGAGTTTATTGTTTCGAAAGTATATAAGAAACCGTGAAGCCCTTTAATTTAAAATAGACCGTATCTGTCAAGCTATTTTTCTTTATTGTGCATATTTTTGCTAACGATACTTCTTTTGGGGATTTCTGCTCGTATGGAAGATAGATGTGATTACTATTATTCGCTTTTGGGCAAGGATTCTATAGACGATAAGAAATGGAAAATCTTTAACCCAACATTCTTTGTAATTTGGTCTTCTACCGGAATATTGATCTGGATTTTTAATAATTTGATCTATCTTATTAGCTATTGATTGTTCAAAACGCTCACCTAAGCCGTCTGATTGATCTTCGTAATAATCGAAGGCGTCAAAATATTCTGCTTCGGCTTTAGAAGAGTACTTTAAAATGTAACTCATTTGTGCTGGCGACGTAATCTGGCTTTTAGTTTTACCTCGTCCCAACTAACTCCTTTATCCTTTCCACTTTCAATGTCCTTAACACGCTGATCCATTTCCTTAACAAACGATTCGTCTTCCCAAGGGTCATATTCTACCGCCATTTGATCTTCAAAAATCGAATATACTGCTTTGACTTGTTTGTCGTCAGCAGTATTAATTAAATTATGCAATTTTTCCCTTATAACAGCCGTTGTCATACTTTCTGATTTTGGATATATCAAATTTAATCATTCATTGTAATAATTACAAACCCTATCCCAACACCGGCTGTGCATTGGTCAAACTAAATATATCCGCCATCAAATCATCGCTGGGGTTTACCTTATAGGTTTTTGAAGGCAGCTCTATCAGCATGGCTTCATCGCGTACCTTAAAACGCAAGGTGCAATTCTTTACCGGATACTTTTCGTTGTTGATATTCACCAGTTCCTGTATATTGTTTACCAGCTGGCTGTTAACCGAATGCAATTCTAAAAAAACAGTTAATGATTTGGTTAGCCTATCCCGCATTTCTGATAGCAGGGAGATGGCATTTATCCGCATATCCCAATTATCCTTCTGCCTGAATTTCTCTTCAATAATGCCCTTGATGTGCAGAAAGAAACCCTCAACCAGCATGTTCCTGAATTTCACATAATCATCGCCAAACAGCGCAAACTCGTACGATTCATTATAATCTTCCAATACAAACGTCCCGAATGGCTTACCCGTCTTGGTCATTTTATGTTGAACATTGGATACCAGTCCGCCGATACATATTTCGCCTCTTTTGCGTAGTTGTGCAAAAGCCGCCATTACTTCTTCGCCACCCTCGCCCGAGCGGGCTTTTTGCATATTCTTCAACTCGGAGATGGTAGTGTTGCAATACTTTTCCATTTCCAGTTTATAGTTATCCAGCGGGTGCCCGGTCAAATAAATACCGATTACCTCTTTTTCGTACTTCAGCTTTTCTATCAACGCCCATTCCTCTGCCTCGGGCATGGCAGGCTCAGGAATATAAGATGCTACCGAACCTCCAAATAGTGATGATTGGGTTGTATTTTGTGTATTCTGGTAATCATTAGCATACTTGGTCAAACGCTCCACCCCGGTTAAAATGCCATTTTCCGTCTTGGCGAAAAACTGCGCTCGGTTCAGGCCAAACTCATCAAAAGCTCCCCCATAAACCAGGTTCTCGTATGATTTCCGGTTTACACTTTTTGTATTAGATCGCCGCGCAAAATCATATACCGATACATACGGCCCATTTGCCAAACGTTCTTCAATAATACTTTCAACCGCTTTATCACCTACGCCTTTTACACCTGTTAAACCAAAACGTACCTGCCCCTTGCCGTTAACCGCAAAAGCCATATCCGACTCATTAATATCCGGCCCTAAAACCTCAACACCCATGCGGCGGCATTCTTCCATAAAGAAGGTTATCTTCTCCATGTTGTTCTGGTTATTTAAAACCGCCGCCATATATTCAGACGGGTAATGCGCTTTTAAATAAGCCGTTTGGTACGCCACAAAAGCATAACAGGTAGAGTGCGATTTATTGAACGCATATTGCGCAAATGCTTTCCAGTCGTTCCAAATTTTGGTCAGCTTATCTTTTGGATGGCCCTTAGCAGCGGCGCCTTCCATAAACTGAGCCTCCATTTTGTTGAGCACATCCAGTTGCTTTTTACCCATTGCCTTACGCAATACATCGGCATCACCCTTGCTAAAGCCCGCCAGTTTTTGCGATAAAAGCATCACCTGTTCCTGGTAAACGGTAATACCATAGGTTTCGCCCAGGTATTCTTCCATATCCGCCAAATCAAAGGTGATTGGCTCGTACCCATGCTTACGTTTAATAAAGTTAGGGATATACTCTATCGGCCCGGGGCGATATAGCGCGTTCATGGCGATCAGATCCTCAAACTTATCCGGCTTCAAGTCGCGCAGGTACATTTGCATACCGTCACTTTCAAACTGGAACGTACCATTGGTATCGCCTCTTTGATAAAGCTCGAAGGTTTGCACATCATCAAGCGGTATGTAATCTATATCTATCTCAACCCCATGATTTTGTTTGATAAGCCTTAACGCGTCTTTAAGGATAGTCAGGGTTTTCAGCCCCAAAAAGTCCATCTTGATAACACCTGCATCCTCAATAACACGGCCATCATATTGGGTAACCAGCAGGTCAGAATCCTTTGCCGTGGCAACCGGTACAATATCGGTCAAATCATAAGGGGCAATGATAATACCCGCCGCATGTACGCCCGTATTACGCACCGAACCTTCTAATTTAGCAGCCTCGCGCAAAACCGTCCCACGCAGATCGGTTGCTTTATAGATTGCCTGTAACTCGGGTACCTGGTCAATAGCGCCTTGCAGGGTAATGCCCAAAGTATCGGGCACTAATTTTTTAAGGGCATTTACTTCGGATAAAGGCATATCCAGCACCCGGCCCACATCCTGTATACTGGTACGCGCGGCCATAGAGCCATAAGTGATAATTTGCGCTACCTGGTTCTTGCCGTATTTTTCAACCACATAGTCTATTACTTTCTGGCGCCCCGCGTCATCAAAATCCGTATCAATATCGGGCATTGATTTACGGTCGGGGTTCAGGAACCTCTCGAACAGGAGATTATATTTTAACGGGTCAATATTGGTAATACCGGTACAATAAGCCACCACCGACCCGGCCGCCGAACCACGCCCCGGCCCTATAAACACGCCTATATTACGGCCATGCTTTATAAAATCGGCTACAATTAAAAAGTACCCGGCAAAGCCCATCGTCCGGATGGTAAACAACTCAAAATCTATCCGTTCCTGCACTTCGGGCGAAATATCTATATAACGCTCTTTTGCACCTGTATAAGTTAAATGCTTTAGGTACTCCCATTGGTTAAGGGTATCGGCGTCTGCTGTATTATGTATATTAAATTCGGCAGGGATAACAAAGTTTGGCAGCAGGATGTCGCGCTTTAACTTTAACAGCTCTACCTTATCAACTATCTCATTGGTATTATCTAACGATTCAGGCAGATCTTCAAACAACTTGCCCATTTCGGCTTGCGTTTTAAAATAAAACTGGTCGTTAGGGAAACCAAAACGGTAACCTTTGCCACCTTCTTCATCCGTAGCTATTGGCGTACTTTGCATATCGCCGGTATTTACGCACAGCAAAATATCATGCGCGTTTGAGTCCTGCTGATCCACATAATGCGAATCATTAGAACAGATCACCTTTACATTATACTTTTGGGCATATTTAAGCAAAACAGCGTTAACCGTGTTTTGCTCAGGAATATCGTGGCGCTGTAACTCTATATAATAATCCTCACCAAACAGGTCAAGCCACCATTTAAATTCTTCTTCAGCCTCGGCTTCGCTTTTTCGCAAGATAGCTTGCGGAACGGATGCACCAATGCAACAAGTAGTGGCTATTAATCCTTCGTGGTATTTTAAAACCAGTTCTTTATCAATTCGCGGCCATTTACTGTACAACCCTTCCATATATCCAAGCGAACATAGCTTCACCAGGTTTTTATAGCCCTGGGCGTTTTTTGCCAGCATTAACTGGTGGCAGCGCACATCTTTTTTCTCTTTGGTAAATTGCTTTTTATGCCGGTCTTCCACCACATAAAATTCGCAGCCCACTATCGGCTTAATATTATGCTTACCTGCCTCGGCCACAAACTTAAACGCGCCAAACATATTACCATGGTCGGTAATAGCCAAAGCCTTCATACCGTCGGCAGCCGCCTTTTTATATAGCTTCCCTATATCGGCTGCGCCATCTAATAAGGAGAACTGGGTATGTACGTGTAAGTGCGAAAAATCGGGCATGATATATTTAAAAAAACGAAGAATACAAATCTACCAAAAAACAAGTTTAGGTTTACGGTTGTTGAAAACTCATAGCCTCACCCCACCCCCCCTCCAAAGGAGAGGGACTTAAAAAGCTGAGAAAATCATCTTATCGGTCAAAGTCCTCTCCTTTGGAGAGGATTTAGGTGAGGCTTAAAGCAGGCTTATTAAGTATATAATTATAACTTTTTAGCATATTATTTGTTTATGAAAAATAACAATCAATCTTAACCTTTAGATATATAGTAATAAAATTGGGACGATTTGGACGTATAGCTTTAAAAACCATTCTTTGGATAGTTGCAAGTGTCATCTTTTTGGTGTTGCTTGTAGTTATTTTAATACAGGTTCCCGCTGTTCAAAATTTCGCGAAAGATAAAGCCGTAACCTTTTTACAAAATAAAATTCACACCAAAGTTAAGATAGGCCACATCAGTTTAGGCCTGCCCAAATTATTGGTATTAGAGGATGTTTACTTTGAGGACCAAAAACGGGATACCCTGCTGGCGGGCGAAAAACTAAAAGTGGATATCAGCATGCTCAAACTGCTAAGCCACCAGGTTGAGGTGAACGAGATCAACTTAGAGGGCATTACTTTAAAGGTATATCGCGGTGCGGATAGTGTTTTCAATTTTGATTATATCACCAAAGCCTTTGTCGGCGAACAGAAGAAAGAAGTAAAGCCTACGGATACCACATCCGCCATGAAATTTTCTGTGGATAAAATTATCCTCGATAAAATTAATATCTCTTATAAAGACCTCACCACAGGCAACGATGTAAAATTCCTGCTGGGCCATTTTGATACCCGTATCAAAGATTTTGATATGGATAAAATGAAGTTCACCATTCCAAAAATTACTTTATCCGGTTTTAACGCGCGCATTATTCAAACGCCCATAGGCTCATCTATTGCGCAGGCAGCTACGGTGGACACCGCTGTAAAACCGTTGAACATGACGTTAAAGCTGGGAACCATTGACATATCAAAAATAAAGGTGGATTACCGCAGCAGCGAAATGGCTGCGGATGTTGACTTAGGCAAGTTTTTGGTAGAGATGGATAAAATAGATTTGAAGAACCAGAACGTAGCCATCAAAAACATTGCCTTAAGCAATACCAAAGCCGTATTTACTTTTGCCAAACCCCAAACGGTTAAAAAGGCGGTTAAACAAGCGATAAAAAAACTGGATACGATAGCCGCTAATCCGCAAAGCGGAAAAGGATGGATGGCAACCCTTGCAAAGATCACCTTTACCAACGATGATATTAAATATGATAATGACGCGCAAGCGCCGATAAGTAAAGGGCTGGATTTTTCACATATGCATGTCCGCAATTTGAATGCTGATGCACAGGATTTATCCTATGATCCTAATGTTATGTCGGGTAAAATAAACGATTTTACCTTTAATGAAAAAAGCGGCTTAGCCATCAGTAAGTTTCATACTAAATTCTTTTACGGGCCAAAAAACGTTTACCTAAACGACCTGTATGTGCAAACCCCGCAAACGGTTTTGCAGAAGCAGTTGCAGGTTAGCTACCCTTCTATCGCAGCCATCAGCAAAAATATTGGGTTGCTGCAAATTAATGCCGACCTGGATGGCAGTCGGTTAGGGTTGAAAGACGTATTGCTTTTAATGCCCACCATGAATACTATGGAGCCATTTAAAAGCTACCCAAACTCCGTATTTAAAATTAACGGTAAGGTGACCGGACAGGTTAATAATTTGCGCATCAATAATTTAGACGTTGCGGGATTAAGCAGCACCCATATCAAGGCATCGGCTACGCTAAAGGGGTTGCCGGATGTTAGTAAGGCCTATTTTGATGTAACACTCAACGATTTTAATACTACCCATGCGGATATTGCCAAAGTTGTCCCTGCAAGCATGATCCCAGCCAGCGTGAGCATCCCGAACGATTTGAACCTGAAGGGTACCTTTAAAGGCGGCATTAAAAACTTTACTACCAAACTGGGTTTACGCTCAAGCTATGGGGCTGTAGACCTGGATGCGGTGATGAAGAACGGCAGCAGCAAAACGGGAGCAACCTATTCGGCCGACATAAAGACCAACGACCTGAATGTGGGTGCCTTGATAAAGAAGACCGACATGGTAGGTAAAATAACCCTAAGCGCCAATATAAAAGGCACCGGGCTCGACCCGAAAAAGGCCAGCCTGCAATTTAGCGGCGATGTGGTTAATGCTTATGTAAAGGGTTATAACTATCAAAATTTAAAGCTTACTGGCAGCGCCATCAATGGCAACTATACAGCCAAAGCAAGCATGAAGGATCCTAACCTGAACTTCAGTTTGGATGCCAAAGCGAACCTGAATAAAAAGTATCCGTCAGTTAACGCTATTTTATTAGTGGATAGCATTAACCTTAAAAACCTGCACTTTACTACGGATGAGATGCGTTTTCATGGCAAGATAGTAGCCGATATACCCACCGCCGATCCGGATTATTTAAATGCGGATATAAAGGGAACTGATTTGCTGCTGGTTAATGGAACCAATAGGATAAGGATAGATTCTGTTAGTTTAGTATCAACCGCCAATACTGATAGCAGCACCATCCGCTTAAAAACTCCTTTTTTAAACGCGCACATGGCCGGGAAATATAAATTGGCCGAAGTAGGGACAGCCGTGCAGGATGTGATAAACAAATATTTCAATATGGCCGGTGCTGCCGGTGCAAATACCGTGGCGGCAACAACCAAACCTACCTACTCGGCACAGCAATTTAAGTTTGATGCGCGCATTATAAAAACACCGCTGCTTACGCAATTCGCGCCAACATTAAAACAACTCGACCCTATTGTCATAACCGGGCATTTTAACAGTACAACCGGCGAACTGGTGGTAAATGGCTCGATGCCAAAAGTGGTTTATGGTACAGAGGTTGTGAATAACGTAAGGCTGGTCATCAATACCGGCAATAACGCGCTAAATTATAGTGTAACCGCTGATGAGATCAAGGCTTCATCCTCTGTCGACTTGTTAAATACCAGTATATCGGGCAGCGTACAAAACAATAAATTGAATATCAGTTTGCAGGTACAGGATGCCGCAAAAAAGGAACGTTACCGCATTGCGGGCGTTTTCAGCATTTTGCCCAATGAATACCAGTTTAGTTTTTTGCAAAACGGCTTATTGTTGAATTATACACCTTGGGCAGTTAATGCTGATAATGCTTTACAATTTGGCAGCAAAGGTATTTTGGCAAAAGACTTTACCATCAATAACAGCAACCAGATATTGAGTGTAAACAGCAGCTCGGCAGAAATGAATTCGCCCATTGCCGTCAACTTTAAAAACTTCCATATTGAAACGTTGACGCGGCTGGCACAACAGGACTCGCTACAGGTTGGCGGTGTAATTAATGGCGACGCGAACATCAGCGACTTTCAAAAATCAATGAAATTTACTACGGCCTTAACTATTAACGATTTTAATTTTAAAGGCGATACGGTTGGCAATATCGCGCTGAAAGTAAATAACCAAACCGAAAATGCTTATGCCGCAACCATGAATATAACTGGTAAAGGCAACCAGGTAAATTTAACCGGGCTGTATTATACCACGCCCGAAAGCAAATTTGACCTTACCCTCGACATCGTAAACCTGAACATGAAAAGTATTGAGGGCTTTAGCTTTGGCAGTATCCGCAATTCAAAAGGGGCAATTACGGGGCAGCTAAAAATATCGGGTACAACTGCCGCGCCGGTTATTAGGGGCGATGTGAATTTTAACCAGGTTGGCTTTAATGTGGCAATGCTTAACTCGTACTTTACCATGCCTAAAGAAAGCATAACCTTTAATGAGGAGGGCATCCGTTTTAATAATTTTACGCTGGTCGATTCAACCAATAACAAAGCCGTCATAACCGGCTCTGTCTATACCAAAACCTTTACCGATTTTAAATTCGGGATGAATATTCACACCGATAATTTCAGGGTTATCAATTCTACCCGGGCAGATAACCCATTGTATTATGGTAAGCTATACCTCAACAGCGACATCAATATAAAAGGCGATATGGATAAGCCTATTGTTGATGCTACTTTAACCGTTAATGATAAGACCGACCTTACCATTGTGTTGCCAACCGATGACCCAAGTATCGAAGATAGAAAGGGCGTGGTTGAAGTGATCAACGAGAAAGCGCCTAAACTGGATTCCATATTACTGGCACGAAGGCTGGATTCGCTCAAAAAATCTAACCTGAAGGGATTGGATGTTGTGGCTACGGTCAACATCAGCAAAGCGGCAAAATTTACCATTGTAGTTGATGAAAGCAACGGCGATGTAGTTCATTTACAAGGCGAAGCACACCTTAACGGTGGTATTGACCCAAGCGGGAAAACAAATTTAACCGGAACTTATACCGTTGAAAGCGGATCATATAATCTTGCTTATGCCACGGTAAAACGCAATTTCATATTCCGAAAAGGCAGTACCATTACCTGGACAGGGGACCCTACCAGCGCTAATATAGACCTTACTGCTATTTATGTGGCCAATGTGCCGCCGATAGATTTGGTACAACAGCAACTGGGCGGCGATAATACATCGGCAAATGCTACCCAATACAAGCAAAAATTACCCTTTAATGTAGACCTTAACTTAAAAAATCAATTGCTAAAGCCGGATATCAGCTTTGATATTGTATTACCGGATAGCAGTTACGAGGTATCGCCGCAAGTTGTACAGGTAGTTAATGACCGCTTATCGCAGGTACGTGCGGACCAAAACGAAATGAACAAACAGGTTTTAGGTGTATTGGTACTGGGTCACTTTATTGGCGACAATCCTTTACAAAGCCAGGGCGGCAATACAGGTATCAATGGTGCTATCCGTAACAGTGTGAGCGGTTTATTGTCGGACCAATTGAATAAACTGGCCGGCGACCTTATCGGGGGCGTTCAGTTGAGTTTTGGGTTGACATCCGGCGCTGACTATTCTACCGGTGTGCAACAAAACCGTACGGACCTAAATGTTGGTTTATCTAAAAAGTTTTTAAATGACCGTGTAACCGTAATGGTTGGTAATAATTTTAACCTGGAAGGCCAAAATCAACCGGGGCAAAAAACTACCGATATAGCCGGCAATGTGTCTGTAAATTATAAACTTACTGAAGACGGGCGTTACATGGTACGCGCTTACCGCAAGGATGAATTTATCGTTGTTGAAGGCCAGGTTGTTGAAACCGGTGTAGGTTTCTCTTTAACTTATGAGTATAACCGTTTTAAAGAACTTTTTGCAAAACGGACGCAGGAAGAAAAAGAGCTAAAGAAAAAATACAAGCAGGAAGAAAAAGATAAAAAGAAAGAGCAAAAGGAAGCAGATAAGCAACATGACGCGACCGTTGCCGAAGTACCGCCTACAAACCAGGCTAAGCAAAATCCTACCACACCCAACTAACCTATGGCCAAACGTAGCTACATATTTATATTAATTGCTGTTTTAATAAGCGCCTGTAGTACTACAAAGTATTTGGCGCCCGGTCAAAAATTGTACACAGGCGGCGAGGTAAAGATAGATGACAAGGCGATCAAAAAGAGTGATGCGAAAGAATTGAAAGAGGAAATGGAGGGGCTACTGAGGCCCATACCCAACGGCAAAATATTAGGCTTGCGCTTTAAGTTATGGGTTTACGATAAAACAAGAACCAACAAAAAAAGAGGTTTAAGACACTATCTGAATACACATTTTGGCGAACCGCCTGTTTTAGCAAGCTCGGTAGACCTGGTTAAAAACAGTGCCATCTTACAAAACCGCCTGCAAAATGAAGGTTATTTTGTAGCACAGGTAAGTGGCGATACCATAGGTAAAAAGAAAACAGCAAAGGCGGTTTATACCGCGCAGATAGGGCCTGCCTATCACTACAATAAAATTGTGTTCCCTGATGGAAAGAACGACCTGGATACTGCAGTTGCCGGTACCGCTAAAGAAACTTTTTTAAAGGTTGGTGATAAATACAACCTTGATGTAATAAAAAATGAACGCATAAGGATAGATGCCAAATTAAAAGAAAGGGGCTTTTATTATTTCGCACCGGAAGACCTGATCATGAAGTACGACAGCTCGACCGTGGGAGACCATAAAGTAGATATGTTTGTAAAGGTTAAGGAAACCACGCCCGAGAAAGCACGGGAAATTTACAAGATCAGGAATATTTATGTTTACCCGCATTATACGCTGAAGGATACCTCATTAAAATTAGATTCGGCAGTAAAATACCGCTGGTATAATGTAGTCGGGGGTACAAAAACGGTAAGGCCTTTTACCTTTAAGCAATCGGTATTGCTGCATCCCGGCGATACCTACAACCGTACCGAACATAATAACTCATTGAACCGTTTTATTGAATTAGGACCATTTACTTATGTAAAAAATCGTTTTGAAGATGTAAGCACCGATTCGCCTAAATTGGATGTGTACTACTTTTTAACCCAGGCTAAAAGAAAATCATTAACTGCAGAAATTATAGCCCGCCAAACATCGGCTAACTATGACGGTACGCAACTTAACTTAACCTTCCGCAACAAGAATACGTTTAAGGGCGCCGAATTATTTACAGTAAACTTTTTCACCAGTACCGATAAGCAATTTGGTTCCTACCAGCATGGTTTCAGCGTTTACCAGTTTGGCGTGCAGCCATCGGTTACCTGGCCCAGGTTTATAAGTCCGTTTGATTTTAAAACGGATAATGCGTTTATCCCGCATACCATATTATCAACCGGGTATACGTTAACAGATCGTGCGTTACTATATAATTTGAACTCGTTCAACGCTTCATGGGGTTATCAATGGAAACCGAGTATACACAAACAACATACGCTCGACCTGATGGATTTTAACTACGTAGCATCAGCCAATGTTACCCAGCTTTATAAGGACAGTATCAAAAAAACGGGCAATCCAACCCTCAAACACGTTATTGATAACCAGTTAACCTTTGGGCCAAGCTATAGCTATACTTATGATAATACTACCGAGAGTTTCCGGACAAATTCATTTTATTATATGGGCAAGGTTAGCCTTTCGGGTAATATATTGGGTATTGTGACCGGGGCTGATACATTAAAAGGAAAAGTAAAAACCTTGTTTGGCACACCGTATAACCAATACATCAAATTAGAGAACGAGATAAGGTACTTTCATAAGCTGGGGCCGAACAGTAAATTAGCTACACGGTTATTGGTTGACTTTGGTTATACTTATGGCAACTCTACCATTCTGCCCTATTCGCAGCAATTTTTTATTGGCGGCGCCAACAGCTTGCGGGGTTTCCAGGCAAGAACACTGGGGCCAGGGGCATATGACTACCGCACTTCGGTAGGCTATACAGGGAATCAATTTTTGCCTGATGAATCGGGAGATATAAAAATAGAGGCTAATGCCGAGTACCGCGCAAAGCTATTCAGCATTGTAGAAGGCGCTGTTTTTGCTGATGCGGGCAATATATGGCTGCTACATAATGAAGGCTTAGCGGGCGCTACCTTCGGTAAAAACTTCTTAAGTCAGATGGCATTGGACGCGGGGGTTGGGTTGCGCTTTAACTTATCAGTACTCATACTGCGTACCGACCTTGGTTTCCCGCTTATTAACCCATCATTGCCGGCAGGGCAACGTAATTTGTTTAACCAGGTGAGGCTTAGCAGATCAATATTCAACCTGGCTATCGGGTATCCATTCTAATAAGTGAATTAGCGAATGTTTGCATTAGTGAATGGCAAACAGTGTATTAACCGGCATTAAAGAAAATTTAATCCTTAGTTTAACAATTAATCTTTTCTTAATATAATAATTTAGATATAAATTTATTATTATTGAGGGTCAATACATAGTTACAGTGCCGGGGAAACTACCTATTCGTTTTATTTTTATGCTAATCTATTTTTAGATGGCCCTTCCAAAGAAAAATAGGGTCCTTGTAGCTGTAAGCCTGCTTATAATAGCCGTTGATATTATAGCAATCGGGGGATGGTTATTCAACATTCCTTTTCTGCAAAGCATTTTATTTGGCTTTGCCTCCATGAATGTTAACGCGGTTTTATGTTTGCTTTTATTTGGCACCGTTATCTTTTTTATCCAAATCCGTTTGATGAATGCCAATCTCGAAAAATTGGTTGAAGAACGATCTGCTGATTATGAGAAAAGCGAAGAAAGGTACCATTCACTGCTCGAACATGCATCTGACGCAATTTATGTATTGGACATGAACCGGAACTTTACCCACGTAAACGACAGTATGTGTAGAATGACCGGGTATAGCCGGGAGGAATTACTGGAAATGAATGTGGAAGAAATTATTGACCCGGAAGAGTTAAAAATAGATCCCCTGCCCAAGCCCCATTCACATTCTATAGTACGCGAAAGAAGGTTCTTACAAAAAAACGGGCATGTTTTTACTGTCGAAGTTAATGTAAAGGTATTTGCCGACAATATGACGTTGGTTATTGCCCGCGATATTACCGACCGAAAACAGGCCGAAGAATTTATTTTGCGCGAAAAAACACTCTCAGACACGATAATAAACAGCCTGCCCGGTATATTTTACTTACAAAACGATAAGGGTGATTATTTACGCTGGAACAAGAATTTTGAGGCGGTTACGGGTTATACTGCCAAAGAAATAAAGCAACGTTCTTTTAAAAGCTTAATAGTTGAAGAAGACCGCGAATTGGTACTTGCAGCCGTAAAAAAAGTATTTGCTAAGGGCTATGCTATGGTCGAGGCTAAGGCACTAACCAAAAGCGGGAGTGTGATCCCTTACTTATTAACCGGGAGTGCTATTTTATATGAAAACCAACAATGTTTATTAGGCGTAGGTATTGACATTTCAAAGCGAAAAAAAGCCGAAGAAGAATTAAAATCGTCTGAACATAAATACAAACTGCTTTTTGAAAGCAACCCCTTGCCTATGTGGATGATAGCCAGGGATGATATGACTATAATAGCTTATAACGAAGCTGCGGCAAAACTTTACGGCTATACCAGCAAAGAGCTATTGAATAAAAGCGCCACTTTATTCAGGCCGGTTGAGGACCTGGAAAAACAACGGGAACGGTATGAGAAAGATATAGATGAATCGGATATAAGTATTGTAAAACATTTAAAGAAGGACGGAACCGTCATATATGTGCAGATCATAGCCCACGAAATTATTTTTGAAGGCCGGGCGGTAAGGCTTTCGTTAACCAACGATATTACAGAAAAGTTAAAGGCCGAAGAGTTGCTCCAAAAGTCGGAGGCTAATTTGCAAACTATATTAAATACCACCAATACCGCTTATTTACTGTTCGATCTTGATTTGAAAGTATTGGCGTTTAACCACAGTGCAGTTGAGCTGATAAACGAGCATTACAGCCGTTTGCCCGCGAAAGGTGATTGTTTTTCTAACTATTTCCCGGAAGATAGTTTCCCCCGGTTTATCAGTTTTGCAAAGCAGGCGTTAAACGGGAACATTATTACTCACGAACTTGATTACCGGCAGGCCAGCGGAGCGGTATTTTGGTACAATGTAAGGCTGGTGCCGATAACAAACGACAATAAAGAAATATTAGGCATGATGATGGCGCTGTATGACATTACTGAACGGAAAAATGCCGAACAGGACCTTAAAAGCGCTTACGGACGGATACAAAGCCATGTGGATAGCATAAAAGAAATGGCCTGGAAACAATCGCACCTGATACGCAGCCCGCTGGCTAATTTAAAGGGGCTAGTGAACCTGCTTAAAGAAGACCCAACCGATGGCGAGGCGCTGACCCTTATCGGTGATGAACTTCACCGTATGGATACCATTATTATTCAAATGGCCGATGACGCATCGGATAGTTAGTTTATAGTCAATAGACCATAGTCCATGGTAAGAGAGGAGACTCTTTATTAACCAAGTTTTAACTCCTGCCTGCAAAGGCGTGTGCTGCTTAGACTGTATAGTATGAAGAACGAAAGCAACAATATCCAAAAAACAGGATGAAAATACCGGGGATTTAACCAGTGGATATTATATTCCCTGCCAAAGAAGCCCATGCAATTTAATAAGAGGTTTACTATTAATATTAAGAAAGCGCCATAGCGTGCTACATGATTTTTCACCATTGACTGTTTGCCTTTATCTAACCTGATTTTTCGTCCTTGCCACCAGGCATAGAATTGTGTGCCGACGGCTACCACTACCATCAGGATCATCATAAAAACTGAGATTGTTCTATACGTTACTTTATTATTCGGCAGGTAAAAGCCGATTATAACCAACAAAATAACTAACCCGATAACCTGCCAGCTTAGGTAGCTGCCAAAATTGCTCCATAATGTTCTTCGCAGCTTTGCGCGGTAAGCCATTTCATATTCTTTAGAAATATTTTGAAACGCCCAAAAGCCGGGAAAATGCGCTTCCATCAGTTCGTCAAAAACATATACGACATTACGCTCATCACCACCCGCGCGGGCAGTTTCAACAGCAGATACCATGTGATCTTTGATCTCGTCATAGATCTCCTGGTATTTAATATCGTACATCTCCATACGATGGTTGATGTAGTTTAGGTCGATGTTATTTAGTTTCATTTTAACAATATATAATCCGGGGTTCAATCTTGCTATTAGTTATCCGTTTTTAAAACCTGCTTACATAAACGAATCGTGCTTAAACTATAAATGGTAAAAAAGCATAAAAGTGTTATGTATATAAATGGCGAGTAACGGAGCGGGTTTAAAAGGGATAAATGCCAGGGTTTAGCAAACCTGAAAACAAATAAAGTAACAAAAGTTAGCCCTGTAAGATATTGTGAAATACTTAGCATATAATTCTTCACCAATGATCGTTTCTTTTTATCGGTTTTAGTGTTTTTAACCATAAACACGATGTACATAGTAGGCCAAAACGATGTTATAATAGTAGCGAAGAGCAGGATGGTATTTAAAGTGTTGTTTTGAGGCAAATAAAATGAAGTTACAATAAGTATAATGACTACTGCAACAGTTTGCCAGTTAAGGTAATGCTTAAAATTTACCCTGAATTCTTTCCCGATCTTTTTATGATAAGCCATTACGTTTTGTAAAACTATTCGCCTTATCTCCTTTGCATTACCAAAATGAGTATCCATAATGTCATTAAATACCAGTTCAATATCGCGCTCGTCATTATTGTTACGGGTGGTTTCAACGGCACTTATTACATGATCTAATAACTCATCATATATCTCCTGGTATGGTATCGGGTATGTTTCCATACGCTGATTAATGTAGTTTATGTCAACGTTATTTAGTTTCATCACTTAATATTCTATTGAGTTATACTTGTTTTGAACTCATCCTTATAAACTCTATAATAAGCTAAAGTATGCAGCGCCCAAAGAACCAATAACGGGACTAATACAATGGGATTGATATTTTTAAACCAATCAATTGGCGAATACCCGAAAATAGCGCCGGATATGATGAACATCGCAAATAATAGGGGTGAAATATAATCCAGCCATTCAAATATACTATCCTTAACAGATCTTTTCGGCCTGGTAAATATATAACCCGCCGAAATATTCCTTATCTGCCAAAGTACCCGCGGGGTCATCCGCAGGACGGCAAATATTCCAATAAACACCCAAAAATTAAACCATGATTGTTTGGTTACCCAATAAAATAAAATAGCAAGTATAACTGTGATCCCTACATGTGGGAATTTAAAATAGGCTATAAGGTGATCTAAATATTGATGCTGTATCTCTTTAAATATAGTTTTCTTATATTGCTTTTCAGTCAGGCTCATACCTTCAAAACCGCCAAAGTCGGCAGCAACTATGCTTTCTACTGCATCCTCGAAAGGCATATTATCGGGCTTGGTTTCTAAGGCGCTTAATATATGGTCGTAAAATTCGGTATAGGTTTCGCGGTACCATAAATTTTTGCTGAGGTATTTGCTTAAAAACTGCTGCTGCTCTGCTGTTGGTTTCATTTTATTGCGGGTTTAAGGTTTAACAACAATTGCAGCTGGTCTATAAAAGCCTGCGCTTCCTCAATTTTACTGGTTACTTCTTTGCCGCCATGCTCGGTAAGGCTGTAATATTTTCGGGCGCGGCCATCTACCACCTCAACCGTGGTTTCTAAAAAGCCATCAGCTTCCAGCTTATGCAATGCGGGGTATAAAGCGCCTTCGGTAAGCAGTATGCCGCCTTCGGATACTTCTTTAACCTTCTGCGTAATTTCGTAACCATACATGCGGTCCTTACTTTCCAGCAGTTTCAGGATGATGGTTTGCAGCGTGCCTTTTAATAATGGATTGGGATTCATAAAGCAAACATATAAATTATTTACATACATAACAAAATTATGTATGTAAAATTTAAAATAAAAAAAACTCCAACTGGTAGGTCGGAGTTTTTTTATTGTGAGGGGTGTCATGCTGAGGCCCTCGAAGCATAGGCGTAAAGGCCCTCGCACGCAGTCTTCGACAAGCTCAGACTGACAACGCTTCCTACGTATCTATCCTTGCGTACTTCGCGTTCTTTTCAATAAACGCGCGGCGTGGCGCTACTTCATCGCCCATTAACATGGAGAAAGTATGGTCGCACTCGGCAG
>Ga0193702_1000148_pt1 | contig 27689 bp, 18 predicted proteins | sample U3a1metaG_FD_143060 | JGI IMG/M metagenome (GOLD analysis project Ga0193702, IMG submission 143060) | Soil microbial communities from a riparian zone of the East river system, Colorado, United States - U3a1 | ecosystem: Environmental > Terrestrial > Soil > Riparian zone | place: USA: East River... | reverse complement strand
TTCATAAATCGCTGGCAGTGCTGATGGATTCGCTGCTGTTTAAGCCTTTGGGCATGAAGGACACCTATTACTGGAGTGACAGGCTTGACACCACCCGTTTTGCCATGTGGCACGACGGCCAGGGCAAACGCTATAGCACTTCAATCCAAACCCCGGTAAACGCTGCCGACGATTTGATTACGACTATAGCTGACTACTGCCGCCTGGGGATCTATGCCATGGAACTGGCCGGTGAAGGCGGTCCGGTTTACGGCGAAATGGTCAAAGCGCAACGAAAGACCAAACCAGGTAATGCCTCCGGCCTGGGTTGGGGACTGGTGGATGGCCTGCCGGGCGGTGAATATGCCTTGCAACATGGGGGCTCGGATATTGGCGTACGGACAATGGCTGTTTTCCTGCCCAAATCAAAAAGCGGTGTCGTAGTCATGACCAACGCGGATAACGGCGAATTCATCTGCGACCGGGTCATCAAACGTGCGCTGGCAGCAGGTACGCAGATCCTGGCCACAATGAACAGATCGGCAACTAACCACGAAAGAATTGCCATTGACGACCGGTTACTCGAAAGCTATGTTGGTACCTATGAACAGAGCAATGGCAAACTGGTAAAAGTAGAGAAAGAAGGCAACGCATTAAAGGTATCCGGCGATGGTGTGCCAACAGTGGTCGTATTTCCGGAATCAGCCAATAAATTCTTTATGGACGGCTATGATGTGCAGCTGCAGTTTCCGGACACTAATTCCCTGGTTGTATTCGAAGGCGGCAAACAAGTATTAAAAGTTAACCGTAAATAGGATGAAAAAGCACCTTACCGCCTTGATGATCTGCCTGGCATTGGCCGCGCAGGCCCAAACAATTAAAAGCTTAAAAAAAGATATGTACGGCATTGCGGCCGATGCCACCGAAGGACGGTTCACCGGCTCCCCGGGTTACCTGAAAGCTGCTAATTATGTTGCCCGGCAGCTCAGGGCTTCCGGGCTGAAAACCACCTTTCAACCGGTGCCGTTTATTCGCGACAACTATGACGCCAGCTTCATCACCGTAAACGGCGCGACATTCCCTCACCGGGGTGGTAATTTCATAATCTTGCAACGAGCGGTGCAGCAAACCGGCGAATGGGTGGTTTTGCCGCAGAGGCCTGATTCAACCGAAACAGACGTTCTGTTGAAGCAAAGAGTTGCAGGTGTTATCCTGCTGCCAAGTATAGAGCAGGCGAAAGACTGGGAGACGACCGTGATCAGGCAGTACCGCTTCGGTTACATGCATTACTTGGCTGATTATGTGCCGACCAACGCATCGCTAACTTTTATTTTAGTCAGCCCATCAATAGCAGAAACACTAAAAGCTGAAAAGCCCCGGGTGAATCTCAAATACAAACAGGAGCAAATTAATGGCTATAACGTAATTGCCACGCTTCCGGGGACGGGTAAACAATTGCAGGATCAAACGATAGTAGCGGGTGCGCACCTCGATAATATCGGCAGGCTTGGCAATCATATTTATAACGGAGCCAATGACGATGCCAGCGGCTGTGTTGCCCTGTTGGCTTCAGCAAAAGCCACCGCTGCACATCCCACAAAACGGCCATTGACGTTCGTATTCTATTGTGGCGAGGAATTGAATTTATTTGGTTCGCGCTATTTTACGGATCACCCGCCGGTACCGGTAAAAAACATCCTGGTGAATATTAATCTTGAACAGGTGGGTAGCAAGCACCGTTCGTTCAGGGGGATCTGGGCCGTTGCAACGCCCGGGTTTGAGAAGGATTTCCATAACAGTGGAAAAGCCTTTCCGGAGTCAGAACTGAAATATACACCCATCGATAGTCTATTGAATGAGATCAGTAATACGGATACTTATAGCTTTATGAACAAAAGTGTACCTTCCGTTTTACTGTCGTCGGGCGGTTTTGATGAACACCATTCACCGCTGGATAAGATCGACCTGATTGATTTTGAGCATTTGCAAAAAGTAGCCCTGCTTTTAAATGAATTTATTACCAGGTTAGGAAATAAATGACCGAAGGCGTCCAGCTGAATTAAGTAAAAAAGAGGCTGTATCTTTTGATTGGGATACGGCCTCTTCTCATCTAAGCCTGCAAAACTTATTTATTCAATATCATAAAAATGGATAATCAGTATATCCTTTTTCGCCCCCGCCAAATATGATGGTGGGGGTGTGCAAACACCTCAACAATGATTGAGGTATTCGTTAATTTTTAATACCAAAAGTAAAAGCGAAACAGGATCATTAACACGATCACATTTTTTTGTAAATTCGTAACACTTTGACCATATTAATCAATTAACTACTAATTTCGATTTTCTTTACTTTCAACACATATCGGTGCGCTAAAAGCGCACGGAATAGAATGGCGAAACCTATTTATCAACATGAAACTTAAACTAAGTATTTCCCTGGTTGCTCTGCTAACCATGCTTTATTTCGGCGCCTTTGCTCAAACCAAAAAGACGAAAAAGACAAAAGATGAGGTTGAATATGTTAATCCGCTAGTCGGCACAGCTATTACAGGGTTTGCTAAAGGTTTGGACGGTGGCGGTACCATGCCTTGCGTAAATGTGCCCTTTGCTATGACTAACTTTGTTGCACAAACCGGGGAAAACAAAATGAGCCGGATGTGCTACCAGTACGAGGATAAAACGGTTATTGGTTTCACGGCCACTCATCAGCCAACTGTTTGGATGGGCGATTATGGGTATGTTTCCATTATGCCGCAAACAGGCAAATTAAGGGTTTTACCTGAAGAGCGCGTATTAATTTATGACCACAAAGATGAAGTTTCCAAACCATATTATTATTCAGTTAAGTTAAACGCAGGGGATGACGCGAAAATTAAAGCGGAAATTGCCGGGGCTAATACCTGCGGGATGTTCCGGTTTACCTTTCCCGAAGCGCACGAAGCACACCTAATCATCCAGGGGATAAATTTAAACCCGCTGCTTGCAGATTCGGCCAATGATTATACTTCAAGAATTAAAAACTTAAGAGGCTATGTTCATATTGATACCATCCATAATGAAATAACCGGTTATAACCCCGACAGGCAATCGGCCCAGCTTGGCCCAGAGCTTAAGAACTTTAAGGGTTATTTTGTAATCAGGTTCAGCAAAAAGATAAGCAGTTATGGTACCTGGGATAAGCAAATTATAAACAAAGGCAGCAAAAGCCAGTATGGTACACGCATGGGGGCTTACATTTCTTTCAGCACCAAACCCAATGAAGAAGTTAAAGTTATTGTAGCTACTTCATTCATTAGTTTAGCACAGGCAAAAGCTAATCTTCAAAAAGAAATTACAGGCTGGGATTTTGAAAAAGTAGTGAAGGCAACACGTAACCAATGGCAGCAACAGTTAAAAGTAATAGGCGTAAGCGGGGTAACGGATGAGCAAAAGACCATTTTTTATACCGCGCTATACCACACACTGCTATTTCCGCGACAGTTTTCAGAATATGGAAAATATTACAGCGCATTTGATGATAAGGTTCATAATGGAATTTCCTATAATGATTATTCTATTTGGGATACCTTCAGGGCCCTGCATCCCCTCTTGATCCTTACGCAGCCGCAAAGGGTAAATGGCATGGTGCAATCATTGCTGCAAATGTACAAAGAGGGTGGGTGGATGCCTATGTGGCCCAATCCAACTTATACAAATATAATGATCAGCACACATGCGGATGCTGTTGTTGCAGATGCTTATGTAAAGGGCTTTCGCGGGTTCGATGTTAACCTGGCGTACCAGGCGGTACATAAAGATGCTTTTACGCCACCCGATGGGGATACTCAAAAAAGCTGGGGCGACCGTGACCTTTGGACAAGCTTTGAAGCCCGGGGCGGCCTTACCAATTATCATAAACTAGGGTATGTGGCGGTTGATAAAACCAAAGAATCTGTATCACGTACAATAGAATATTCTATTGATGATTACTGCGTTGCTCAAATGGCTAAAAGAATGGGTAAGAAAGAGGATTACCAAAAAACAATTGCCTGGAGCAAAAATTATAAAAACGTGTATAATTCATCAACCGGGTTTATGGCTCCACGCAGTTCTGACGGCAATTGGGCGTCAAACCCCAATGTCGGCTTTACCGAAGGAACAAAATGGACCTATACTTTTGGCGCCATGCATGATGTGCCGGGGATGATCAGCCTTATGGGCGGAGGGGAAAAATTTGCTGAAAAGCTTACGGAGAACTTTGAAGGCGGCCATTACCGTGCAGATAATGAACCCGGCCATCATTATCTTTATTTGTTTAATTATTGCGGGATGTCCTGGAAAACCCAGGAACTTGTTCGTCAGCATAGTTCTTCAGAAAACTTCAGGAATGCACCGGTTGGTATAAATGGTAATGACGATTGCGGACAAACATCTGCCTGGTATATTTTTAATACCCTTGGATTTTACCCGGTAAGCCCGGCATCAGGATACTATAGCATAGGCGCTCCCCAGTTTCCGAAAATTGTATTAAACCTGGTAAACGGCAAAAAGCTTTCTATAAAAGCCATAAATTTATCAGCTAAAAATAAATACGTAGAAGAGGTAACTTTTAATGGTAAGCTAATAAAAGATCATCGTATTGCCCACGCGGATATTGAAAGGGGAGGGACACTGATTTTTAAAATGTCCGGTTGGCCGGCGGAATAAAGTGCAGATACAACGAAATGATTTTTTAAGTGAAATGTGGGTATCTTCAGCTCCTAAATCTTCCGGCGTCTATTGAATATCCGGAAACCCGTCACGCATCATTGGAATTATTAAGAGAGTTAATGAAATCAAACTAGCATTGGAAATATCGGCGAATATCGGCCAGGTAAGCTTCCTGGTTTGATCTTTTAAAGACAATATCACGGCATTGGTTAAATTTAACAAATGTCTTTAGCGCTTCGGCAATTTCTTCTGTCATGGTTTCACTGAGCTCCACCGCTTCAAAATGGAGGTTATGAACAATGAGTACCTTTTGCTTCCGGTCGGCCTTGGCATCCATCCGCGCAACAAATGTATCACCAACCAGCACCGGCAGAGAAAAATAACCGTATTTTCGTTTTGCCGCCGGTACAAAACATTCTACCTGGTAATCAAAGTCGAAAAAGTCTCTTAACCGGTGCCTGAACACATTCAGGATATCGAAAGGTGAAAGGATAAAAGCCTCGCCAGATAACCGGACCTCCGTTTCCTGGTCTCGCAGTATATAAAGCGACGCGGTTTTCAGTCCTTCAATCATCACTGTCCGCACTTCGCCTTCTGCCACCATTTTCGCCAGTTCCTGTTTAACCAAATGTCCTTTCACAAAACGGGCGCGCCAGGCCATTTCTTTCAGGTACGCGATTCCCAGTGCGCCCAAAGTTCGCCGGATCACAAAACGGGCAAATTCTTCGGCAGTTGGCACCGCCAAATCCATATCCACGGGGACCATGTTCAGCGGCAGATCATATACTTTGTGAAAGCTTTTGTTACGGATTATCATTAGTTTGCCTTCAAAATATAGCCGTTCGAGTGCTACCTTGGCTGGCCGCCAGTCCCACCAGCCTGAGCTAGCCTCCAGCCGGTCGTTCTCAAAGTCACCTACCATCAGGGGGCCTTCTCGCTCTATCCTGTCGAGCACCTGCTTCATGAGCCTGGTCTCAGCCGGGGTAAGGGGCTTCCTGTTCAGGGCAAAACTTTCTTTGATCGGCATTGAAAAGCGGAAGTCCTGCATGGGGAGATAGCCTGCATCAGAAGTGAAAAACTCATAGATGCGGCCATCCGCTGTAAGTTCTTCCAGCCATTCCTGTTTATAATCTGGTATCCGCGCGGCCATTACATGGTGGTGCGCCCGTTCCACCACATAATTAGTATCTAATTGTACAAACCCCAGGTGATCTATCAGCCGGTAAACCGCTTTGCAGCCCGTTCCGAACTGGGACCGTTTGGCAAGCCCGGCAGCATGCAGAATGATCCTTCGGGCTTGCGGCTTGGAAAATATCAGTGGTTCCATCAGTGCAAAATAAAAAAAAATATTGGGGTAATACCGGTATGCCTTTCTTATTGCACTAAGACCGATTTCAGGCAAAAAATAGGTAGAGCCTCATTATTGACGCTCTACCTTATGGGGTAATACCAAAAGTACAGATGCCGGACCATTGGTTATAAACCTGCCGAAGCAGACACCGCCACTGCTTTTATAAGTTGCTTTTAACGGCTTTGTACTTCAATAATTAATTTGATGGGATTGCACCAATTTGTTGCATAATCCCCAGTAAATCCGGATGACCATATTCTTCAATAATTTTAGCATTTAACAGGCGATAAAAATTAAAAGCCTGCACTTTTATCGGCTTTCCTGTTGGTAGCACACCCAAAAACGGACCATTATGAGTGCCTTGCATAGTAAAGCGTGCCGCTATTTTATCACCTTCAGCTACTAAATCATCCAGCGTCCATTGAATATCCGGAAAACCGTCCCGCATCATTTGAATTATTTCAAGATAACCACCCGGGCCAGTCATAGGCTCGGTACGTCCGGGTACATAAAATATCGCCTGTGGGGAAATGAGTTCTTCAGCAAGATCAGTACTGGCCGTATTGATGAATTTCACAAAACGTTGCATAACCTGTTTATTTGTTTCTGTTGCCATATGATATATTTAAAGTGGATTGAAAATAAAACTATAGTTATTTTATGTGATATGTAGCAAATTGAGTTGGTTAGCGGTCAATCACGGACATGTTCCCCTCGTCGTGGCGTTCACCTACAGCCGGAGTTAGGTTGTTCAGCCGCTCCAGTTGGCTGGCATTCAATTCAAGCAGGTCGGCCGCAATGTTCTCCTCCACGCGGGCCACGCGCTTTGTACCAGGAATAGGAGCTATGTCGTTACCCTGTGCAAGTAGCCAGGCCAGCGCCACCTGTGCTGGCGTGGCATTCACCTGAATCGCCACTGCCTTCACTTCATTCACAATGCGGAGATTGTGCTGAAAGTTCTCACCGGTAAAGCGCGGGTTGGTTTTGCGCCAGTCATCATCGGAGAGCTGATCAGGTGATTGGATGTCGCCGGTAAGAAAACCGTGGCCAAGCGGTGAGTAAGGCACAAATCCGATGCCCAGTTCGCGCAGCAAAGGCAGGAGCTCGGCCTCGGGGTCACGGGTCCACAGGGAATACTCTGTCTGTAATGCAGCGATTGGATGGACGGCGTGTGCACGGCGGATTGTGTCGGGGCCTGCCTCGGACAGCCCAATGTAGCGAACTTTGCCCTCAGCAACAAGCTTAGCCAGCGCTTCGACTGTATCTTCGATTGGTGTGTTCTGATCAACCCGATGCTGATAGTACAGGTCGATGTGGTCAGTACCAAGCCGCTTCAAAGAGCCCTCGACAGCAGTACGGACGTTCGCCGGACTGCTGTCAATAACACCCGGACCGCCGCCGGCATGCGAAACGAGGCCGAATTTTGTAGCCAACACTACCTGATCCCGACGGTTTTTGATAGCCCGGCCCACGAGTTCTTCGTTAGTATAGGGGCCGTAAATCTCGGCGGTATCGATGTGCGTAACACCCAGGTCGAGCGCCCGGTGGATGGTGCGGATGGATTCAACATCGCTGCCTGCGCCGATATTATAGTAGCCAGACATCGACATGGCGCCGAGTCCCAGCCGGGAGACTTCGAGTCCTCCAATTGATATGTGTTTCATGCTGTTTTTCTTATTTGTTGTTATTCTTAATCACGATACAAAGATCACGATAGGGTTACCGGAGAAATAATGAAAAACAAAGGAAAAAGTATAAATATCAAAGGTGGGCAGCTCTTATCGATTTGGGAATGTGACCTGTTTTCTTTTTAAAGAAATTATTAAAGTAGGTAGGATATTCAAAGCCAAGCGCATAGGCTATCTCAGCAATATTCCAATCCGTATGGTGCAGGAGTGCTTTTGCTTCACTGATGATCCTTTCGGCAATATGGGTAGTAGTGGGTTTGCCGGTTACTTCTTTTACCGAACTATTCAAATAGTTAATATGAACGGACAAGTTTTTCGCAAAATCCTGTGCCGTTTTTAACTCCAGCGGGCGGCCTGTATTTTCAATGGGGAATTGACGTTCCAACAGTTCGAGAAACACAGAAGTAATTCGCTCTGCTGCATTGCTATGTTTAGACAAGTTTTCTGAGGGCTGCATTTTCAATGCCTCGTGAACAATCAGGCTGATGTAATTGCGGATCAACTCATCTTTAAAAGCATAGTTGGAATCCTGGTCTGCAATCATCTTTTGAAAAATAGTTCCGATAGCGTCTTTTTGCTCCTTATTTAATTTAAAAATGGGCGTGCCGCCGATTTTAAATAAAGGTGATTGCAGCAGGCTTTCGGAACGGTCGCTTAACTTTAGAAAGTCTTCTGTAAAGAGACAGGCGTAGCCATCGATTGTTGGAGTAATGATCTCACAAGAGTAGGGGATGCGGGGATTGGCAAAAAAAAGAATAGGCTCATCAGTTTCAAAACTTCTGTCGGCATAGTGAAAGATATACTTTCCAGATGTCAGGCTGATTTTGTAGAAGTCTTTGCGGCTATAATTGTGACCACTGGCATTGCTATCCACTTCATACACTTTAAAACCCTTTAGTTTTAAGTCGGTATTAAAATCTGAAGCGGGAAAGCTATTGGGATCCATGTTGCAAAGTTAAGAAAATCAAAGAAAAAACATGGTACGTACGGACGTTGAACTTCCTGGAAGTTATGGCGGACAACTCAAAAATTTTCAGTCTTTTTAAAACTCATAGCTAAGCCCGCCCTGGAATATAAATGAATTCTGACGGTAGGAGATGTTGGTTACCCGGTCGTTGAGTTTGCCGAATCCGTCGAATGGCACTTTTTGATCCAGATTAAATGTTTCCAGCCTTTGCGAAAAAGTATGCCCGGCAATCAGGTTCAATTTCCATCGCTGGGTAAGTTTAAGGTCATAAATAAGCCCCGCGCTATTTTGCCGCAACTGGATATATTGATTTTTCCCGTCCTCGTTCAGGCGGTACATGCTGCCGTTCAGGGACGCTGTAACACCCAATGATTGCATTTCTGACAGCTTATACTTTAAAGAAGCCCTGGCGGGGATAATGCCGGCCAGGCTTAGCCTGTTGCTGATCGTCCAGTCAATATCAGGCAGGGGAATCAGGAACTTACCGGAGTAATTGCTGGTATAAATGAGCGTGACGCCGTATTTGAAAGATTTGCCTGGCCGAAAGCCTAACCGCACACCTGCGGTATAAAGAATGTCTTCCGTTCCGACACTTTGTTTAAAATCGGAGCCAATGGTTGCCAGGCCCACAAAAGAGATACTTGTGGTGCGCGAAAGAGAATAATTTATCAATAAGGGCACAGTGATGGAATGGAATTGGTTGCCGCCTATACTTTGTTCACCTGAAAGAAAAAGTCCCTGGTAACGAATGCCTGTTTTTACCAAAATGGGATGGGCTGACGAAAAATCCTTATATACAGGGAAACCAACGTCTACAATAGGTTGCTGCATGGTGAAGGTATTTCCACCGCTACTAACCGGGGCCACAATATTGGTTACGGTAACTCCACCAAGCAGGGGGGCTGTTGTGGCCAGTTTTTTGTGCATACTGCTGGTGTCAGCGTTTTGGCAATAGCCAAGTACAGGCAATAGCATGCCCATCAGAAATAAGCTTCTTTTCATTTTTTATTGATATGTTTTTTGTAGATGAAAGGGTAGTTACGTTAGCAGGGGGTAACTAACCCGATTAATTTCAGCATTATTTTGTCAAATCCTTTTCTTTCTTCTTCTGTTAGTTCCGAAGATAGCACCGCGTCAAACCTCACAAGGACAGCGTCTGCCTGTTTTGCCGCGCTTTTGCCGCTCGCTGTTAATTCTACATTGGTTTTCCGCTTATCAATGGGATCCTGGATCACCTTCACAAAATCTTTTTTAAGTAAAACTGATATTGTTCTGTTAACTGACGCTTTATCACGCCCCAGGTCTGTACAGATTTTTTTTTGGGACGCCCCGTCTGAGTAATACAGGATCAAAAGAACCGGTACCTGGTCCATCTGAAGCGGAAAATCTTGCCCCCGGAAAATTTTATCACATTCTTTATACATTCCATGATAAAGGGCGCCTATTTGTGCAACCAGTGAAGGAGGGACAGGATAATCAACTTTGCTATTCATAGTACAAAGGTATAAATAATGGTTGATATATCAACTAATATTCGTGAAAAATTATTCCCTCCAAAGATCTCTGGCGATAATTACGATTTCGATATCTAAAAATATTCAAAAATAAAACTGCGTCCTGATGCATTAGAAGCGGTTTTTGCACGAGTTTCGAACTCTTTTATAAAGGATTGCAAGACAACACTTCAAAGAAAAAAAAAATAAAATAGGGCTGGATCTGGTTGAACTGGGACCTTTAAAATTCCAGATCAAACCCGGCAGAGTTAGTGATGCGATCATTTCGTCCTAACAAAGATCCCTAGAGAACAACGAGGACCAGGTTATGATTTTTTTAATAAATTGTCGATTATGGCAGACATCTTCTCTTCAAAACCATCAGAATATCCACTCACAACACTGGCTATCTTTCCTTGCTGATCGACGAAGTAAAAAGTAGGAGCCCCGGTTATATGATATAATTTGGCCACTTCACTGCCATTAGGATACATTTGATTTTTTATCCGTTGCGTTTTTTTAAATGCTGTAACTAATTTCTTACTGTCTCTATCACTAATACTTAGTATTACAAAGTTTTTATTCCTGTATTTTTCATGAAGTTTATCCAACGGTGCTAACGTATTCATACAAGGGACACAACCAACAAAGAAAAAATCCAGCAATACAATTTTACCTTTCATTTGTGATAACGACGTTCTTTTACCATCGGTATCGTATAAGGTCCAACCAGGCGCGATCTCGCCTGGAGCCAATAATGCAGTTTGCGCTCCAGGCTTTTCTTTAGGCGGATGGAATCCTTCAGGCATGGCAAAGGAAGATGTATTGATATTATCCTGATCAATTTTATAATTGAAATAGCTCTCTTCTGTATAATAGTTTGTTACTTCCTTCCCAAAATCAGCAGTCCTTGACCTGGTTAATTTGCCAACGGGTAAACCCGTTGCCTTGTCAATAAACAGATGAATTCGTACATACAAATGCTCTTTGTTAATAATGGTATCTTTAGTATTAACAATTAAATGATAACTATTTATAGAATTAAAAATGGTGTCGCCTGATTGTACAATTTTGGATGGGTTTTTATTTAAAAAGGTTTTTATCCAATTTAATTTACCGAACAATGATTCGCTAAAGGTCATTGCCTGTACGTTCCGGGTATCATAAGTGCTATCTTGAGGGTTTAATGTAATTAAGTTTTTTCCATTGTATAGATCTGTCGACGGAAGTTTCATATCACCATATTTAAGCTCATGCTTAAAAAAATAACCAATTTCTTTATCTTCAGGAGCCTTTAGTAAAACAAATTTTTGGTTAAATATTAAGGTATCACTAAACACCTCTTTCTGTTTATAAATATATTGATAGCTGAAGTTTTTAAAACTTTCAAGTTTATCAATAGTGTTTTGAAGTATAGCTACTTGTGCGTTCACATCTAAATCAGTTAAAATAAACGCTATGCAAATAAATTGCTTAATTAGTTTCTTATAGGTCATGATGATTGATTTTGTGGTAATGTTATCCCTAAATTAAGCAGGATAATTAAACACAAAAGTTAAATAACGTTAAAGCTATTTAAAGGTACCGTCGACCAGGCACTGACAATTGTATATACATCAACAAAAAAGCTATCCAGCGCCTGCTGGATGGCTTTTTTGACCCTGGAGGTACAAGTGTTAAATTCTTTTATTGAGGACCTGAAGGAGATTGCAGCGTTAAAGAAAAAATCAATACCACCATGTTACACTTCAATGTATCTCCCGGAATTTTTATTCAATAAACTTTACACCAATTTTCGGGCACTTTCAGCTATGGAGTCGTCATTAAAACTGGCAAAATTCATTTGAACATATCCGTTATCGTCAAATTGAAAAACCTGCACACCGTAACTTCTGTACCATTGTCCGGCAGTATTATGCCATTCGCACTCAAACCTTACAGCCATCCTGCCTTTAAGAGCGCCCCACAGATCCAACTTTAGTTTGAAACTTAATTGTTGTTGCCATTTATTGTTCAGGAATTGTTTAATTTCCTCACGTCCGTTCAAAAATTCTGTGCCATAACGAACTTCAGCGTCAGGAGCATACCCGGTTATTACTTTTTCCGGATCAAGCGTATTCCATTCGTCTTCTATGATCTGTAATTTTTGTACCGCATTCTCCATATCCCATGGGGGTAGCGGAAATCTTTGTTCTATTTTCATAGTGCAAATGTCGTTGTGTGCAAGATTTGATAGCATGGACAAACCGTGCTTTGACATGGACAAATACAATAGGCGATCATGAAATTGTTATAATCTAACTTTAATGCCAAGCAGCAGTTTTTTGTAAACTGGGGTTAGGCATTTCCGCGATCGAATCCAACGGTATCTCTGAAAAACTGCGGAGATATAGCCACATTACTTTTAAAAAAACGGCTAAAATAAAACTCGTCATTAAAACCCAATTCATAGGCAATCAACTTAACAGATTTAGAGGTTAGGTATAACTGTCTTTTTGCTTCAGTAATTATTCTGTCGGCTATCAGGTTTGACAATGTTTTATTAAAATGAGTTTTACTTATTTTGTTTAAGGCTGCAGTAGAAATGTTTAATAATTTAGCATAATCGCCAGGACTGTGAAGTGATTTAAAATGTTCCTCAATGGCATCCTTCAAACTATTTAAAATAACCGGTCCTTTTTCAATAGGTACAGATTCCAAATGCCGTTGTTCAATTTTAATCCGGGAAGCATTGATAAGCAATATTTTTAAATAAGATATCAATACCTCGGTTTGAGGTGTTCCCGGACGCTCCATTTCAACTTTAAGCCCGGTTATAATTGTTAACAAATACTGTGCTTCATCAACGGTTAAACTGATGACCGGTGATTCATAAATGTTATTAAAAAGAACGCCGTTACAGGAAACTTCGTTCCGGTGTTTATGAAGGCAAAAAAACTCAGGATGAAAATTAACCATGATCCCTTTAAAGCCCTTTTCGCATTTGATCTTAAACGGTTGATAAAGAGAAAAGCACATGAGGCTGTTTTCCTTAAAACTGTATTCTGAAATATCAGCTGTAAGACTTCCCTTACCCGCTAAAACCAAAATCACAGAAAAATAATTATACTGCTTTAAACTATTAAAATATTCATCGCTCTCAAACGGAAATACTTTAAATACCAAAGATTTACTTTGAGGGTTAAACAGTTCTAATGCGTTATCGTTCATTATAAATTTGTTCAAGAATAAAAAAAGCGCGAATTAAACTATAGAATCTCTATGATCAACAAACGTAATATTTTATTTCGATTGAAATAAAGAAACGGCCCTTAGGTATATCTAATGGCTGTTTTTGAAGTAGGGTGATAGGTAAAGTATATATAGAACTCTTTTATTGGGGATGTAAAGAAAATGGTGGCTTTAAAAGAGAGCGGTAGCCGGCTCCAATGAGGGAAATAAGCACCCAACAGAATGTCGATCACCAATATCCGAGTAATCCACAAAACAGCAATAGCCAGCGCCACGGCCAAAAACCGGCTTGCTGTTTGGTTTGTTCTTTTGGCAAACTACAAAAAACGGCAATAGCAGGCCCGATGGAGATCGTTGCAAAGAACGCAGCATTGTAAAGGGTGGCATGGAACGTATATGGTTTCAAGTAATGAGTTAATTGATACGGGCGATATAAATTTATTCATTTCGCAAACTCTTTACAGGATTGACTATAGCGGACTTAACGGTTTGAAAAATTAGTGTAAATAACGCTGTTAGCAGCATGCCTGCCCCACCGAGGATGAATACCCACCAACTGATAGCTACATGGTCGTCAAAACTTTCCATCCATATGCTTACGGCGTACCATGCAATTGGCGTGACTATTACAAAAGCAAGTAAGATCAGCAGCATCAGTTCTGTGGATAGCAACATAACTATTTGGGTAACGGTGGCGCCAAACACCTTACGGATTCCAATTTCTTTGGTGCGATGATTAGTGGTGTAAATGGCCAGGCCTAATAATCCCAAACAGCTAATCAATATTGAGAGGCCTGTTGCGCATTCGAGCAAAGTGGCTGTGCGTTGTTCTTCGTCATAAAATTTAGCTATCGTCTCGTCAAAAAAACTGTAATCGAAATCATCGTCAGGATAAATTTTCTTAAACGCCTTTCCCATACTTGCAATCGCAGTTTTCCATTCATTACCACCCACGGTTTCGGGTTTCAAGCTAATGTGTATTGTATACTTATCAACCTTGCGATTGTGGGCCGGTAATATCACTGATGGATAGATTGGCGAATGCAGTGAGCGCTGGTTATAATCGGCAACTACCCCAATAACACTCACCTTGTTATTGCCGTCGAAACCGCTCAGCTGTTTCCCAATAGCGTCGCGGGGGGTGGCGAACCCTAACATTTTAGCATAGGTATTGTTAATGATGATGCTTCTCCCTGTGTCTGATTCCTGTATATTTCTGCCTGCGATCAGTTTTATCTGGTATATTTTGATGAAATTTTCATCACCGTGCTCAAATATCACTTCCGGAGTTAATAGTTGGTTTTTTCCATCGTTATAAATACCCTGCATTCTATCAAAGATAAAAGATGAAGGCGGCTGATCACCTAAAGAGGCAAGAGCAACCTGGGGCATCGACCGAAAATAATTCAGAAGTACCTTGTTGCCATTGAGGTTAGTGCTTTGCCATGGCGACCTAATAATCAGGATGGCTTCTTTTTTAAATCCGAGGTCTTTATGTAATGCATAATAAATTTGTTTGCTTACAAAAATAGTGGCCATTATAAAAAATTGAGCAACAACAAATTGCGAAACCGTAAGTGACTTACGCAGCCACGCGTTTCGTGTTTTACCGCTATCACCCTGCAACTGGTTTCGAAGAACAGACACTGGTTTGTAACCCGACAGCATAACTGCCGGATAAAAACCCGACAGCACACTAACAACAATGGTTAGTGCCAGCAAGAACATCATAACATCAGGCTGATGTATAAAATCAGCATGTATATTTGGAGAAATAAAGTCTGCAAATATTTTTAAAATAACCGGTGCCAGCAACACTGATATAATAACCGCGAAGAGCGTTATAAAAAATGTTTCGCTTAAAAACTGAATTATTAATTGTATACGGCTGCTACCCATAGTTTTACGAATGCCAATTTCCTTTGCCCTTTGTGACGCCTGGGCGGTAGTTAAATTCACAAAGTTGATACATGCCAGCAATAGCAAAAAACATGCAATGGTCAGCAAGCCATAAAGTCTGGTTTTGCTGGCCGGCGTTGAAAAATCAAAAATAGTATAGTCTGGATTGAAGTGAATATCGTCTAATTGCTGCAATGCCAAACCTATCTTATTTGCAGGCGCTTTTTCATCGGGAGTTAGCGGGTAGCTTTTCTTGAAAATGGTATTGATTTGTTTTATAACATTCGGTAACGAAGCACGGGGCGTCAGCTTTAGAAAGACCTGTGATCCCGAAAAGATCGTTCTCCAATCGTTCATCTTTAAACCGTTGGAAAAACGCTTACTGACTCCGGCTGTACTGAAGGAGATAAAGTCATGAAAGGTAAAGTCGGTGTTTTGAGTAAGTGTTTCAACTACCCCGCTAACGGTTGTCTTAAGGGTATCATAGGTAACTACTTTACCAATCATTTCATAATATGATAACGACGGGAAGTAAAGCCTGGCTTGTTGGGATGTTAGTACTACCTGGTTGGGTATATCAAGCGCATGTTTCGATGAGCCGGCAAGCCATACGTAATTAAAAATTTTAAAATATTGCTGATCGGCAAGTGTTATCCTGTCCAGGTCTTTAAACCGCTTTTGTGCTTTTTTATCTTTGTCGATATAGACAAAATGAGGAGACAGTGTATATAACGGCGTAATTTCCTCTATTCCAGTGGCCTGGCTTTTAATTGCCCCGGGGAGTGGACCTGGTACACCGCTGCTATGGTTTATCTGTCCCTGAAACGATATGTCCATAACAACGCGGTAAATCCGGTCGCTGTCCTTGTGAAATTTATCAAACGTAAAGTCGTAGTGTACAATAAGGTAAATGACCAGGAAAGCGCTTATACCGATGGATAAGCCGATAATATTTATCAGTGTAAATAGCTTATGTCTCCAAAATCCGCGGAATGCAATTTTAAAATAGTTTTTTATCATAATGTTGCGGTTCAATTTCTCATGAAACCACTTCGGCGTGATTTCCTGGTTCGAAATTACGGACGCAAATTGCAGATGATGTTCCAGGTTATAAGATGGGATTCCTTTTTTTTGTTCGCTTTTATATTCCGCCGGGCTTTTGCCCGTCAGTTGTTTAAATATCCGGTGAAAGGTAGTTCTGGAATTAAAGCCGGCATCGTACGCAATGCCCAGCAGGGTGATATGATCATAAGCGGGGTCCTGCATTTTTCGGATAACCTCCGCAACGCGGTATTCACTGATGAAATCATTAAAGCTTTTTTTGAGCGCCGTATTGATTATCCTGGATAATTCGTGCGGACTTAAATCAAGCTTTTCAGCCAGCAAACTTAAACTCAGTTCAGGGTCCTGGTAATAAAGGTTGGCTTGTACAGCTTTCTTTAGCCAGGTTCCCTTTTGCTTCATTGCCGCAGGAAGCGGTGGTTTTAAATATGAAGGGGATTCTGCCCGAACGTCTGGCTCCGCTTTTAAATGGGCTGCGGCCGCCATCCAGATGATCGTCACGAATAAGAGGAGATAAAGGGGACAATAAGCATATACGCCCAATTGATGATGGTAATATAAATAATCTGCGGCGGTAAAGGGGATCCACAACAGCCACAACAAGCCGAAACCAACCAGCAGGTTATGTAGCCAGCGCAGCTCGTACCGATACCGGTCACCCCCATTAAATTTTAACCGCCGGTAAAAGCTTCCTATTTGCCTGTGAGCAAGGTAAAGGTAAATTGTGACCGAAACAAACGCCAGCAATTGCAATACCGGGTTCAATTGCTGAAAGGCCGGCGTTGCATAAGTAGCTGCACCGGTATTTATACTATCCCTAACCTCCAATGCCTGGACACCCAATTCCAGCAGCACCGGACTAAAATGCAGCAGATCCTTAAACCGGAATTTATATTCCGGCCGGGTTAGTTTAAGCACGTAAAAGAAAATGAGGGGGCCAAGAGCAAGCGAAAATTGCAGCGGCAGTCGGCTCCAATTAGTAATGTAAGTTGACAGCCCGATGTCGATGCCCAATATCCGGGCTATCCACAAGACAATCGTAACTATTGCAAGGGCCAAAAGCCGGTTTGCGGCCCGGTTTATCCTTTTGGTGAACCATAAAAGCAGTGTAAAAGTGAGCGCGATAAAGATCGTACCAAAGAAAGCCAGGTCGTAGGTATTAATATGGAAAGTATATGTATCCATTTGAAATATTAAAACTCAATCGCTGTTACAAACTTATAACTTATTGATATATAAAAAATTATATAGCGTAAAATAGGTGCACTGTAACAAAATCGCATATTGAGCCGCTCGGTTTGGGAGTATGTAGCTGTTTCATAAAAGCCGATTTTTTCAACTCTCGTTAAGATTCAACTCCCAAAGAGTGGTTGAATGAAGCAATGCTGCTCCCACTGTACTATTGGAATGACCTTACGGGGATCGAACTCGAAAAGTGCTTTCTATTAACGGGAAATGTTGGTTTAAAAATGAATCAAAAAACAAAAACCGCCCCTGTTGTCATTAGAAGCGGTTTTTGAAATTTCGTGACCGATAAAGTACGGATGTCGAACTCTTTTATTGAAGATGTAAAGAAAATTATAGCATTAAGGGACAAAAAATAAATATTCTTTGATGTTTTCTGTAGCCTGGAAGGGAGATTTTTAAAACAGTTATTCAAGTTTTTGCAGAGTAGGTCTTTACTTTATTTTGACAATGACTTTTCCCTTGGCACGGCCGCTTTCGACATAGGTCATCGCTTCTTTGATCGATTCAAAAGGGAAAATCTTGTCTACCAGAGGTACGATGTTGCCGGAATTAATAAGAGAAGTGATTTCCCTTAACTGAGATCCGCTGGCTTTCATAAACAGAAAGGAAAAGTATACCTTAAGCCGTTTAGCTTTCTTCCTGGTTCCCAAGCTCAACAAGCGCATGATTAATTTCACGAACCAGGGGGCGCCGATTTCTTCAGCAAAATCCGGATCAGGCGGACCGGAGATCGAGATGAGTTTTCCGCCGGGTTTTAATACACGCAATGATTTTTCGAGCGTCTTTCCGTCCTGGCTATTCAAAACCAGGTCGTAACCGTGCAACACTTTCTCGAAATCGTCTTTCATGTAATCGATAACAATATCTGCGCCGAGGCTTTTTACTAACTCAATGTTGGCTGCGCTTGTAGTGGTAGCCACGGTAGCGCCCAAATGTTTCGCCAGTTGAATAGCAAAAGTGCCCACGCCCCCGGAGCCTGCCTGGATGAATACTTTCTGTCCTTTCTTCAGGTTCCCCTTTTCGATCAGTGCCTGCCAGGCAGTCAGGCCCACCAGGGGGATAGACGCAGCTTCTTCCATGCTCAACCTTTTCGGCTTAAGCGCTAAATCAGCTTCTTTAACAGCAATAAAGTCCGCAAAAGTTCCAATCCGGTGATCTGCCGGTCGGGCATAGACCTCGTCTCCAGCTTTAAATTGTTTAACCCGTGCCCCAACTTTGGTTACAATACCTGCCACATCATGACCTAAAACGAACGGAGGTTTATACGGTAAAATGAGTTTGAATTCCCCGTTTCTGATTTTGGAATCCAGGAGGTTGACACCGGCAGCATGTACTTCCACCAATACTTCATCCGCTTGCGGTTCAGGATCGAGCATTTGTCCAATTCGCCCGCCGTCTTTACTTTTATATTTATCTATGATGAACGCTTTCATTTTTTATTATTTGTGTATGATTCGTTGTTAATTCTATTTTGAAGCGTTAATCGATTTCAGAATGGATTTCTCGAAAAACTTATAGGCAAAATGTTGAAGCAGGAGTACGATTGATGATCCTTTTCCGACAGGATAACCAAACATTGGATTTTTTTCCTTCACTGCTTGCAATAAGGTAGCGATAACCGGCGCAGGATCAGGTGCCTTATCAAATGCCGTTTTGGTATACGCGATGACCTTTTGCCGGAACTGATCATAGTCTGCGATCGTTCCTTTCGCTACAGTTGCACTTTCGCCGATATTGGTTTTGAAACTGATCGGCTCAATCATAACCACCTTGATGTTAAATTGGTTCAATTCAAACCGAAGCGCCTTAAAATAGCCTTCGAGGGCATGTTTGGAAGCCGAATAATAGGAAGTATTTGGAAGACTCACTAAACCCAGCAGGGAACCAAGCGTAATTATTTTCCCATGCTTTTGCCTCCTGAAGTAGGGCAGCAACTCGTTAGTTATTTTGATCGTTCCCCAAAAGTTGGTCTCAAACTGCTGCTTGCCTAACGCAATAGGGGTTTCCTCGGCAAGTCCGTTTACTAAGAAACCTGCGTTGTTAATCAGCACATCTAAAGTTTTGATCTGGCTGAATAGCAGCTTACCAAACGATTCAATAGAATGGTCATCATTCAGATCCAATGGCAGTAGCTTAAATGGTAATCTTGCCTGGTGTTTTTCCGGATCCCGGCTTGTGCCGATTACATGGTAGCCATTTTTGTGTAGCTTGCTGGCGACAAGCAGCCCGATGCCCGATGAGGCACCTGTGACTAAAATTGTTTTCCCTTTTAATTCCATGATTTTTTGTTTTAGACTTTTTAGTATATTTTATGATAATTTTGTATTTTTATTTACTTCAATTATTATGCTTTGTTTTTTAGTTGTGTTTTAATAAAAAAGACTTTTTAGTATATTTTATATCAAAAAAATTATATCGCATAACTTTCTAACTCCTCTTTCAGGCTCCTGAGCAAACCGGCCATCGGCTTTGCTGTATTCATCGCCCTGCACATCACAACAGCACCTTCAACCGCAGCCACCGCTTTAAATGCATAAACCGCCGGATCAAGTTTGTCAGAAAATTCACCGTCGGTAATGCCTTGATTTAAAATACTAACAAATAATTCCTGCCCATGGCGAATGACACCGGCTATCTTTTCCTTAACGGCCGGAAAGTTATCGTCAGATTCCACCGCAATGTTAAATACCGGACATCCGCCTTTAAGGTAAGTATTCAAAGGATCTTTATAAAAATCAAGAAAAGCAAATACCTTAGCCTTTGCTGTTTTACCCCTGCTAATGGTAAGTAACATTTTTTCGCCGTTATTATTCAGCATATGGTCAACAACCTGTAAGGCCAGATCTTCCTTATTTTCAAAATGGCCATAAAGACATCCTTTAGTCAGTTTTGCCGCGTCAAGTACGTCGTCTATATTAGCACCGGATATTCCTTTTTGATTAAAAATTGGCGCCGCTGTTTCCAGGATAAACTGTTTTGTTCTTTCAGCTTTTGTAAGCATTGTATTTAAATTAACTGTGCAAAAATATACTAAAAAGTTTATTTTAAAATAAAGATCTTTACTTTCAATTGTTTATGACCCGAAGATGATAATTTATCATAACACTAATTTAACTAAAGGCGTCTTCAGCGATACCGGACACCCATAAAAATGAATGATTTTAATATTTTGAATTAAAAATCAGTAAAATACATCAATTTGAGATTGTAATTATACCAATTTTATGAGTGTGCCGTGCAGAGTAACCCTAACGGGGCTCGAACTCAAAAAGTGCCTCTATCGTGCAGAAATGCAGTATCTGAAAATGGCTTAAAAACAAAAAACCGCCTCTAACGCAATTAGACGCAGTTTTAAAATTTCTGTGATCTTGCGACCGCAATTTTCGAACTCTTTTATGGAAGATTTGAAGAAATAGGCCTCAATAATTTGAAGATCGGATTAATGTATAATAACGTGCAAAAGAATTAAATCCTAATCAGAATCAATGATTCCAGTCTGCTCAGGAGAAAATTAAGATAATGCCTGCAATATTTGGAAAACATATTTTTTTAACTTTGTTCAATCTCTTTTAAACTATCCATCTTCTTATAGGCTAAAAATCCTTTGACATCCTCAAAGTGCTCGCGCACCCGTTTATTACCAAACTCAAATACTTTTTTCACCAGTCCGTCTAGGAAATCCCTATCGTGAGATACCAGGATCAAAGTGCCATCAAAATCCCTAAGCGCATCTTTGATAATGTCTTTGGTCTTCATGTCCAAATGGTTGGTGGGCTCATCCAGTATTAACAAATTCACGGGTTCTAACAATAACTTGATCATGGCCAAACGGGTTTTCTCTCCTCCAGAAAGTACCTTTACCTTTTTTGTGGTATCATCACCACTGAACATAAACGCACCCAAAAGATCCTTGATCTTAACCGTTCCGTCGCTTAATGGAATCTGGTCAATGGTTTCAAATACGGTTAAATTCCCATCCAGCAATGCGGCCTGGTTCTGGGCAAAATACCCAATCTTGGAATTGTGACCTACTTTCAAACTCCCTTCAAAATCGATCTCGTTCATAATAGCTTTGACCATGGTAGACTTACCTTCACCATTTTTACCCACAAAAGCCACCTTTTCGCCTCGTTCGATCACCATAGATGCGTTTTTGAATACGACGTGATCGCCGTATGTTTTGGTCAGGTCTTCTACCATTACCGGATATTGACCCGAACGTGGTGAAGGTGGGAATTTTAACCGTAATGCCGAAGTATCCACTTCATCTATCTCGATAACTTCAAGCTTCTCCAACATTTTTACACGTGATTGTACCTGCAAGGTTTTGGAGTAAGTTCCCCTGAAACGGTCTATAAATTCCTGATTATCTGCAATAAAGCGTTGCTGCTCCTCGTAAGCTTTCAATTGATGCACGCGGCGGTCGGCACGCAACTGGAGATAATGAGTGTATTTGGCTTTATAATCGTATATCCTGCCCATGGTAACTTCTATGGTACGATTGGTGATATTATCTACAAAAGCACGATCGTGCGAGATTACCATCACAGCCTTTGCTGAGTTGATCAGAAAGTCTTCTAACCACTGTATACTCTCGATATCCATGTGATTAGTGGGCTCATCAAGTAAAATCAGATCTGGCTTTTTCAACAAAATTTTGGCCAGCTCAATACGCATGCGCCAACCACCCGAAAATTCAGAAGTTTGCCGGCCGAAGTCTTTACGATCAAAACCCAGCCCTTTTAGGACTTTTTCTACTTCAGCATCATAGTTGGTGACTTCTACGGTATAAACTTTCTCGCTCAGTTCTGATACCCGCTCGATCAGCTTCATATAATCATCAGTTTCGTAATCGGTACGAATGTTGAGCTGTTCATTTAGCTCATCAAGCTCCTTTTGCATTTGGTTCGCTTCTTCAAATGCTTTCATCGTTTCTTCAAAAACGGTAACCTTGTCCTGGGTGAGTAAATGCTGTGGCAAATAGGCTATTACCGCGTCCTTAGGACCGGTTACGTTACCAGTAGTAGGCTTGGCTACATCGGCAATTATCTTGAGGATGGTAGATTTACCGGCACCATTTTTGCCCATCAGGGCTATTTTGTCGTTCTCGTTTATAGAGAAGGTTACATCACTAAAGAGCGTAGTTCCGCCAAATGAAACGGAAATGTTATTTACATTTATCACAGTATGGGAATATTGAATTATGTGCAAAGATGGTAAACCTTAACGAGAAATCGAACTACAAAAAAATAGGTTAATTGCATTTCTGGTACACTTTTTAAACCGTTACCCTTTAACAGTTCATGAATTTCTCTGCTAAATCGAACTACAAAAGTTCTCGTTGTAACTATCTGTGTGATAGATTTTTATTGGCATAAAAAAAGGAGGCAACATCCATATGTTGTCTCCTTAAGTGACGGTACGACCGCAGTTCTCGAACACCTTTATAGAAGATTTGAGGAAATTAGCTTAAATAAATGTTCAATTGTAAAAGCCTTTGTACTGATTTGAAAAACCCAATAGCAGTGCGCTCTCTCCACCAATTTATTTTCTTTCTCTAAAGATTTGAACCCGGAAACCAAAAGTGGTCATTTCAAAATTGGTCAACAAGGGGCAATCATGTGTGGTTTATCCAGCCGTTAGCTCTATTTAAAGTTAAAAGGAATATCAAAAAAACACGATAAACAATACACATGATATTAAAATCAGGAATAATGGTAAGTATTTCAGGAGTCTGTATAATCAACGACTGATATTTTCGCACGACTTTTGCATTACAATCAAACAATGATCCGCACATTTCTAACACTTCTGATAACGATTACAAGTCTTACTATGAATGGACAGCAAAACCACGAATTAAATGCAAACGAAAAACACGTCGTATTGATTGCCGCCTTTACCGCAACGGGTAACCTGCCGCAATTGAAAAACGCCCTGAATGCAGGCCTTAATGGAGGGTTGACCATTAACCAGATCAGGGAAGAACTGGTGCAGTTATATGCTTACTGTGGTTTTCCGCGCAGCCTTAACGGTATTACCACTTTCATGTCCCTGCTGGAGAAACGGAAATCCATGGGTATACAGGACGCCGAAGGACAGGCCCCAACGGCTGTAACCGGTGATAATGAAAGCAAATACGAAGCGGGAAGGAAAACGCTGGAGACTTTAACAGGTAAGCCGCAAAACGGCCCGCTCACAGGTGCCAATGCTTTTGCGCCCGGCATTGACGCTTTTTTGAAAGAGCATTTGTTTGCCGACATCTTTGGGCGGGGCGTATTGACATATCAGGAGCGTGAACTGGCAACGATCACAGTACTTGCGAGCTTGCCCGGACTGGAAGCACAATTACAAGCGCACTTGGGCATGGGGATGAATGTCGGGCTAACGGAAGGGCAACTGGAACAAGTTTTTGCATTGTTTTTACAGCGTTACACATATCATCGCCTGTTATACACAATAACTCGCAATCCTCAAGTGCCTGCAGGTTCATGTCTGTGGGCTTTTGCGTTATCATACTTTGGATCTGACCAACCCATGCATTTTCCTCATAAAATTGAAAAATTTTCTCATCACCCTGGCTATCCACCGAATATTCACGCAAGCAGCCTTTTAAAGTAAACGACCAATACTTAGGAACTTTACCGGCCACGTAATGGAACTCACCCTTTTTTAAATAAACCGGTTTAAACAGGTTAAAAAAGAGCTCAAATTCATCTCTGGATATTTGAACGTAAGAGCAGATATGAGTATAAAGTATATCAGTGTTCATTTTAATTAAGGTTTGTAAAACCCTTGATGTATCAAATTTGAAATGGGAATAATTAAATGAAAATTCGTTAATTAAAAGTAAGTAATCTTTTAGATTGAAAATGGCTATATGAAAAACAAAATAACGGTTTCTCATACTGTTTAGATCCAAAATTAGGATAAAATTGTGATCTGCCGTTTGCCCGGCCAGTCAAATAAGTGCGGGATGGATTAACATATCTGGTATTTCGAACAAGGTTAAACAAAGTTTTGCCAGGTGGCTTTAGTTGCAGAACTATATCAAATGATTCGATAGATCATTCTAAGGGGCGAAGTTCTTTATACTTTTGCATCGGATCGTTATACAGATTCCTGTTTCTCTTACCATTATTTCTGTTCAGGAGTATTTCTGTAAGATTGTTTGCAATACTTAATCTAATTTCACTTCAAATTACCGAAGTCATGGGAAATCCCCTCAGAATTGAAAGCGTGACCCAGATCAATAACGACCGTGGACAAAAGACCCTGCATCCATTAGTTAGTGTTCTTGACCAGTCACTATCGAAGCCCGTAAAAGAGGCACGTTATATTTCGGACGTATACATGATCTTTTTAAAAGACGAGAAGTGCGGGGAGGTAAAATATGGCCGCAGTCATTATGATTACGAAGAGGGAACACTTCTTTTCATTGCACCCGGGCAAGTATTTGGTTTTGATGAAAGTGAAAACATGATACAACCGACAGGCTGGGGATTATTCTTTCATCCCGATTTGATCCGTGGGACCCATCTTGGTAAATGCATTAACGAATACAGCTTTTTCTCATACGATGTCAATGAAGCGCTTCACGTTTCGGATGCAGAAAGAGAAATAGTGCTGGAGTGTTTTAATAAGATCCGATATGAATTAGCTCACCCAATTGATAAGCACAGCAGGACATTGATCGTAAGTAACATCGAAATGTTTCTGAATTATTCCGTTCGATTTTATGACCGGCAGTTTCTCACAAGAGAACATATTCATAAGGATGTATTGACTGGATTTGAGGGATTACTGAACGATTACTTCCAGTCGGATAAGCTGCAAAACCTGGGATTGCCTTCCGTTTCGTATTGTGCAGCCCAACTCAACCTTTCTCCAAAATATTTCGGAGATCTGGTGAAAAAAGAAACAGGAAAATCAGCGCAGGAGTACATCCAGCTAAAACTAATTGATGCCGCTAAAGAACAGATACTCGATGTAAGTAAATCAGTAAGTGAGGTGGCTTATAAGCTTGGCTTCAAGTACCCTTCACATTTTACCCGTTTCTTTAAACAGCATGTTGGGCATTCACCCAATGAATACCGGAATTCAATTAATTGACAGGTAAGTGACCGAACATTTATTATCTGAAATTTCTAATTGCTCTTTAATTAGTATTTCAGGAAATAAAAAAACGCTCAGGGTAATGTTAAGAGTTTTAAGTTTTACAGTAAAGTTAGGTACTGCCTAACTTTTTTACTGAACGAGAATACTTTCAATATTTAGAAAGTCTTTTACGGCTTATAAAACCCATAATCCAAGATTTAAAAGCAAGGATTTATAAAATGGATTAGATAATAGCCAGTAATCGCTTAGGCTTTGCCTTCGGCGGGGTTGAACTGAACCGAAAACTGAAGAAGCAAAAAAACCTCTATACATCATCGTAGAGAGGTTTTTTAAATTTTACGGTAAAGTTAGGTAGTACCTAAACTTTTCTATGTGACCTGGGAGAGGATCGAACTCTCGACCCACTGATTAAGAGTCAGTTGCTCTACCGGCTGAGCTACCAAGTCGTTTTATTTTTTTCCGGGCTGCAAATAAACGTTTTTTTTTTGAAGTCCGGAAGTCCGAAAGACGGAAAGTCCGAAAGAAATGAAAAATAGTGATTGGAGACCGGAGATTAGAGATCAGTTATCTTCCCTCGAAGAACTTTTTCCCTAATCTCTGGTCTCTAATCTCTAACACCAACTACGCCATCGCGTACAGCTCATCCCTTTGTTTCTGCACTGCATCGCTGTTGATGTACTCGTCGTAAGTCATCAGCTTATCAATAGTGCCGCCTGGGGTTAGTTCAATAATACGTGTGGCAACGGTTTCTACCAGCTCATGGTCACGCGAGGTGAACAGGATGGTGCCGCGGAAATCTTTCATGCCGTTGTTTAATGCGGTAATTGATTCCAGGTCGAGGTGATTGGTTGGCTCATCAAACATCAACAAGTTGGCTGATTGCAGCATCATGCGGCTAAACATACAGCGCATTTTTTCGCCACCGGATAGTACGTTGCTTTTCTTCAATACTTCTTCGCCTGAGAATAGCATGCGGCCCAAAAAGCCGCGGATAAACTGGTCATCCTTTTCGCCGGGTGAGTACTCACGCAGCCAGTCGATCAGGTTATCGTCCTTGCCTTTAAAATATTCGGAATTGTCAATAGGGATATCGGCAGGGTTTATGGTTACTCCCCATTTAAAATCGCCTTTATAGTCCTTATCGCGGCCTGTTAATATATTATAGAATGCAGTAGTAGCAAGGCTGTTTTGCGAAAGTACAGCAATTTTATCACCTTTATTTACCATCAGGCGAATATCATTAAATAATACCTCGCCATTTAATGATTTGCTCAGGTTCTCAATTTGTAAGATCTGGTCACCGGCTTCACGGCCCTGGTTGTTGAATATAATTCCAGGGTATTTACGGTTTGATGGTTGGATCTCGTCAATATTGATTTTGTCCAGCGCTTTTTTCCTGCTGGTTGCCTGCTTTGATTTTGAGGCATTGGCGCTAAATCTGCGGATAAATTCCTGCAGCTCTTTTACCCGGTCTTCGGTTTTCTTATTCTGATCCGAACGTTGTTTTAAGGCCAGCTGGCTTGACTCATACCAGAACGTATAGTTACCGGTATAAATAGTCATCTTGGCAAAGTCAATATCCACAACGTGGGTACAAACAGTATCTAAAAAGTGCCTGTCATGCGATACTACCAGTACAATAGCTTCGTATCCGGCCAAAAAGTCTTCCAGCCAGCTTACAGTATGGATATCCAGGTCGTTGGTAGGCTCATCAAGCAGTAATATATTGGGTTTACCAAAAAGTGCCTGTGCAAGTAATACACGTACTTTTTGAGTGTTATCAAGATCTTTAACAAGTTGGTAATGAAATTCTTCTTTAATACCAAGGTTGCTCAGTAGGGTAGCGGCATTGCTTTCGGCATTCCATCCATCCATTTCGGCAAAAAGATTTTCCAGCTCACCGGCACGTTCGCCATCAGCATCGGTAAAATCTTCTTTCAGGTAAATGGCATCCTTTTCCTT
>Ga0193702_1000147_pt1 | contig 27777 bp, 22 predicted proteins | sample U3a1metaG_FD_143060 | JGI IMG/M metagenome (GOLD analysis project Ga0193702, IMG submission 143060) | Soil microbial communities from a riparian zone of the East river system, Colorado, United States - U3a1 | ecosystem: Environmental > Terrestrial > Soil > Riparian zone | place: USA: East River... | reverse complement strand
TACCAGCTCCCGGAGGGCCGATCAATATTACGTTATGACCACCGGCTGCGGCAATTTCAAGGGCCCGTTTTATGTTTTCCTGTCCGCGTACTTCGCTAAAATCACTATCATAATTGGTCAGGCTTTTAAAAAACTCATCGCGGGTGTTCACCACCTCGGCGGTTAGCTCAGTTTCGCCATTAAAAAAGCCAACCACCTCTTTTATGTTTTCAACACCATAAACTTCAAGCTCATTTACTATGGCCGCTTCGCGGGCGTTTTGTTTAGGGAGGATAAAGCCTTTATAGCCTTCTTTACGGGCTTGTATGGCAATGGGCAAAGCGCCTTTTATAGGCTGCAGGCTGCCATCGAGCGAAAGCTCGCCCATTATCAGGTATTTTTCAAGCTCTTCATGTTCTATCTGCCCTGAACTGGCCAGTATGGCGGTGGCTATGGTAAGGTCATACGCAGAACCCTCTTTGCGAATATCTGCCGGGGCCATGTTTACCACAATCCTTTGCCTGGGCATGCGATAGTTATTGGTTTGCAGGGCAGCCTCAATCCGCTGCATTGATTCGCGTACCGCATTGTCAGGTAAGCCCACAATAAAGTAGGCCAGCTTACCCGGGCTTATGTTTACCTCAATGGTGATGGTTATTGCTTCGATACCATAAACCGCACTTCCAAAAGTTTTAACTAACACAAATGATAAAGTTATTCAAAAGGCGAAAGTTATATAATTTAATTGAGGGATAAAACAGCCAACGTGTTAATGCTATAAAGTTGGCAAGTTTTTTCTAAATTAATGCGTCGATTGCTTTATCCTCGTTTTTGTGTACTTTTAAGTAATGAAAAAACTCGCCTTAACCCTATCATCCATTTTATTTTCCATATGCTGTTTTGCGCAATTTAGCATATCCGGCCGGGTCATCAGCCAGGCAGACACAAAACCTGTTGCCAATGCGAGTGTGTTTTTAAGTAATGCCACTATTGGTGGCCTAACTGAAGCTAATGGCACATTTAAGCTTACAAATGTGAAGCCGGGTAAATATGATCTTGTAGTATCCATAGTAGGGTTTGATCCCTATAGTCAAACCATAACAATAAATGGCAGTAATATAAATCTGCAAACCATCACTATTTACCCTAAAACCATAGGGATTAGAGAAGTAAAGATAAAAGCAGGCGCCGGCAAAGATCCCGATAGGGCCCGGTATTATGAATCGTTTAAAAGCGAATTTTTAGGAACTTCTGATCTTGCAAAAGAATGCAAAATATTAAATCCCGAACTACTTGATTTTAGCTATGACGAGGCAAACAGCTTGCTCAATGCTTCGTCAGTTGATTTCCTGGTAATTGAAAATAGTGCCCTGGGCTATAAAATAAAATACCTGCTTAAAAATTTCGCCCTGACCTTTGCTGAAGACGGAACCCATACTTTTAGCTATTCAGGCTCGGTATTGTTTGAGGCAATGAAGGGTAGCCCCGGACAACAAAAAGAATGGCAAAGGCGCAGGCAGGAAGTATATGAGGGTTCTCAGATGCACTTCCTGAGATCCGCAATTGAGGGTAATATGGAACTGGATGGCTTTAGGATACTCCGGCTTCCAGCAAATCCGCAACGGCCTGCCGACAGCCTGATCATGGAAAAGCTGCGGGTATACCAGGTGTTAAAAAATGACAAAAGCTTTCGTGATTCATTAGATTATTGGACAAAGAAGGCCAAACTGCCAAAAATACTTGATAAGACTGACCCAGCACCCTTAAAAAAAGAGGATATAATAAAAGGGCCGGATAAGCAAGGCGTTTATTCATTGACTTTTAATGGAGCTGCATTTTTTATAACCTATAACCAATACCATCATTTTAACAGGAGCGCCCGGAGCAAGTTATCTGACCCTGAAAATAAAGATAATACGCTGGTAACTTTTGATCATGCTAAACTATTGTTTGATAAGAACGGTTCTGTCATAAACCCCGATGGCTTAACCTATGACGGCGTTTGGATGAGGGGCCGGGTATCAGCCTTACTCCCGCTGGATTACGAACCAGGGCAAAATAAATTGCCTGAGGTTGACAGCGTCCTGTTAAAAAATATAATGACAAGGGTAAGTACTTACAGGCAAAGCCATATTACGGAAAAAGCTTATCTGCATTTTGACAAACCCTATTATGCGGCCGGCGATACCATATATTTTAAAGCTTATGTTACACTGGGCGATAAACACGAACTTTCCGGGCTGAGCAATGTATTGTATGTTGACCTGATAGATGCAAATAAGAAGATCAGCCAATCTATAAAGCTCAGGGTTAGAGACGGCGTTGCCTGGGGGGACATTGCACTGTCGCCTTTAATTTCAAAAGGTGATTATCGCGTCAGGGCTTATACACGGTGGATGCAAAATGAAGGCGACGCAGCTTTTTTTGATCAAACTTTACCAATAGGATCTGCGCTGGATAATAAGGTTTCGGAAAGCGGCAGTAATGATCATACCCCGGCGAATGGAAAACCGGATCTCGGATTTTTCCCTGAAGCTGGCAGCCTTGTAACCGGGGTGCGTTCAAAAATAGCTTTTAAGGCCATCGGTGCAAACGGATTGGGCATTGATGTAAAAGGCGTTATAGTTGATGACGAAAATAAAGAGATAGCCTCATTTGCATCATCACATTTAGGTATGGGTTATTTTTATTTAACCCCGTCAGAAACAAAAAACTACAGTGCAAAGGTAACCTACCCAAATGGGGCACAGGATGTTGTTCAGCTGCCGAAAAGTGTTGCAAAAGGAATAAGCTTTGCCGTAACCAGCCAGGCAGGATTATATAATATAAATATCAGTTGCAGCAAGCTATGGTACCAGGAAAACAAGAATAAGGCCTATACGCTTGTTATATATTCAGGCGGCGATCCGCAAAGCGCTACTATAAAGCTTGAAAACCCGGAGACTAGTATAGTTGTTGTAAAAAAAGAATTTCACTCGGGCATAGCCAAAGCTACCCTGTTTTCGGCCGGCGGAGAGCCTTTGTGCGAACGCTTGCTTTTTGTGCAAAATAATGATCAGCTAAAGTTAAATTTAAGCAGTGATAAAAACATATATGCTGCAAGAGATAAGACAGGCATAAAGTTGAATGTCACAACCGGAATGGGGCAGCCGGCATCGGGATATTTTTCAGTAACGGTTATTAATGAAGATAAGGTACCGGTTGATGAAAATTCAGAGTCCACCATTGTTAATAACCTGTTGCTCACATCCGACCTTAAAGGCTACATAGAGCAGCCGGACTACTACTTTACAAACACCGGTGAAAAAACAGCAGCTGACCTTGACCTTGTAATGCTTACGCATGGCTATCGCAAGTTTGAATGGGAGCGGATCTTTAATAACAATTCTGCAGTTGCATACCAGCCCGAAAAAGGGCTTACAATTAGCGGCCATATTAAATTTAGTGGAAACCCTGTTCAAAATGGTAAAGTTAAATTGTTCAGTAAAACAGCAGGGGGCCTGATGCTGGATACACTCTCGGATGCTTCCGGAAGGTTTGTTTTCGATAACTTAACTTTTGACGACACCACAAAATTTGTGATCCAGGCACGCACTGCGAAGGATCAAAAAGATCTAGAGGTAAAACCTGATACCAATATAACAGAACCCGGTGTTGCCGTTAAAAACACCCCTAAATTAAAGGTTGTTGACGGTTTGTTTGCCTATGTGCAAAACAGCAAGCAATTTTTTGATGAGCAGGACAAATACGGTTATCATAATACCGGATACATGTTGAAAGAAGTAGTTGTTAAAAATAAAAAGACAACGCCCTTTGAGCACTCCCAAAATTTGAACGGGAAAGGGAATGCTGACCAGGTGATAACGGCCGACTGGCTTGAAAATTCGGGATATACGAATCTTTACGATGCCGTGAGGGCCAAAGCAACGTCAATAATTTTTACGCCGAATCACTTGTTGCGTTCAAACCGTACAGTTGTAGGTACTGACCCCAATATTCCCCCTGATTATATGGTAATAATAATTGACGGAGTCCCCGAATTTCATGATAGAGAACCTAAGAATAGCATAATTACTAGTCCCCTGGATGCATTGAGTGCCAGCGATATTGAAAGTGTTGAAATAGTGCTTGGCACGCATGGTGGGGCAATATATGGACCCATTGCCAGTGGCGGCGCGGTTATAGTTACCACAAAAAGGGGACGCCTGATAAATAATTATTATAAAGAAGCGCCGGGAGTAATAACCATTAAGCCTGTTGGCTTTTATAAGGCCCGGCAATTTTACGCTCCAAAGTATGATCATCCGGTGGTAAATAACACCATGAAGGATCTGAGAAGCACCATTTACTGGAATCCGGATATAGTAACCGATAAAGACGGTAATGCCTCATTCAGCTATTTCAACGCTGATGGTAAAGGAACTTATCGCATGGTTATTGAAGGTATTGATGCAGAAGGTAATTTAGGCAGGCAGGTGTACCGGTATAAAGTGGAATAATCTGTCGTCCCAGACCTTTACCTGGATTTTTAACTAACTTTATAATAAATACCAACTACTAAAACCTATTTTCCTGCACCTTATTTATTGTTCAATGAAGCAAAAGTTAGTTATAGCATGCTTAATATGGTTGTCCTGCAGCTTTGGCGCATATAGCCAGGATACAGCTTTTGCCGGTAAGGCCATAGGCGCATTAAAAAGCTTTTTATCAACCCATGCTGTCGAGAAAGCTTACCTGCACTTTGATAAGCCTTATTATGCAGCCGGGGATACAATGTATTTTAAAGCATACATAATAATGGGCCAGCGGCATGAACCATCGCAAATAAGCGGCATCCTGCATGTAGACCTTATTAATACTCAAAATAAAATAGACCAGTCGTTATTGTTAGATGTAACAGGCGGAATAGGTAAAGGAGATTTTGCCCTTCCTGATTCTCTGCCAAAAGGGAACTACAGGGTAAGGGCTTATACAGATTGGATGCGCAATAATGGAGAAACAGGATTTTTTTATCAGACAATTGCAGTTGGCTCGTTGCTTGGCAATAAGGTGTCTGAAAGCGCTGATAGAAACCAACAACAAATACCCGGGAAACCTGAAATACAATTCTTACCTGAAGGGGGAAGCCTTGTAAGCGGCATCAAATCAAAAATAGCTTTTAAGGCAATAGGCTCAAACGGCCTGGGCATAGCGGCCAAAGGAACAATTACTGATAATACCGGGAAAACAATAACCAGCTTTACATCGGCTCACTTAGGTATGGGCTGGTTTTACCTTCAGCCCGAGGACGGCAAAAGCTATAGCGCCAGCCTGACTTTTGGCGATGGTACGCAAAATACCATTAATCTGCCTGATGCGGAAAAATTGGGCATAACCTTAACCGCAAATAATGATTCCATTCAGAAAGCGTCGGTAGTAATTACAGCTAACAGCGCCGCGTATCTCCAAAACAAAGGAAAAGATTATTCCCTGCTGATCTATTCGGGCGGGGTTGCCACTGTAGTTACCAGTCCGCTTGACAGCCAGGTGATTAGGTTTGACGTTGCCAAACACAGGCTCCGCACCGGGGTTGCCACGCTCACCCTGTTTTCACCAAACGGCGAACCGATAAGCGAGCGTCTTTTTTTTGTGCAAAACTACGACCAGATGCGACTGGCAGTAAACAGCGATAAAGCGGCATATACGGCACGGGAAAAGGTTGTTATTAAATTGAATGCAAAAAGCAGGGCTGATTCGCTTATTGCCGGTAATTTCTCTGTTTCAGTAACGGATGAAAACAAAGTACCGGTTGATGAAAATACAGAAAACACCATATTGAGCAACTTGCTGCTAACATCAGACCTGAAGGGAAATGTTGAACAGCCCAATTACTATTTTACCAATGTAACAGATGAAAAACTAAAAGAGCTTGACCTGGTAATGCTTACCCACGGCTACCGGCAGTTTGAATGGAAGCAGTTATTAAGCAATGGTTATCCGCCGGTAACCTGGCAACCCGAAACTAACCTTGAGATAAGTGGCGTTGCTAAAACTTTAGGCGGCAAGCCGCTGGCAAAAGGCATGATAACTTTAATAGCAGTTAAGGGACATACTTTTCTAAGTGAAAAAACGGATAATAACGGCAATTTCAGGTTTAAAAACCTTGTATTTGGAGATACAACCAATTTTATTTTACAGGCTGCTACCGCCAAAGGGAACAATTTAACCCAATTAACATATACAGCAAAAACAACTCCGCCTGTATTGGCTGATAACCGGCAAATGGTCCAGGATAATAATGCACCAATGTCCCTTTATTTAAAAAACACTGAAAAGCAGCAGGAGCAATTAAATATGCAGGGTTTAGGAAAGGGAACAATGCTGAACGAGGTAAAAATAAAGGCCCGGAAATCAGAACCTTCTGTTACATCGATAAGGTATGGCTTCCCTGACTATGTTCTTCATGGAAAGGAAATTGGCCCAGGGAGTCAGCTGGCTTTTAAATTAATGGGCCGGATACCGGGAGTGATGATAATGATAGTTCCCGGATCCGCATCACATTATACGGCTGTTTTGGGAAAGAATATAAGGAATGGCGCGCCAATGAAAATAATAGTAGATGAGCGTGAAATGGGTGCTGATTTTGACCTAAACTCCCTGAGTGCGTCGAGAATTGATAAAATTGAATCCATGACTGGCGGAGTGGGGGTGTTATTGATAACCACTAAATACGGGTTACAACCGGAAGATATCATATCAACGGGCTTTTTGGCGATTAAAGCAAATGGCTTTTATAAAGCCCGCGAGTTTTATTCGCCTAAATATGAAAGTACCGTCTCCGGCAAATTTACTGACCTTAGAACAACTATTTACTGGAACCCTAATGTTATAACAGATAAAGATGGCAATGCCTCATTTGAATACTATAACGCCGATAGCAAAGGGACTTACCGCATGGTTATTGAAGGCATTGATGATAAAGGTAATTTATGCAGGCAGTTGTACCGGTATAAAGTGGAGTAATCCATCGGCCCGGACTTTTAGATGATGATATTAAAAACAATCAGATTTCGGTTCAATTAAAATAGAATACATCTGAGAATTAAATTTGGATAGTGTCTCAATTTGAAATTTGAATGATGAACCAAAGAAAAGAGGAAAGTACTTTTGAAGGAAGGTAAAAGAAATGAATTAGTGCATGACTAAAAATAAAGTAAGATTTAAAAGGGCAGGTAAGCGACCCATAATTCAATATTTCATATGAACATACAAGAACAGATCGAAAAGTATATTACCAGCCAACCTGAGCCAAAACGTAGTGAGATGGAAGAGTTGCACAGGTTCATACTTCAGGTATTACCGGGATGTAAATTATGGTTCCTTGATGGTAAAAACAGTGAAAATAAAACGGTTTCTAATCCTAATATAGGATATGGACTTTACACCATAAAATATGCTGATGGAAAAACGAGGGAGTTTTATCAAATTGGTATGAGCGCAAACACAACCGGGATCTCTGTCTACATACTTGGCATCAAAGATAAGACATACTTAACCAAAACGTACGGGAAAGAACTGGGCAAGGCGAGCGTGAGTGGGTACTGCATTAAGTTCAATCATCTAAAAGATATAAACACTAATATACTTGAAGCGGCAATACGATACGGGATTGAGGTCACAAGCGAAAATTAAATTTAAAAACTGAGACACTGCCTAAATTTGGACTATACCAAAATTTATCTTTATTCTAATCCCTTTAACTGCAAAAGCCAGTAAGCATCAAAGGCCGTATTAATAACTAAACGGGCGCCAAATCGCTAGTCATAATAGGTAAAGGACAAATACAGGCGGCACCTTGAATAATAAATATATTATGCTTGCTTTTCAAAATATTTAAGGCTTACCTTTTCTCCATCAAAAACAGCATAGCTGCTGGCATTTACCCATTCGCCAAGATTTATATAGCGGCTTTTGTCGTTTAGCTGAATATCAAGCGGTAAATGGCGGTGGCCAAAAACCAGGTAGTCGTAAAAATGTGTTTGTAATAATTCGCGGCAGAAAACGACCAGCCATTCCTGTTGCCCGGGCTTGGTGTCATCTTTTTTGTCATTAGTTATGCGGCTGTGCGCCGACCAGTAATTGGCAACTCCCACACCCAGGTTTGGGTGAATGCGTGCAAAAAGCCATTGGCAAAGCCTGCTCCTGAAAAAGCCTTTTAAAAACTTGTAAAATGTATCACCAGGGCCTAAGCCATCACCATGGTGCAGGTAGAATTTTTTTCCACTCCTTTCTATCTCCAGTTCATTGCTGATGATGGTTGCACCAAGCTCGCGCTCAAAATAATCAAACATCCACATGTCATGATTGCCTCTGAAAAACCACAGCTTTATACCTGAATCTGCAAGTTCAGCAAGTTTTCCTAAGAAGCGGATATACCCTTTTGGTACAACGGTTTTATACTCAAACCAAAAATCAAACACATCGCCCATTAAGAAAACTTCGGCGGCATCTGCTTTAATAAAGTCAAGCCAGCGAACCAAACGGTCTTCGCGGTCGCGGCTTGAAGCATAAGTTCCTGTACCTAAATGAAAATCAGAAGCGAAATATATTTTATTGCGGATAGCCATTATTGCTGTAAAAATAAGCTAATAATGTTTAGATGTGCAAATGGGAAGGATCAAGCTTGAGCTTTTACTACGATGCCGTATTTAATTGCTGGTTATTAAACGGGTTAGCCTGCTCGCATACCTGGTTTACCAAATCACGCGATAATGGCTTGGTCATAAATGAATTAACGCAAGCATATTTTTTGGAATGAAAAACATCAGCAGTACGGATAGATGAACTCATGATATGAACCCTTACGTTCTTTTTGGCATCAGCATTAAAGCTTTCAAGTTCATCTAAAAACTCCCAGCCCGAAAACTGCGGCATGTCAAGGTCTAAGAGTATCACGTCAGGCATGGTGCCGCCGTCCTTATTTTCTTCTAAATAATCTAAAACTAACCTGCCGTCAAAAGTGTAGGTAGCTTGTTGGCAGTTGTAATTATTATGCAGTAAGCGTTGCATAATATAGTGATCTGTTGGATTGTCATCAATTACTACAAGTTTGCACATAATAAATAGTTTAAATAATGGCTAATATAAGTATTTTAAAACTAAAGCTTTAAGTAATATTTGCATTCGTAATATACAGTTGCAAGCATTTAAAATACCTTGCGTGGTAATTAACAGGCAATAGATGTGCCACTTTATTATTTAAGCTGGGGGTAATGTTTTATTCTTGTTTAGAAAAATTAATTTTACTCAGGATTAATAATGCTTAACATTAGGGGAATCCCGGGATAAATAACTGGGGAAAATTTGGCGCATCATGTGGCGGGATAAATGTGGAAAACATAAAAACGCGGGTGCTAACATGGTATGTTCAACATAATTCACTTGTAATATATAATAGTATCTTTTCTATGATCGTTTTATTTTTAATAAGAGCGAAAAGCTTAAAGACTAAAGCAAAAAAATAGAACGTAGCAAAAAGCTTTGTCCTTTCGGCTTTTCGCTTTCAGCTTATTTAAAAAAGGGTGCTGCTAAAACCATATTTCCATAAGCCATTAAAAAAAATTATTTTAGCCGCCCCGTAATGAACTTTTTTAGTAAGCCAATTAAACCCACTGATGCAGATGATGATAAACTGCTGATCAATTACCGCCAAAGCGGTGATCTGACGTTTTTGGGCAAACTTTACGAAAAGCAAATGGCATTGGTTTATGGGGTTTGCTTAAAATATCTTAAAGATGAGGAGCAGGCGAAAGATGCGGTTATGGGAATCTTTGAAGAGCTGATAGTGAAAGTTAAGCAGCATGATATAAAGCAGTTTAAAAGCTGGCTGTATGTGCTGAGCCGTAATTATTGTTTAATGCAGCTGCGTTCGGGTAAAAAGATGGAGCTGGTTAATTTGGATGATATTATGGAATTTTCATTGGTTTTGCATCCTGATGATAATAACCGGGAAATGGCTATGCAGGCATTGGAAAAATGCATGGATAAATTACCGGGCAATCAAAAACAAAGTATAGGCTTGTTTTATTTAAAAGAGAAGTGTTATAAAGAGATAACTGAGCTTACCGGCTTTAGCCTTAACGAGGTGAAAAGTTATATACAAAACGGTAAAAGAAACCTGAAGATCTGTTTAGAGAAAGATAGTGAGTAAAAAAGAGACAGACATATTGCTGATAAGGAAGTATCTGAACGGAGAGCTTGATTCCGGTGCTATGCATCAATTCGAAAAGCGTGCGCAGGACGATCCTTTTTTAATGGATGCATTGGAAGGGTATGAAAGTAATGCTGCAAACCAACAAGCAAATTTGGATGAGCTTGGCAATCGGTTACAACAGCGCATAACAGCCAAACAAAGGCGTATTATTCCCTACAGGCTTATCGCAATAGCTGCATCTGTGCTTATAGTGTTTACTGTTGGCTGGTTATGGTTAAGCAAAGATCATCAGCAGACACTGCAAACTAATGCAAAGATTGCTAAGCCGGCAGTAAAACACGCTTTGACGCCCCCGACAGTAGCAGACACCGCCATTAATAATCAAATTGCAGCCAATACACCGCATTCTCCGGAAAAACTCTCCAAAAAAACGGCAAGAACGACGCCTTTACGCGAGATTATTATTGCCCATAAAAAAGCGGAGGCTGATAATATGATAGCCAGTGCAGAGCCGGCTGCAGCTAAGGCGGATACTGTTGCAGAAGATACTACACCTTTGAATGAGATGGTTGTGATGAACTACAATGCATCAAAGAAAAAGGACGTGAAAGGGAATGTACAGGTGGCTGAAACTGACAAACAAAAAACCATACCTCCGGCAAATACTGAACAGGCACTGCAAAGCAAGGTTGCCGGGGTAACAACAACGCCTGCCGAGTCACCCTTTAGTGCCCGGCAATCATCAAAAATTGTTTTACAGGGAAGAATTGTTGATAAAACCGATGGTATGGCATTGCCCGGTGTATCCGTTCGTGTGCCCGGAACATCCTTTGGTGCAGTTACCGATAACAATGGAAAGTTTTCTATCCCTGTTGATAGTAATAAATCAAATATTGTAATTGCTTATATTGGCTATAATACGCTAAAAATAAATACACGGAACCGCGATTCATTAAAAACAATTGGACTTGAACCCAACCATAGCTCGCTTAATGAAGTGGTTGTTGTGGGGTATGGTTCACAAAAAAAGGATGATGAGCCTGTAACAGCGGCCCACCCAAAGGATGGTTGGCATAGTTTTAAAAAGTATCTGAATGAAAACGCAGTATCGCCAGATGGTAAAACAGGCATAGTAAAGCTTTCATTTACGGTAGACCCCAACGGCAATATAAGTGAAGTTGTTATTATAAAAGGCCTGAGCGCCTTAACAAACAAAAAGGCCATTGATTTGATAAACAATGGCCCTGATTGGACTGGGAGCAGTAACGGAAAAACCGAACAGGTTAAAATCCGTGTAAGATTTTCTAAATAGCGTCAGGAAGATAGAATCAAGAAGTCAAGACACAAGAAAATAATAGTTATTCTTTTTATCCTGACTCTTGACTTCTTGATTCTTGTCTCTTTTCTACTTTTTATTCTTGTCGGCAAAGGCAAATACCTTTTGCAGCAAAGGCGAAGTACGCGCGCTTATATTTTTGCGGATGTTCAATTCTTCAAGCGCAATTTCATAAAATAAGCCGTCAATAGCTTTTTGGGTTACATAGGCGCTTATGTCCGGGTTGATTTTGGTTACAAACGGAACTTTATTATACTCATTTGCAGCATCGCCATAATACTTTGTTGCACCTACTTTATTTAAGCTGCCCTGTATTACGGGCTTAAATGAGGCAGTAAGCTGAACAGTAGTGGTGCGTTTAAAATATTGTGTAGCTGCATCCTGGCTGCCCAGCAAAATGTTGGTTACATCCTGCAGCGTCATTTGCTTAACGGCGTTTAAGAATATAGGTTTTGCCTGTTTAGCTGCATCTTCTGCCGCGCGGTTAAGGGAAAGTACCACATTGTCGCACAATTTGCCTAAGCCTATGCTTCGTAAGGTATTTTCAGCTTTCTGTGCTTCGGGCGGGAAAAGTATTTTCACAGCAGCGTTGGCAAAAAAACCGTCAACGGCCGAAAGCTGGTCTGAGCTTTTGGATGTGCCTATTTGGAGCGCTTCTTTTAGTCCGTTCCCTATTTCGAGGTTTGTGGGATTAGTTATTTGCGCTGAACCAGACTTCGCAATCTGATTGAGTGAATCGCAACTGGTAAGGGTTATAAATATAACCAGGCAGGGGATAAGTAAAAGTGTTTTTTTCATGGGGCAGTTTTTAAGGGTAATTGTGCTCAATAATAGCACCGCCAAAATAAACAAATTTTTTAGCAGTAAAATTATTTAACAAAAACTCTTAACAAGGCAAATATGCCTGCGGATATTAGCGCTGATACCGGAATAGTGATTACCCAGGCCCAAATAATATTTATGGTTAATCCCCAGCGTACTGCTGATAAGCGCTTTGTTAAGCCAACGCCTATAATTGAACCCGTAATGGTGTGTGTAGTTGAAACGGGGATGCCGAACCGTTCCGTAAAAAACAGGGTAATTGCTCCGGCAGTTTCAGCACTTACACCTTCAAGCGGGGTAATCTTGGTGATCTTTGACCCCATAGTTTTTACTATTTTCCATCCGCCAGACAGGGTACCAAGGGCAATGGCCGAGTAACAAGCCAGCGGGATCCAATCGGGCATGGCATCGCCGGGCTTTATTATCTTTGCTGTAACTATTGCCACATATAATATGCCCATTACTTTTTGGGCATCATTGCCGCCATGTGCGAAGCTCAATGCTGCTGACGATACAAGTTGTAGCCTCTTGAACCATCGCTCAGCTACCGCGGGCCTTGCATTTTTACAAATGTGCAGTATAATAATGGTTACTATATAAGCAACTATTAAACCAATTACCGGCGCCAGCACAATATAGGCCAGTATGGTAAGTATGTACGACATATTAACAGCGTTTAACCCGCTTGTACCCATGTAGATTGCATTTGTGATACCCGCCCCGGCAAATCCGCCAATCAAAGTATGCGACGAGCTTGATGGAATACCAAACCACCAGGTTACAAGGTTCCATGAAATTGCGGCTATTAAGCCCGCCAGTATTACATTGAGTGTGATATAGTGCTCAACTACTATTTTGGATACCGTTTTGGCGACCTTATGATCTTTTATGAAAAAGTAAACCAAAAAATTAAAGAAGGCGGCCCATACCACGGCCTGGAAAGGTGTTAATACTTTGGTTGATACAATAGTGGCAATAGAGTTTGCCGCATCGTGAAAGCCGTTGGTATAATCAAATACCAGCGCGAGGCAAACAATAACAATGAGTATAGGTGTAACCATTAAAATTTAAGCGTTTTTAACCAAAATAGATTCCATAACATCCGCAGCGTCTTCGCACATATCTGTGGCTGTTTCAAGGGCAGATAAGATCTCCTTGTATTTGATAAGGCGGATTGCATCTTTTTCGTAAAGGAAAAGGTCGGCTACGGCGCGGTCAAAAACATAATCAGCCTGGTTTTCAACACTGTTTATCCTGATGCATGAATCGGCAATGTTGCGCACATTTTTGAGATCTTTCAGTTCTCTTACCGCTTTTTCAAGATCAATGCTGGCTTGCAGGGTAAGTTCAGATAGCTTGCGGATATGTTCGTTATAGTCATCAATCCGGTAAAGGCTCATACGGTTTGCGGCTCCCTGTATATAATCGGCAACATCATCAATTGCTGACGATAGCGCATGGATATCCTCACGGTCAAATGGCGTAATGAAGTTTTTACCAAGTTCCAAATGTACCTGGTGAGTTATTTCATCTCCCTTATTTTCTAATTTATCAATCTGTTTAAACAGTTCTTCGCGGGTTGCGGGGTTATTTGAATTAACCGCCTCAACTAATATAGTTGCCATGGTTACAACATTGTTTGCTGCTTGTTCAAATAGTGGAAAAAATATCTTTTTATCCTTTGGTACAAAATATTGAAAGATGCTGTTTAAAGACATAATTTAATGGGGATTTGGGCAAAGGTAACTTTGCAATGTTAAGTTAATGTTAAGTTTTTAGATTGGGTATGTTAGGCAAATGTAAAGTCTGCTTTGACCGTTGAAGCGTGAACCCAAAAGTTGAACCCAGGCCTTCTGTACTGCGCACATTAATAGTTTGCTCATGGGCCTCAATAATGTGTTTAACAATGGCTAGCCCCAGGCCCGATCCGCCTATCTGTCGTGAGCGACTGGTATCTGTACGGAAAAAGCGTTCAAACAGCCGTGGAAGGAATTTTTCCTCAATTCCGATCCCGTCATCGGTTACTTCAACAAGCACCTGGTCATGTAGTTCAAACAGGCTTACAGAGGTGCTGCCTTCCTCGTTGCCGTACTTAAATGAGTTGTCAATCAGGTTAACCAATACCTGTCTTATTTTTTCCCGGTCGGCATTTACCAGTATTGGCTCATCATATTTTTGTTTAAATATTAATTTAATGTTATGCTGCCTGGCTTTAAGCTCCAGCGATTCAAAAACCTCTTTTATCAGGTCGTTTATCTTAAAACGGGTAAGGTTTATAGGGATCTCGCCCGACTCCAGCTTTGAGATCTCATCCAGGTCTTTTATCAGGTAGCTTAAACGGTCAACATTTTTCGATGCCTTAGCCAAAAACTGTTTTGCCATATCTTTATCCTCAAAGTCATCATCCTGCAGGGCTTCAATATATCCCTGGATAGCAAAAAGCGGGGTTTTAAATTCATGGGAAATATTGGATAGAAAATCACGCCGAAACTTCTCCTGTTTGCGCAGCTCATCAATTTCACTCTTCTTTTCTTTGGCCCATTCTTTAACTTCCGTTTCCACATCGTTAATGGGATCAGCGCTAACATGTTCGCCAAGGGCATCACGCAGATCGCGGCCAAGCTTTAAATTATGAATGAGTTTATAAATGAGCTTTATTTTGGAGTACACATATTTTTCTATCAGGTAATAGAAAACTAAAAAGCTGGTAATTATGGTAATAAAAAATGTTAGCGCAACATTATACCAACTGTGCTGAAAATAATAATTTACGGCCGAAAGAGTTACAGCAACCGCCGCCGCGTTAATTAAAACAAGTATCCGAAGTTTCATAATCGTAAAGATACTTGTTTAGTTTGTAGTTGATTAAGTTGGGTTATGTTGATTAAGTTATGTTATTAAAAAATTTCAATTAAATAATTACTATCAGGAACAGGAAGAACTTAGTCAACCACTCCCTCAATCAACTACTTCTCCACCCCCGCATCAACTGTAACGGTAACCTCGTTTGCCAGGATCATGCTGCTGCTGCCTATGCCGTAATCAAGGCGGTTTAGTTTAAAGCTGCCTTTAAACGCCGATGTGTTGCCGGTTTGGGTATACGTAAATGGAATTTCAACGGACTTGGTTTTACCCTTTATAGTAAGGTTAAATTGCCCGGTATAATTGTTGCCGCTGGTATGTTTAAACGAAACTGATTTGAGGGTTATTTTTGGATAACGGGCAACATCAAAATAATCTTCACTTCTTAAATGCTCATCTCTGCTTGAATTATCGGTATTAATACTGTTTGCATCCACTGAAGCCTCAATGGTGCTTGAGGAAGGATCAGCAGGGTTAAAGTTAACATCAGCTTGCAGGCCGCCTACGCTGCCGCCTGTGCCAATGCCCATATTCTTTACTTTAAAAGTAATTGCCGAACGAGTAACGGTAGTATTTACAAAGGTAAAAGCAGTGGTAGTTATTATAACCAGTAATATAGGCAGCAAAATTTTTTTCATCGTACTAATTAACGTATTTTATTTAGAATGATTATAAACGGGTTTAATTTTTATGTTGGATTAAAAAAAGAGGAAAAGGATTAATAGAATAGCCATAAGATTTAGGCATTATTAACGACAATAAGTTTATAATTTACTTTATTAAGAGTGTTTGATAAACTTAAACTGATGATTTCAATTCAGCTTTTGGGCGGCAAAACCATAATATAGGGATCAGCGCTATCACAGCCAAAGGAAGGATCCTTAGGTATAATAAAACCTCGAAAAAGTGACTTGTTATAATATCCCGCCCGATAAGTGGTGTAAAATTAAAGCAAATTATACCAAGGATTATCCAGGTAAAGAGATTGAATTTTTGTTTAATATCATCCCAATTCAACACCAAAAACCAGGACATATATATAAATGCCGGTATAATATACACAAAAGCATATTGTTGTTGATGGGGATATAATAAAGGGATTATTATAAATAAATAGCACATTTCCCAAAAGCTCCTGATATTATTGTTTATAGCCTTGAATGGCAAGGTGCGTAAAAACACAAGCGTAAGCAATACAAAAAACAGCCGTACCAGGTTGAGAATTAAAGTGACCTGCCCAAGATTTAAATCTAAAAAATTTCTTTTAAAGGACAGTACCCCGGTGGTTTTAGTAAGATATACAGGAATTAAGGCTACAAGACTGCTTGGGCCGTCTTCGGCTTCAATTGTCCACTCTTTGTTTAAAGGGTTAATAATGCTAAACCAATCATGAATAAGGCTGATATTTCTGTCCCATCCTAAATATAAGGCCGGTATAAACAGGAACAAAACATAAAACAGGCAAGTAAGTATAGCCGCCTTTATTTTATTGCGATAAAGCAAATAGCACACAAAGGCCAATGGCAAAAGTTTTACATTTATTGCAAATGCAAGTAAGGCCGCTCCTGAAATATAGCGCCCTTGTTTAATAAATTTCATGCTTTGCAAAGTGGCCCACAATAAGAATGTGGTCATTTGTACACAGCCGATATCAATCAATATAAATCGTATAGATAAGATTGATGCAATAATTATCCAGGTAAATTTTTGTTTATTGGTAAACTGAGAAACATCAAAATACTCAGCTGATAAAATCCAGATCCGGTATAAGAGGAAATAAGAAAGGAAGATCCAGAGTATTTGAGGTATAATAATAGGCAAACTGCTGAATGGAGCCAGCAACAATGCAAATAATGGGCTGTAATAATATTGCAGCCCTTGTACAAAGGGCTGCATATAAATGTTTTGTCCATTAATTAATTTACCACCGGCATATACAAATACTTCAAAATCATGCCCGACTTTAGCACATTTAAATGCATAAAAGACAGCTAAAACAATAAAAAGTATTTTAAAGTATTTGAAATACTTTTTATTCATATAAATGATAAATGGATAACACTTTATAAATTAATTTTCCTATCCATTAGAGGCCAAATTCCATATGTCGTCCAATAAAAAACATAAATTTCATAGTGGATAATTAAATAAGATTTAAGCGGAGACAGACAAGGTTTTCGAATTATTCTGTTTTACTTTATGCCGGATTAAATTTTGTTTGTGCAAAAGCTTACCTGCATAAATAAATTAGTCAATTTTCATATCGTTTAAAAACTTAATCCCGCAAGATATAAAACCATTTGTTAAATAAATAAATTTAATCGTTAGGAGAATATTAACAAATGGTAAGTAAGCTGTAAATCAGTCTGATATATCATTATTTTTTTCGGAAATTAAACGATGGGATGTTTTATACTTTAAAACTCCACATGCGCCCTTATCGAAAATACATTAACCGGCCCGCGGTCCTTGTTATAAGCGGGGTTTACAATAAATTGATAATCGGGGGTTAAAAAGAATTTATTTTGATAAGCATTAACCTTGTAATATAATTCAGCTATCATTTCGGGAGCGTAATTCAATTTACCATCGCCAATCAAAAAACCATAACCACCGGCAGCCAGGTAATTGCGGTGCGGAGATGATAGACCATTGCCCACAAATGCCAGCCCGATTTCGTCATCACTGCGTTTCCATGATGTACCTTTTAGCACACCGCCAAAGCTTATTGAACGGTCAATTTCTGTGAAAAACCAGGTCTGGGTATGCCCGTCGTTATAGCTGGCTTTAGCAAATACGCCAAAATCTTTGCTCAGGTATTGATCGGCACTGATGCCGAAACCATATTTGTGGCGGCCATAAGCTTGTGTGGTGTCAACATTTGGAGCTGCCGGGTTTTGGGCAATAGCCAAATTATAATTGCCAAACTTACCGTTATTCCTGAACCCTAAAATGCGGACAGTCCCCTTTTGGCCTTTGAATGTGTACCGTTTTTCATATTCAAGAGTTTGGGTATTGGCCTTGCCAATCTTACTATCCCAAATGGATGAATTTGCCTGAGTTACCACCATGGTAAACGCAAAACGCAGAGTCCAGTTGGGTTGGCCCAACTCAGTTACGGCCCCTATGGTATAGCCACGGGTGTTTGCCGGATAATCCCATGCGCCATTGTCCATCAAGGCCCAATTCATAAACTGGGTGCGCGGATCATGACTGAAATTGTTGCCATCAAAAAAATCGGCCATCCCAAACTTTCCTGCTGCTATCGAAAAGTAGCGCTTGCTTTTTAAACCGCCCAACACATTGGCGTCTGCTTGTATGGTGTCTTTTTCAGTTCCCCACTCAAAGTTTTGTTTAAAATACAGGCGGGCAATATAAATTTTTGGTTCGGCAGCGCCAACTCTGAATGTTTCGCCATTTGGAAAGCCGGCTACGCCCAATGTTTTGCTTAAACCTGCGCCACCGGAAATCTCCGGGTTAAAATATGCCTCCGCACCTTTCCACAGACGAGCCGCCCCAAAAAATGTGGAGGTAATTGAGCTTTGTGTTTCTTCTTTGGTCGACAAGCTGTTTAACCCGCTGTAGTTGGCGCTGAATCCAGGTTTGTATTGCGTAATAATAGTTTGTTGAAAGTGAAAGCTAAAGCGTTCCTGCTTAACTGTATCCTGGGCCTGGGCTATTTTTACTGCTGAGATCAGTAATATAAAAGAGAGTATGTGTTTTTTCATGATAAGCAATATAATAATTTAAATAAATCTAATAATAAATTTAGACATGTCTAAATTTATTATTATTCAAACCATTTTATTTGATTTTTAATTATAATGCAAAGTAAGTTGTTAAAACCATGCAATGGAATTGCATTAGCCGATGCATTTTTCACAAATCCCTTTAATAATAAGGTTCATTTCTATCGAAGAAAAGTTAGCAGGTAATGAAACGTCAGGAATTTTGCAGTTTGGAAGGCAAAAAGTTTCTTTACAGGCGATGCAATTAAAATGCACATGCAGATCACGGTGCTCGTTTACATCACATTCTTCTAAACATAATGCATATTTTGGTGTGCCGGTACCGTCATCAATTACATGAACCAACCCTTTTTCTTCAAAAGTTTTAATAGTTCGGTATATGGTGATGCGGTCTGCGGGAGCCAGGCCTTTTTCAATATCACTTAAGCTTATGGCGGCATTTTGTTCCAACAGCATATTCATAACCAATATGCGCATAGCTGTTGGGGCAATATTTTTATTAGCCAGCTTTTGTTCAGTTATTGGTTTCATCCGATTATTGGGTTAACTAATTATTTAAGCCGACTGCACCCGACTGTTACTGCTTTACTCTGTGTTAAGGGCAAAAATATAACATTGGTTTAAACAGTATGTTAACACTCCGAATAAAATTGCTCCAGGTAGCTCAGCATAAAATTATGCCGCTGCTCTGCCAGTTTTTTACCGGTTGCGGTATTCATTTTATCTTTAAGCAGTAACAGCTTTTCGTAGAAATGGTTTATAGAAGGTGCCGTTGAGGTCTTATATTCTTGCTTGGTCATGTTAAGGTTGGGCTTAATTTCAGGGTTGTAGATCTCCCGGCCTTTAAAACCACCATAGTTAAATGCCCGTGCTATACCTATAGCGCCAAGCGCATCCAGGCGATCGGCATCCTGCACTATATCCAGTTCGATAGATTTAAAATCAGCCTTATCAAACCCCGACTTGAAGGAAATGTGCCTTATAATTTGCTGAACATGCTCAATTGTTTGCCCGTCAACATTGTTGCTCCTTAAAAAATCACCGGCGGTTTTTGGGCCTATCTCTTCATCACCATTATGGAATTTGCTATCGGCAATATCATGCAGCAATGCGCCGAGTTCAACAACTAATGGGTTAGCCTGTTCGGTTTGGGCAATCAGCTTTGCATTGTTCCATACGCGGTTAATATGCCACCAATCGTGTCCGCCTTCGGCATCTTGTAATGTTTTGCGAACAAAGGCTACTGTTTTATCAATGAGTGCGGAATTATCCATTATTTATGGTTTTCAATTATTTCAACCTCGGCAACCGGGCTAAACAAATATACGCGCCTTGAATTTACCTCGATGCATTTATACCTTTTACGAAGCTTTTCTTCTTTACTGAACACCCTGCCGTCCTTTAGTTTAAAAATGGCTTTTAACGGAAGTTTTTCAACCGTCACCACTGATTCTTTAGGTGCATCATACCTTCTGAGCGAACGGTATAAAGTAAGATCGGAACAGCTTGATGCTGCCGGGTTATTCAGGTAACCTGTAATAGCCTGTTTAATATCGGCCGGGAAAATATCCTTCTCAAAAAAAGGCTGCATCATTTTTTTAAAGTTCAGCTTCCATTCGGCACCGTGCGGTTTGGCTTTGTGTTTATGCTCGTTCCAGGTATGCAAATGTGCAAACTCATGAACGGTAGTTACCAGGAATGCATACGGATTTAAATCGTAATTAACAGAGATGCGGTGCCCTTTACCTGAGTGCGGCGGCCTGTAGTCGCCAAACTTAGAATTACGGTTGCGCGAAATTTTGAATTCGCATTTAAAGTAGTCAATCCAGCGGCCGATGAGCGGGGCAGCATCAGGCGGAAGATACGTTTCAAGAATTTTAACTTTATCCAATTTTTACCTCGGAGCAAAGATAGTTTTTTGGGGTGAAAGGTTAAAGGCGAAAGATGAAAGGTTTTGTGGGAGATTAGAATATTACTCACAGATTATGTATGGATGCTAAGGGCCTTTTACCCTTAACCTTTTGCCTTTCACCTCACTTCAAAAGATTATAAGCCAGCAAGCTCGCAGCATATGCCAGTACAGTCATATAGGCAAACTGGATAGCCGGCCAGCGCCAGTTTTTTGTTTCGCGGTAAACAACAGCAACCGTACTTGCGCATTGCATGGCAAAGGCATAGAACATCATCAGTGAAAACGCTACCGCCAACGAAAATACAGGCTGGCCGGTTTGGGTATTTTTAGCCGAGGCCATTTTTTTCTGTACCGACTCTATTTTGTCGGCGTTGCCGTCAACACTGTATATGGTAGCCATGGTGCCAACAAAAACTTCGCGGGCAGCAAAAGAAGTGATCAGGGCTATACCTATTTTCCAGTCGAAGCCCAATGGACGAATAACAGGTTCAATAACATGGCCCAATACTCCTGCATATGAATTCTCAAGTTTTTCTGAATTGATAGCCCTTCTGAGATCATCGGGATTAAGCTGTTTTGTATACTGTGGCTGCTGATATTTTTGTTCGATCTTTTCAAAACGATCTCCCGGCCCGTAAGATGCCAAAACCCATAATATAACGGATACGGCAATAATAACCTTGCCGGCCTGCAATACAAAAGCTTTTGAACGGTCATACATACTAAAAGCAACATTGTTCCAGCTTGGCATCCGGTACACGGGCAGTTCCATAATAAAATAGCCGCGCTCGCGTCCTTTCAGGATCAGCTTAAAGGCAAAGGCTACAACTATGGCCGAGATCAGGCTGAAAACATACATCCCGGTTAACGCCAGGCCCTGCATGTTAAAGATCCACCAAACATTACGGTTGGGTACTACCAGTGCAATAAGTAGCGTATAGATAGGCAGCCTGGCCGAACAGGTAACCAACGGGGTAACCATAATGGTGATCATCCGGTCTTTCCAGTTCTCAATGGTACGGGTGCTCATAATAGAAGGAACCGCGCAGGCAAACCCGCCAATAAGCGGAACAACCGATTTGCCGTTTAGGCCAACCTTTCGCATCAGCTTATCCATCATAAACGTAACGCGCGACATGTAGCCCGTATCTTCCAGTATCGAGATAAACGCAAAAAGTATAGCTATCTGGGGGATAAATACCATCACGCCGCTTAAGCCACCTATAACGCCATCAACTACCAGTCCGGTTAATGGCCCTGCGGGAAGCAACTGATGTAATGAATTTTGAGCCCATGCAAACAGATCCCCAATTTTTTCCATCGGGTAAGCCGACCAGGCAAAAATAGACTGGAACATAAAAAGCAATATACCCAGGAAAATAACAAAGCCGAACACTTTATGGGTAAGCACCTTGTCTATTTTGTTGCTTAAGGTTTCATCTTTAGCTGTTTCAGGGATCTTGACAGTATCGTATAACAGGTCGTTAATAAAATTATACCTGGCAATGGTTTCTGTAGCCTGTGATTTTTGGGAGTGGAAAGAAAACTCATGTTCAAGTTCTTCAATCCTGTCGCTTTCTGCAGGGCTTAAAAACTTCACAGTTTCATGCTGGTGAGCAAGCTGCAGGGCAAAATAAGGATTGTCAAGCTTTAGCTCATCGCTTATTTGCGCTATCAGTTGCGGTGCTATCGCTTCTACATCAATAGATGGCTCTTGCAATGCAATTTTGTTGGCGAAGGTTATAGCCTGTTTTAACTTATCAATACCCGCCACCTTTCGTGCCGAAATTGGAACCACAGGTACGCCAAGCTTTTTGGCAAAAAGGTCCACATCAATAACAATACCTGCTTTTGTTGACAGGTCCGTCATATTCAAAGCTATAATTACGGGTATTTTCAGGTCGGCAACCTGGGTATAAAGCAGTAAGTTCCTTTTGAGGTTTGTTGCATCAATAATTACAACAACAAGATCGGGGGTATGGGCATTTGACCGGTCAGCAAGCACAGAGAAAACGATAGACTCATCCTGGCTTTTTGGGTAAAGGCTGTAAGTGCCCGGAAGGTCAATAATCTCAGCGGTGCGGCCATCGGGCAAAGCACAATAGCCGGTCTTTTTATCAACCGTAACGCCCGGAAAATTTCCTATTTTTTGATTTAAACCGGTTAATGTATTAAAAAGAGTTGATTTACCGGTGTTTGGATTTCCTACAAGTGCAACTCTTATATCGGCTTTCAATTGTTAAAATGCTACTGCAAAATAATAGTAGATGCTTCAAATTTGCGAAGGCTTAACTGGTAACCGGATACCTGGATAGCAATAGGGTCACCAAGCGGAGCAACACGCGAAACGGTTATCGATTCGCCGGGTAAGCATCCCATTTCCATTAATTTTACTGACATTTCAAGGTCGGTAAACTCTTTTACAATTCCAATTTCACCAGGTACAAGTTCTGAAAGCGTCATATCCTTATTTAAAACTAGGCCAAATGTATAGCTTATTTAAATTAAATCCAAATAAGGACAATTAAAATTTACACAGGAAATACTTATCTCATAATAATTATTCCGGGAGTACTTTTAGCTGGAGATCCTACCTTGGTTATCTTGTAAATTAGCTTTGCATAAAAATACCGGCCAATGGTATTTGTCTGATCGTTTTCTACGATGCCCGTGGTTGATATGTTACGCTGAACGCCTGAGTTTTGGTTTAAAATATCAAACGCATTCAGAGAAAAAGTTAGATTTTGTTTTTTTAAGAATGTACGTTCAAGCCCCGCGTTCCAGATATAAAATGAGGTGTTGGCGCTTGCAGGCGATCCTCTGAATAATCTTTGCGTAACATCACTGAAGATACGCCAATCTTTTATTGGCTTTACGCTGGTAGTAAATGTATTATAAAAGGTATAATAATGCTGGTCGGCCAGCGACTGGTAAGAGTTTTTGGCATTGTTATACGTTCCGTAGCCTCTTATGCCCAGCTGCAAATTATCAGTATCATAATTGCTCCCCAAACTTAAGCCGGGTGAAAAGCGCTGTACGGCGTTTTCATTGCCATTTATTATGTTCACAAAGCGGCTAAAGTTTCCGTTTAAACCTAAGTTTAATTTTAATCCTTTAATTTTTGTGGGCTTGCCATAATTAAAGCCAAAGTTAGCGTTATAGTTCCCATCAGTATTAATGGGCCGCGATGTTGTTATGCCATTTGCATCTACTGTACTGGCGGTTGAAAAACCGTTCCAGGTATTTGTAAAGTTGCCGTAAAGATTAATGTAGTAATGGTTCGTCATATCAAAATAACTGTAATTAATATTAGTGTTTAATGATCGTGACATCGAAAGGTTAGGGTTCCCTTGTTTAATATACAGCGGATCGGTATTATTAAATACCGGTTGCAGATCTGCAGCAGAAGGCAGATTCACATCAGTACCAACGCTTAAATAAAGGCTGGGCCCGTTTTTTTTCCGATAGGAGAAACTGGCATTTGGCACCAGGGCAAATGCATCGCGCTTTACCGTGCTGAATTGATCGTTGCTGGTGAAATCGCCTTTCAACCCTAAATCAGCAACGGCAAAGTTGAAGTTTAAAGTTACTTCATCGCTTACTTTGTTAAGGCCTGCGGTAGTGGTATAGCGCCAGTTACGATTGTCAAAATTTCCGCTTAACAAGGGATCTATTATTTCATACTTGCCGGTAGCTCCGTTATAATCTAATGTATACTGGTCTGCCAACTGTTTGCGGTAATCAAAGCTTTGGCTCAGGGTAAGGTTCAATTTACGTTTGGCGCTTAGCTGGCCTACAATTGAATACGGTATTGTAAAAAACGTGGCGTTATTGTTCTGACTGGCTTGCTGATTGATATCATTTCCGTTTTGAGTGTTTACAAAATAACGGGATGATGAGATATTGGTGTAATCGTAGTCAGATTTTGAATAATTACCATTGGCGAAGAAGTTGACAGAGCCCTTGCCCTTATGCAGCTTATGATTAATAGAAAACTGGCCGCCATACGCCGGGCTTGTTTTTTTACCGTTCAGCAACTGGCTGATATTATTTATGCTGTCCATGGCGCCATTAACCGTATTTGAAAATAGCGACGAGTTGTTTTTATTAAGCGTGGTGCTGACGCTTGGCTTAAATTTAATATTGGTGAGGCTATCAAGCTTATAATCAAAAGTAAAGTTTAGGCGATAGCTGTTAATAGTATTGCCGCCTCCCGTTTTTTGATTGGTGAATAAGTTATTAGGATTATCCTGGATATCAGACAGCTTTTGCAGCATGTTTGAGGAAATCACCGAAATAAAGTTTACGTTAAACTTTAGCTGTTCCTTTTTGCCATAAATGTCTGAATAATTGATACCGCCGCTATGGTTAGTAATAAGCCCGTCATTAACGCCAGAAAAAGCGCCGTTAACATTTACCCGCCCGCCGCTGCTAACTGATATGGAGGTATTCCCGTTGCCTGATGAGAAAGCATCAAATATATTGCCCCCTGTAAAATTATTCAGGTCCTCAAAGCTAAAGCCCGACTCGTTAACATTATTGCTCAGGAACAGGAACGACAGCTGTTTTTTATTATCAAAATGATTTAAGTTAAATTGGCCAAGATACTTATCCTGCGTTCCGCCTGCGGCGGTGGCATTGCCAAACCAGCCTTTCTTTTTATCAGCCTTCAGGGTAAGGTTTAACACTTTATCCCGCTGGCCATCATCAATACCTGTGTTTTTTGCTTTATCCGTTTTATCATCAATTACCTGCACTTTATCAATAGCATCAGCAGGCAGGTTCTTTGTTGCCGCTTTCGGGTCGTTCCCAAAAAACTCGCGGCCATCAACCATTACCTTTTTTACATCCTTACCGGCTGTGGTTATTTTGCCATCCTTATCAACATCCATACCCGGAATTTTCTTTAACAACGCTTCTACGTTATCATTTGCCTGTGTTTTAAATGAGCCTGCATTAAATTCAACCGTATCTTTTTTAATGATTACAGGTGCTTTTTCGCCTTTAACAGCCACCTCGTTTAAGTTGCGTACATCTTTTCTCATTGCCAATGTGCCAAAATCAATAAAAGGTTTTGCTGCGCTAATAACAAATGCCTGTACAAAGTTTTTTAAACCCAGTTGCGATACAATCAGCCTGTAGTTTCCGTTTTTAAGGTCGTTTATTTCGAAGGTCCCGTTTTTTCCGGATACGGTGCTTTTTTCGAGCAGGGAATCTGCAGCATTTACCACCGATATGGTAGCATAATCAACAGGGGTATTGGTTTCATCAACCAGTTTGCCTTTTATCTGTCTTTTGGCCTGTTGGGCAATTGCAGTAAAGGATATTAAAATAAGGCTAAGAATAGTGATGGTGTGGCGTAAGGTTTTTGTCATAAACTTCAAAAAAAGGCTGCGGTAATTTAAAATGTTAACGTCGTTACTAGTCTATAAGGGATAGCCGATACATCTCAGCATCTTTAATTACGAATCAATCGTAAATCTACGATAGTTTCGTAGTAAAAAAATGAATTTTAACAAATTTTAACAAAACCGGCCCATCACCAGCTGAGTTGGCGTTGATGGAAAGAAATAAAAGATTTGAAGTCTCAGGAAGAATGGCCTGATACGAATCAAAAGTTATTGCACGGGAAAATCAGGCAATAGAGGGAGAAGGTTTATGGGGGACAGCATATTTTACCGTTCCAAATGTGGGGCAGCCACAACCCTTATGGAAAATGCCGCATGATGAAAGGACGAGTAACCCTAACAATCCTAACAGTAAGAATTTATTCTTTATCATAGCTTAATGCGTTAACCGTTATAAATATACTAAATGCCGCCATTAATGCGCCTACCGTATCTGCAAAAAGATCATTCCAATCGCCGCTTCTCCAGGTAAATATATATCGCTGCAATAATTCAATGAGGGCACCGTAGGTAATAACAACAACCGTAATTGATAACAATGCTTTATACGGAAAACTACGGTGAGATTGTTGCCTGATGTAGCCGGCCGAAATAAAGACAACTATCAAAAAAAAGAATCCGCAGTGCACCAGTTTATCAAAGCCGGGAAAAAACAGGGGTGAATCAGAAACGTCCCCCATTTTTATACTGCACATTGTAAAAACAAACAAGGCCCACAAAATTGCGGGCCAGTAATATTTAATAACAGCTTTCATTAAGCGCCAATAAGCGACTTATAGCTTTCTGCTGATAATAAAGAATCAGCATCTGCTGCATTTGATAAAGTTATCTTAACCATCCAGCCTTCGCCATAAGGGTCAGAGTTTACCAGCTCAGGCTGTTTGTCAAGGGCTGGATTAACCTCATTAATTGTTCCGGTAACCGGCATAAAAAGGTCCGACACGGTTTTCACCGCTTCAACTGTACCAAAAACTTCGTCTTTGGCAACTTCTTTTCCTAACGAGGTGATATCTATATAAACTATATCGCCTAATTCGCCTTGGGCAAATTCAGTAATACCAATATAAGCGGTATCGCCATCAACTTTTATCCACTCGTGGTCTTTAGTGTATTTTAATCCTGCCGGAAAATCCATAATTTTTTTGATTTGATGGTTCAAAAATAATAAAACTTTAAGCTAACGCAATAAATAACCATTTATAAAAAATTCTTTACTGATTTTAACGTTTTTAAATAAATTAAATGATAAAAGTAATTTCCGGCGTTTTATCATTTAATTCCATTGGGGCTTCACCCCGTGGTATATTTTGGTTGGACTAATTGAAAAACTGCTGGTTATTTGCCTTATTTCCCTTTTGGGGATGGAGTGCTTTTTAAAAGCAATTAAATGATTTTTTTATTCTCTGTGGAGCCAATTCGTACGATAAATAGGGCTCGTACAGGTGTTTGTCCTGTTCGGAAAGGTTTAGTGGATAAGGTACGGTTGTGGTTTTATGCATACAATTATTCGGTTATTT
>Ga0193702_1000146_pt1 | contig 27897 bp, 24 predicted proteins | sample U3a1metaG_FD_143060 | JGI IMG/M metagenome (GOLD analysis project Ga0193702, IMG submission 143060) | Soil microbial communities from a riparian zone of the East river system, Colorado, United States - U3a1 | ecosystem: Environmental > Terrestrial > Soil > Riparian zone | place: USA: East River... | reverse complement strand
AATATTGAGAATTTAGAAGAACTTATCCATCGTGCTGTTAATGCTTTTGAAGTTCAAGAATCTGAAAGGTTGGATAGGGAGAAGGTGGTGGATGTAGATTTGACTGTAGGGCAAGCAAAAAGCAGGGAGTTATATTTTTGTTATCAAAACTATGAGAAGAAAAGTGACTCTAGCACCATTCTGGCAAATGTTGGACTTGCCTGTTTAGGAATCCGAAGATTACTTCAGGTAAATGCTTTCTCCACTCCGGGTTGGGCTAGGTCTCATATAAAGAGCAGGGCAATCTAGACAATCCAGTGGGTCGAGATGCAGCAGAAAAAGAGTTTGGTAAAGGCATCATTCCGCCTGTTTCTGGTTGGAAATCTCTGTCCAAACCCTTAGAGATTGCGATTTCGACCAGCCCTCTCATCTTATTTAAAAGCAAAAAGTTATCATCAGTAACAATTGCTAGGTGGAAACTTACCATTGTAAGCTACAATATTAACCAAATATTTCAATCCAATAGCTTACAAATTGGAACAGCATTGGGTTACAAGGGGAAAAAGCAGGAATGCCTCTATCTGGCCACTGGAAAAGATGATTTGGAGTTCCTTGATCAATATTGCTTTAGGTTCAACTTCAGTGGAAGCAGGAACAATGTCTATGATAGCTGGGATGAAGGACCTTGGGCTTAGACTGGACTCATCAGCTAGAAGCTGGTACCGAATCAAGGGCAAGCTTTCTACTACTTCAAACAACTCATTTCTCTGACCAGCCTTTTTACAACCATAAACAGAAAACCCCATTCAGCAAGCAAATGAGGATTTCTACCTTATGCTACAGGTTAAAAATGCCAAGTCTGTCTTTCTGGCAACAGAAACACCACCACCTACCATCCCCAGATTGTTTCAAATAGCTCAATTCCAACATCACCAAAGGACAATAGTTCCTCAAACATCAAACTACCTTCCCACTCCAGCACCTAGTGCAGATGATGTTTGGAGCAATTACCAGACCCCCAAGTTTTCTACAATGTCAGATGAGGCATCTCCCATTGAAGAAGACTTAGGTGAAAATGTCCTTGGATTGTTGATTCAGAGGTTGGAAGTTGACATGGAAGAGATGGATTCTTTTGTTCCTCCATTGGTGGATGATGATGTTGTTATGGAAGAGAAGCCAACAACTTTGGATCTTGTCCAGGCAGGGGAGGATGGGAATATGCAAGTTGATGTAGGGTTGGACCTAAATCTTGGAGCAGAAGTACCACTGGACAGCCAGGAACCAGATGAAGAAATGCAGGAGTTACCTCCCATAATTTCTAACAAGAGAAAATTCAGGGGATCCCTCAGCAAACCAAAGGAACCTCTTGTTTCTTCAGGTAACTCTAGGAAAAAGGCAAAGGCAAGGCAAGGCAGGGAGGTGGAGGAACTCATTACTGAAAACCCATCTTTTGACCAACTTCTAGCTGACCACTTTTTGGCAGCAACAAGTAGCTTGTCTAAAGAGGAGAGGCAAAAGTTGCTAGAAACTCCAGTGGAGAAATTGTTAACATGTTTAAAAGATTTAGCCATAGACAACTAGACATTTTTTATGTTAGAATTTTCACAGCATCAATATTCATCAGCAGTAGTAAAAGACATCACAAACATCTGTCCTCACACATATAACTTCAATGAATCAAATACAAATGAACATGTAACCAGTAAAACCAGGGATTTGCCAGCTAAGTGCAGCCTTCTATTATATTAAGTATATCAAAAATATTATTATGTAATCTTTCTTAACTCTCAAATTCTTTCCCTTCAAGAAATAACAATTAGGAACTAAGTGTAAAATAATAATGAATAACAATTTTGCCAAGTAAAAATTACATTTGAAAAAAGGGGGTGTTCCAATAAACAGAGATGGGGGCCCTCCAACTCTGCTCATCAGAAACACCAGGAGAAAATGTACATATAATTTTTAAAAAAGAAAATTCTCTGCAGATGGAAATCTAAGATAGATATGAAGGTCAGTGCTGATCACATTTAAGGATCCTGTTTACCTCAAAATGTCCTCTAAATGTTTAAACAAAGCCACTTCTGTTGAAAAAAGATTGAGGATTGGTTGCTGAAGTATATATCTGAACACCCATACCTATAAATCAACTAAAGGTTTTATCCCTAATTCTAACCCCAATCCTTAAAAAAGGAAAGTTTGTATACCTAAAAGAAAATAAGCAGTGACCCTGGATATGGAAAATGAGGAGCATACCAGAAAACAGAAGATGTTGTAATAATCCTACTCTCAAACCCCAAACCCAGAACTTGCAATGAGTTTCTTAGAATTACCTGGCTAGCTGGCTTCTTAAAAGAAAGGCAATTGACAATTTTATAGGGAACAATGGAAAGAAAGCAAGTACCTTCAGGATAATGAATGAGACAACCCTAAGATAAATATGGGTTAGAAAAGAGGTAGAGGTCTGTTGAAGAAGAATTAGAGAAAATAAGTGATCTTGACTACTGATTGCTCCTACCAGTAAATCAATCTTTCAAAGCATTACTGGACCCTGATGCTTCCAAGTGCACACAGATTCGCTCTTACGCACAATCCGGCACAAGGTCAGAGCCCAACATTGACAAGCACAGGCATGTTGGTTTTCACTAACAGCATGGTGCAGGCCAGGGGATGTGAACCTCCCTCACTCTCTTTATTTGTCTAATCAACCTCTACACAGCATAGAAGATGTTGGCCAACATCTTCCCTGAGTATTCCGGATGAGGGACTTGACATTGAGAGTGCACAATGGTGGTTAAGGAGAAAGAGAGTTATTAAGATCAAAATGTCTCTTATAGTGACGTGTCAGATCACGTGATTTTGACATTTTTCCCTAAATAGGTTTTTCTGGTTCATATTTAAGCAATTGCCTTTAAAAATTTCTTCTTTTATGGTTGTTGAGGTAAGTGGGCGGTTTTCATTTCTCTCAATTTGATCAAAAAAAAAAGTAATTACAGGAGATTGCCGACAGCGCGCCGAGAAATAAGCTAGAAGTCTTTTAAAACCAGCTTAAGTACAATCAGATGCAAATTTAAGATCTGCGGTTTTAGTAGCTAGGTTGCTACTTTAATAGTTCCCTGAATTACTTATGTAACGTAGTTAGCTATAATAAATTACAATTCGTTTATTTGTGATTATTTTAAAAGTACATTGCAATATAAGTTTACTACCTGCACGTGATTGTTGCGAATGGTCACATGCAGTTCCTGCATTTGTACCAAATGACCTGCACGTGATAGTTGCCAATGGTCACATGCAGTTCCTATACTTGTTTGTGATTGTTTTAGCATTTGCACGGTCGATTGCATTTCGACTACAAATCGAATGACTACGAATGAATTTACAATTAGGACATGCCTTATAAACGCGTCTACCCTTCATTTCATTTTCCTTGCCTATGACTTTAAACATTTATTATGGCGTAAACAATAGATACGACGATACGACGACTTTTAAGATCTGCTTAAGCAATACTCGAGTCTCAATCTATAATACTTGAACTGAGGAGAATAGGCAGGTTCGAACTCTAATGCCTTTGGAGTCTTGAGCAGTGATTAAAAACTGCTACACCATAAATTTTATTTTAGCTAAAGTGGTAATACTAATACTTCATTTCTTTTTGCTTTCATCCACCTTTAAACACTTATTAAAGGTTGTGATAGTAGTGACTAGATATTGACTACACAAATGTATACATAACTTCTTAATTCATGTCCTTGACTATTCTTCTGAAGTATTAGTATTACTACTTAGGCTGAAATGGCATAATCACACTATGGAGTAGGGGTTTTAATCACTGCTCAAGACTCCAGAGGCCTAGAGTTCGAACCATGATGATATCACTCTGCCTTTGACTTGTTTATTCCGTGGGATCTTCCCGAAAATGAAAGTCAAACGTGATTTTCAATTTCGCGAAGATCCACGAATTGCAGATATACGCCTATAAGGTTTTTTACACGCGATTCTGTTGTTCACTTAGGCTGAAACGGCGTTATCACACTATGGTGTAGGGGTTTTAATCACTGCTCAAGACTCCAGAGACCTAGAGTTCGAACCATGATGATATCACTCTGCCTTTGATTTGTTTATTTGTGGGATCTTCCCGAAATTTAAAGTTGAATTTCGCGAATTTCCCAGAAATTGCTCAACCCTCTACGCATAGATATATGCCTATAAAGTTTTTTTACACGCGATTCTGTTTGTTCACTTACTGAGGGGTCAACAATAGGTACAAATAGGGATCGAACCATGATGAATAGTGTATCACTCTGCCTATTCTTCTTACTTGCTGCGACTAGAAGTAAGAACAGTTTCTCGAGTATTTTGCAGACTACTTCAAAGTCAGAAATATAATACGACGATAAGGAGAACCAGCAATAATAGCCCTCAAGAAATTCTCCTCACTTCAAGTCTCAATCTATTAGACTCGAACAGAGGAAAATAGGCAGAGTGATACACTGGGTTCTTGAGCAGTGATTAAAGCCACTACACCATAACGTCATTTTAGCTAAGGTGGTAATACTAATATTTTCCGCCTTTAAACAATTTTTAAAGGCAGCTTAGGTACATAACTTTTTAATTCAAGAATTTAAACATGTTTAAATATATACAGACCAGCCTTTAAGCAATATTTTGTAAAGGTGGAAATCTTGAAGTAAGCATTTAAATATTTTCAAACATTGCTTCATTTCATTTTTCTTACACCAGCCTTTAAGCAAATATTTAAAGGCGGAAAATTTGAAGTGGTGTGTAGGCAAGATTCAAATATAGGTTCATCTGCGCCTTTAAATATTGCTTAAAGGCACAGATGAAAATTGAAGGGGAGTAAAAATGAAGTACCACCGCTTTTAAATGTGTGTCTTATGTCTTCCTTTGCTTTGTTTAAACGCGAATCTATGGTTCACTTCTCTGTGTTTAACCTGCATTTAAATAGTGCTCGATGTGCAGATATTCATGTAGGAAGCTAATAACTGATACTCCGTGTTTAAACCATTGTATGGTAGTACAACAGTTGCTTTTTTCCTCTGAAATGTTGGCGCGTCTTTGATATTGCAATTAATGATTTGCTAGAGCAAATCATTAGTTGCGATATCATCATGGTTCGAACTCTAGGCCTTTGGAGTCTTGAGCAGTGATTAAAACCGCTATACCATAATGTAAGTGGTAATACTAATTACTTCATTTCCTTTTGTTTCCTTTTGCTTACATCCGCCTTTAAACAATTCTAAAAGGCGGAGATAGTAGTGACTTAAAGGCGGAGATAGTAGTGACTTAAAGGCGGAGATAGTAGTGACTGATACTCCGTGTTTAAACCGTTGTATGGTAGTACAACATTTGCTTTTTTCCTCTGAAATATTGGCGCGTCTTATATGCCGACTGTACTGGAGCAAATCATTAGTTGCAATATCAATCTTGCAAGTACTGAGCACAATTTTTTTCTTATTGAAGATTCCAGCCTACATACAACAACCAATATAAAAACTACAAGATAGCAAGGACGTCATAATCAGGAAGGAAGTATACCTATTTGAAACGTGCGACTTGTCGCCTCATATACTCGTCAACAAATATTTGGTTCGCTTCCTCACGAGATCCAACTCTAAGAGATGAGGGCGACCCAATAGAACCAAGAGCACATTCTGCTTCTTTACTAACATGACATTTCACTACAATGAATGAATATGCAAATGCTAAAAATGACTCACCATCCTTGATAGACGCCTGGATTGGCACCGGTAAGAACAACCCAGAAGTCCGTAGCATCGCTGGCTCCATAAGACATTTGTACACTTTCTGTAGTAGGTTGAGACGGGGGTAGAGGAGTTGGGGAAGTGGGGTAGGGCAACCCCTGAACAACCCAGAAGTCTGTAGCATCGCTGGATCCTAGTTTCAAAGACATTTGTGGACTTTCTGTAGTAGGTTGAGACGAGGGTAGAGGAGTTGGGGAAGTGGGGTAGGGCAAGCCCCCGATATTCTGCAGTGGAATAGTCGGAGCAAGAGGACGCGGTTTGTCAAATAAGCGCGATATAATATCAGCAGGGAGGATGTTGTGATCGGCAAAAGCACGCCAAACGGTATGAGCCTCCTGGTAGGAACTGTAACCCTTGAAAACCTTATTTGGGAAACCATTTATTGCGGCAAAGCACGCAGTCCTAAAAGAATAGTTAATAAAATTTTGAGGTATTGACAGTTAACATACCAGTTGTAGAACACTCCTACATCACGACCTACAAATACAACATATGCGAGTTTCCCAGTGCTTGACTTTCTCTGAGCAACATATCTATTTGAGGGACTATAGACAGTATCCTCGGATCGGGCAAAGTCATCACTCCCAAATAAAGCATCATCAGCTGCACTCCAGTACTGATCTTCCTCCTGGGAAGCAGAGGGGTTGGCCGCAGTGGTGATTTGGAGTCCATGACCAGAGACTTCTGTAAACGATATCAAACAAGATTATTGGAAGGTTGTCAGCCACTTACCAAGCGTCACTGAAGTATGGCGTGCTGACTGTACCACAGGAGAGCCTTGAAAGAGATGATTTTGCTTAGAATTAAGACATTCCAAAACAACAAACCTTGCTGATTGCGCTTAGGAGTCTTAGGGGTTGGGATTGCTGAGAAATATGGGTACGATCAGGATCTAGTCATCATCACAGTAATATGAAAATGGCTTACTATACATTGTGAGCAGAGATTAGAGACGATGAAACTGAAGCTTCTGAAGGTGGTGAACTGTCGGAGGAAAGAGGAGATGTGTCACGTGTGTGTTAAACATGCCCGCATTGCGCACAAGCCATACGCCTATTGGTAGCCTTACACCCGTTGCTGATGCAATACCGTGAGCCCCGAAAAGTTGCCATATTTGATACTCCGACAGATCGCCGAGGGCCGGCATACACACGTGTTCTAACGCGTCGCGTTATTTGATCAATCAACATATTGATAATTGATTCAACAATCTTTTCTTAAGATCTCTCTACTCGTTTTGTCCATTTCTGTGCAAGCTGTGAGCTGTGAGCTGCTAGCTTGTGTCGATTTCTGTAGGAATCGGCCTTGATCTGCTCTTGATGTCGCAGAATTGCCACTTGGCTCAGACAGAGACGGGGAAAATTGGGGGAATAACCAAAATTTCGGGCAGGCCGCAGGTGTCAATGCGTGTGGGATTTCCTGACTTCTTTCCATTAAAATATCTGCCCCGGGATTGATAGAATTCCAGGTCATTGTGACTCAGGAAGGATATATATTGTATTTAGTATTTGATAATCTAATTACAATGAGGGCCCTGAGGGCGGCATCACGCGGCGACCACGCGGAACTTGAAATTTCAAAACTTTTCGAGGCTCCCTATGTCCTATCAGCAACGGGTACCAGGCGTTATATCCGTGAACGTCAGCAGCATGCTACTTCTAAGGATCATGTGATCGCCTGGCTTGCGAGGCTAGCCTATTGGTAGGCTTGTCCCTGGCATTTCGGATATATTACATAATGTCATCAGTTACGCGTGACGTGATAACTACCGCGTTCTTATCGCTGTTTTGCCCAGTCCGCTAAGTCCGCTTGCGAGCTCGTTTCAGAAAGTCAGGTGTTTGATTGTCATATGTTCTTCACAAGTGTCTCACCCTAAATAGAGTGTGACAGGCCTGTCTAACGCTAAGTATTGGTGATCTTGAGATTTGAATTTTGGATGGTCACGTGAATGGTCACGTTTCAGGTTCGTTAAGGGTCGTGTCACGTGACCTATATTTTTTATTATTATTTTTCTTGTGGAACAGGGGCAATTCTTCATGCGCTTTCCATAGTCTCATCACATCTATGTTGACTTACAATAATAATATTAATCCCAACCCATTTGTTCTTTTGCCATCTGCAATCGATTTATTTCTTCATTGTTAACTTAAAACCCCTAAAGAAATGCAGCTCCTTCAACATCCGTTGTATTGCTTACACTTTCTCGGTCCCCCACTTTGTATAGTTTCCAGCTCTCTTAGCCATAAGATCTTTAATCTTCTTCTTCCTTTCGATCCGCATCTCCATTAACTCCTTGAACCTTAGGACCTTTCTTTGATGACGCTTCTCCTTTTTTCCCATAGTGCCCATAACAATGAGAACATCCAAATTCTTGCTTTGTGAACCGTTAACCATCTCTTTCTTAGTTTCTATGCTTGATGCTGTACTTTTATCCTTCTATTATCGTAGAGTTTAGTACTTTCTATAAATCTCCGAAGGCCCTTTGCAACGTACTTTCATTTTTTTCTCCCTCTCTTTTTCTATCTGTTTCTCCATCCATAAGAGCTTCTTTTCTTGCAGGGTAGTTGGAAGGCAGACATTGCTAATTTGAACATTGGCACAGTTTGAAGCCATCGTTGTTGTTATAGATGTAAGTTGAGCTTATTTACTTATGTTATATATGGCGCTAACCCCTAACCCAACATTGGCACTTGGCTCTCCCATGTCGTCATCGGTTTCTTCATCTGATTGGGGCTCACCCACGGCACAACAGAGACGTAATACTCAGTGGGAGGGGTGGGGAGAGAACTCCAAAGGCAACCAGATCATCGACCCCCTGAATAATTCAAGGGCCAATGCTTCTTCACCAGATTCGAGCGAACACTCATCAGAACACAAATATGATGATAGATGGGACAAGTGGGAACCAGAGGACCCATACAGCCATCCTAAAAGAGATGAAAGCCACAGTCCATTCAGAAACTCCAGGCCCAATACTCCTTCGCCAGATTCGAGCGAGAGCGCATCGGAACACAAATATAATGATTTATGGGACAAGTGGGAACTAGAGGACCCAAACAGCCATCTCAACCATCCTGAAAGAGATGAAAACCAGAATCCATTCAGCCACTCCAGGACCAGTACTCCTTCACCTCTTTCACAGAAAAACAATCGCCACTGGAGGCATCGGAGTATGGAAGGCTCCGATGGGGATAGCCTTAGTCATCTTACAGGAGATGAAGACTACAACCCTCTACAGAACTCAAGACCTGGTCCTTCAAATAATAGATCTATCTCAAGAGAAAATTCGTCCCAACTGCAAAATGAAAACACTCAAAAGATTGGTATGTCACTATATAACACTTTTTTTTGTTCACAGTTCTTGCTTATTTCTATACAATCCAGCACCCCATCTTATAAATCCAAAGAACTGGGCGTCTGCATATTCTAAACTGGAGACTCTAAAGCCTGGAGATATTGTCTCCTTGCCTGTATTGGATTTTTTTCTAAGCTTGGAATCACATCAAAGCCAATTGTCCACCAACTTTAGAAAACGGTTTTACTACCTCTCCATAGACACCATCAGTAACCTGAAAGGAGAATCAGAGGATAAGAAGGGAATTTTGCAGAAGTCCCTTACAATTATAGATGAGGATACTCTCTGTTGTCCATTCCTATTTCTTGTGACACCACCGACAGCAACGACCACTTATTTTCTTGTCATGTTTGATTTTCGTGAAAAAAAAGCATTGATCCTGGGACACCGTGGCCTTTCTGGTCCCAATTTTCATAACAAGGTTTACGGAGAATGGGATTCCTGGAAAGGACGTGCTCTCTGGCAGAATGTTTACAAAGCACTGATTCGACCTGGATTTGAAGAACTGGAAATAGAGCCAACTGCTTATGAAACAGACTTAATTCTGGTAGTAAAATCCATCCCATTGATGTATAAAACTAACTCAAATTCATTTTAGCCTAATTCTCATTCGGGCCCTGGTATTTCAGGATTCGTGCAGCTTCTACGTGACCACAAATGGGATTGGCAGCAGTTTTTATCCTCTACAACAATGCCCAAGGTTTCCTGCGACCATAACTCACGAGAACAGATGTTCTATTCAGTCGTACGAGGGGCTTATGAATGCTTTAAATTGTGGAAAGTAGTCTCTCAGAGCAACAGTGACTGGGAACAACCTCCGAAGGATCTTTTGGATGAAATGCATTCTCAGCCAGCTCGTCTCCAGTGGATCAAGAATATCAGCCTCATTTTCCTCAATCAGAGATCCAAATGTAAAAAATGCTTCTATGAAGCAGACTGTAATTACTTGTCCTCAGAAGACATCCCACTCAGAGGTCGAGGTTGGAAGAAACGTGATCTCAGTCCATCCGCCCCACAAAGGGAGATACTACCTTTGCCAGATCCGCTTCCTCTGGACATCGAAAATGCATCAACCCAGGAACCCATGAACAACCTTCTGTTTGTTAAATTTGATGACTATGGCAGTGCACCACTTTCCGGACGGAGGACTCCTCCAGTTTTAAACACCTGGGCATTCGATTCCTCCGCTGTCCTGGTAATACCTAACTGGGCCTCTTCGTGGAAAGACCAAGGTTACAGATTACCCCCCGATTTTGACCGAATTTCTTCAAAAAATGACCCCACAGATTATATATCGCGACTCTTTCCAGTTGAACCCTTGAAAACTAGCTCAACTCCGGAGACAAACAATAATATGGATACGGATTCATTTCGGGATAGTAGAAGGAAGGATCCTGCAGATTACGCATCACCGCTCTCCGTGGAGTCTTCGGAAACAAGCTCAACTCTAGAGGCAAAGAACAATATGGATACGGATTCATTTCGAAGCAGTAGAAGAAAGGATCCTGCATATTACACATCACCATTCTCCATGGAGTTATCCGAAAGTGGCTCAACCTCAGAGGAGAGCAACAGTCTTAACGCGGTTTCTTTTCAAGACAGCAGTAGAAGGAACCCTATCTCTATGAGCGCAGCTTTAATGCTCCAGGAAGCAGGAACTACTTTGAAAACGAAGGAAAGTTATAACGTCTTTGTCCGTGGAAAGACAAGAGGAGACGACTTCATTAATCTCGATATCGAGGAAGATCACGTGCCTTTGACTCGAAAAGAAATTGATATCTCAGTCGACATTGACAGCATCCTTTGGGTCACAAGAGGACTTGAATTTTCTTGCAAAGGGGCCATAAACCTACAACTCAAACCACATTATTCCCCCTTGCCCCCATTTTCTGCAAACCCCTCAGTTTATATCACCCTTTTGGAATCTCCCGAGGATGAAATGGAGTTGAAAGAGCCACAATCCAGGACAAGAACTCGGTTTCCTCTTAGTTCCATTCCCCACATGCCCTTCGGATACTTCGGTGGAGCCACTCAGCAGTTTAACCTCTATGTTTTTTTCCCAAGGATGGTACACAAGCATAACGGTAACAATCGATGGATAACCCTCATGCCCCAGGAACTGCAAGAGCTATGGCTTTCGGAAGCAGTTTTCAAAGCTTTAGATTCTTCTATGGGTCGCTATTCAGGAACTTCGGAATATCTCCCACAAAGTACTGACCAGCTTAAGTACAAGGCTGGTCGGCAGCCTACCTTCCCAGTATCTCCATGCGCTATATCATCTCTATTAGCCAATATCCGCTCTTTGACGAAAAATAATGAGGACCTCCTTTCAAGATTCGGATCTTCTTTCTTTGTACTAGATGCCAGGGGGATTAAAACCCTCACCAAACAACATATTTCGGAGAAGAATGCTTTTCAGACACTTCAAACACTAGTACCAAGTTTGGACTGGGTCCATATGATGGACAGAAAAAATGGAGAGCTATATCTGGATATGGGTGTCTCCTTTCACTCCATTAATACTTCCGAGCCTATGGTGGGCCTCTGGAGACTGAGCAGCCTTCGATCATCCTATTCTCTTATGGGTGTCTCCAAAAAAAACTCCAAGGAGTTCCATTACAACACGATGCAAGATTATGGAGGTATGAAAGCGCAGACCTCGGATGCGACTAGAGACCACACCCATATATCGAAGAGAATATCCTACAACCTTCACTTTGAAGCAGTCCGTGTTCCAGGACAGCAGGATTATATTTCGACACTTGGTGATGCCATCCGTTGCAATCAAAAATATATGGAAGGCTGCCAACGGTGGATCAAAGTTCTGGAAGAAGGGGAGAAACATCCCTACGGTGTTCGGGATGAGCTTCGAGCAAGTGCTTATGTGGTCAATGAGCTTCTCCCAAAGGTTATAAAGAAGGTATGGCTCTCATCATTCATCTGTATCATTTACTGACTGTTAATAGGCTGAGATGTTTCTAGAAAGCGACCCCATCGCATGGATCCCAGCTAAAATATTCTTTAGATTTGCATCTCGACGCTTTATCGAGTTGCATGAGCTTCATTGTAAACTTGCATTGATACACCCGGAAAATTATGGCACACTCTCTGCATTCATTCTACACTTGATGCGAGCTGTCATGGTGACCCCATCCCAGATTCCATCTTACGTGCAGTCAGCATTGCGAATGCTACATGAGGGCAGAGTTATGGAAAGGTTTGGGATGTTTTTTGTTGATGACCTTGACCTGGATGATATGGATCGCTTGGATGGGAACTTGGGAGAGCGGGATGGTGATGTGGTTAAACAGGACCAAAAGGCCGCTCTTGCAGCCCGGCTTCCCCCAAAAAAAGGCCAAGATAGAGGAATTCAGCTCACAGAATCCCACAGAACAACCGACTATCCCTGGGGCGAGAAAATCTTGTGGAGCACGGTTCAGAGGTTGTTGAAGGATCATCCTGTAGACTTCTTGAGACCATTCAATTTTCATCAGCCGGAGATGGGGTCAGAGAACTTTCACCTTGTTGAATCCCTATTCAGTGATTTCACCAAGGAGACATGGCTAGGCTTTCAAGAGTCATTTGTTCCTGCTGGACTGCGACCACACTCAAATATGCTGAAAGATTGCATGGAAGTCTGGACCTGCCAAAACATCATAGCCCGTTTATGTGGGAAGTGCAAATTTTTGCCTTCGAACTATGGCCTAGAAGGCACTCCAACGTCGGAGGATTCAGACCTATCCTTCAGGGCTCTAAGACTACTCTTTTTTCCTCCTCCAGACCACATCTTCAAAGAGAAAACGATCTGGGCATGCTTTTCAAAACCAATTGGCTATATTGGGAGGTACTGGGGGATCCTAAAAGATTTCGACGATGACAGGGACAAGATTGATGCTCTTCAAGAGGGTATTGATCAAGTATTTGAACAACTACAGTGCCTACCAAATAGCAAGGCCGATTCGAACCTCTGGCATGCCACTGGAGGCTTAGTCTGCTTTCTGACCAACCCACATTACTATCGGATGAGAGCCGTCTCAAGCACTGCAAGGAAGTTAAAAATAGGGCCTCAGAGACCACAGATCAGCGCTGCCGAACTGCAAAAACGACTCGATCCTTTCTTTCCTGCAAGCCGCAAACGAAAAAGAAGCCAGTACCAAAAAAAATCTACTAGTATCAAACAAAAAAAATACCGGAAGCCTCCTATAAAAAAACAACGAATTGTCAAGAAATTAAGGGCTCAGACAACCACGGCACGGCGAACCAGGAGAAATGCTCAATATAATGTGGATGAAGAAAAAACCTCAGATTCAGAAATGATGGATTCATCTTCAAGCGAGAAGGGCAGCAGTGCATGCGGAGTTTATTCCGAAAATTCAACCAAGTCTTCAGAATCAAGTGATTAATAGATATTTTATAAGTACATTGAGGAAGAAACCGAAACTCCATCAGAAGAAGAAAAGACCTGATATCAGATTGCATGCTGCTTGCAGAAATTTCTATATCTAGAGCAAATTGAGGGAGCCTAGTTCAAGCCCAGTCCCATGATGGACGCATGTCCTTTCTAATCCTCCCCGTCTCCACCAACTCGGCAAAATCTGCCTCTGTTCTGTCGCGATCCACGCTGGCAGAAGCTGTGAATTTAGGCATTCCAAGACGATCCAAAGCAAGCATAGCAAAGTCCTGGCAATCTGCCTGCAGAACATGATCAAAGAACTTGACCATTTTAGAAGGTGGACTTGCAAGGTCTAGATAATATACGCCTCCTCCCCTCTTTTTAATAAATCTCGACATCTCCTTGATGAAGGAGACTGACCCATAAGTTTTCAAGGATGTCCCGACAACTAACAAGTTATCAGCTTTCGACCTATCAAGAATTTGAATGGATTCAATGTCCTCAGATTTTGGATGTGATTCGCCATATAGAATAATAGCAGGGCGGAGCAATCCACCATTCGAGCCGATTCTTTTCCCTTCCGACTTCCGATTTTCGATCCGCATTTCACATTGTGGGCAAGGTGGTAATTTGCCTGAAGAAAGAGCTGGAAAATGGTGGACCGTGTGCTCAGTAAAACCACACTGGGTACACTGAACCTTCATCATAGATCCATGAAGCTGCACGCAATTGAGTTCTTCACCAACAGTAGTTAGCCCAGCCTTCAGTTCTAGGTCGTCAATATTTTGAGTATACGTTCTGCCAAGAATCCCATGGCATGACAGGGCCCTAAGCAGCGTATGGAATGCAGTTGGTCGAGCGCATGCTGCAGCTTTTGCAAGATCGGCCATCAAGGAGGCATGAGCTGCACATTTTGATGAGTTCTTAAAGACTTGTTGTGTCAGAAAGACAATACAATACTAATTCCAACTTCCTCTGTACCTGAAAAGTATCTTTGTCAAACAAGTCAAGAACATTCCCTGAATGGGATGAGTCGCTGAGAAGGCCTCCGCTTCCCCTAAATGGCTGGATACCTGCTGCCTTGGACGCTCCTGCACCTTTTAGTGGGGTCAGAAGTAGCATTATGTGACAGTGGCCGTTATTCATACCAAGAACCACCACAAGGTGCTTTGACTGAAGTAAACATTCAAAACCTTCGAAAGGGGCTTGCATGTTCTTAAGTCGCTGACTGAATTAGAGCGCAGGGAACACTTTGATCTCCCTTTTTGTATGATTTCGTAATCAAGTTGCCTATGGTGCCTTTTGAGAGATTTGGTAACTTTCTCTGAAACTCAAATTCAGTTTCTCTTTCTGGGGTTTAAGGAGTGTCGCTGTGATATTGACTGATGATATAAACTATAAACTCTCTACAAATAAAACAAAATATCGCAACTAGGGCATGTATAGAGAACCTGATCCTTCACCACCAACTGTTCCGTATCCTCCTTCATTTCATCGATGTTATTTTCATATTTCAGATATTCCCACCAAAGATTATCCTCATTTTCCCGATGAGTTTCTATATTCACCTCCATCCATGGATCAGGCGTAGCCAAGATATCGTCCCTTTTCTCTTTATTCAATAGTTGTCTCCCCATTGTCACAAGGCGAATGTTGCCAGATATGTAATGCAGAGACCCACCTCGAGCGGTAGGTTGGTGGGCTACTTCAAGGATTGACCTTGGGATGTCTGGGAATTCATTCACATACTCCTTCAACTTCTCACTCTGACTGGTCATAATGTCAGGGATGAGACACTTGGTGTGGAACCAGTTTTCGCATCTCCAACAGAACCTCTGCTCTTGCAGGTCTGGATTCCAGAGGTCATTGCATGTTGATAAGCCACATTTGCTTGGTGCTCCCTTTAATTTATATCAACGTACATTCAGGCAATAGAATCTCAAAATAGATACATACTTGAAGGCAAAGATCCTTGTAGTTCCAGAAGAATCTGATGACAGTGAATGGGATTCTTTAGGTAACGGTTGGGTACTACCATACCTGGTGAAGTATGTGACCACTGGTGGATGTTCTAGATGATCATCTTGTAAGATGATTATCTCGTAGTCATGTAACCGGCCTAGAATTTGGTAAGGTAAGATTTGGCTTCGTAGACATCACTCACCAGCAATCTCTGATGATAGGATGATATCTTGGTGATTTGAAGCATAAAGCTCTTGTTGAGCTGAGTTTTCCAGAAATCTGGTCAAAAAGAAAGAAACATTAGCTTTCCTGCAAGCCAATAAGTTAATAAGAGGTAACCTATTAAGCTCCTTTACACCTTTACGTTTGACATCGTCAATATCCCTCTTGCTATAGAACCATTCAACTGCTAAATAATAATGTTGCTAATTGGAGGGTAGTTAAGTAACGTAGAAAAGATATATGATATACCTATTTATAAAATCACTTACCGATGGCTCCTTTTTGCTCATCTTGGGCCTTCTTATTTCTATGATTCGAGCTTTCCAATATGCATCCACTGTTCGATCCTCCAGAGACAAGCTGTCTAGTTTGGTGTGCATGACCAAGCAAAAGGAGCCTGCTTTGAAAGTCCCAGCTTTTGGAAGCCATGAATGAAGTCAGTTGCATGTATAAAGAAAGGAGTTCAAATTGTCGAGTACCTTTTTTCATTTGTTCTTTTTTCCAATACGTGAGGTGGAATGATTCACATTTTTCTGAAGCCTTCCATTCTGCAGCGGTGGGTGACGGCATGGTAATGAGTTCTTAATAAGTAAACCGGCTGATATTGAGTGCTTTATTCTATTTTCATTACTGTTTCAACATAAATAAATAAATATAAAGAAGCGTCCAAAGTCAATCGGAATGTGGACCAAATACAAGTTATGTACCGGACTTCATTGTACATAGTATACAAGGAAAATAAGATTTGAACTGACTAGGCATAAGTCTTAAAATGCCAGGTGTCAAATCAATTATGGTGGTAACAGGAAAAACATAATATCTCAAACTTTTACAAGTCCTATTTATGGAACTCATTCTTTTATTGGATCGGTGGGTTGTTTTCAACTTTCCAGCAATCCATTTTTCTATCTTTTTACCCCCGCTCATCCCCATAGGGAAGCATACCAAAGAGAAAGCCCCAGCTAGGTCAAATACCATATCGGTTCTATATGGGCTTCAAAATACGACACAAAGAACTTACAATTCGTTGAACATGGTAAGGTGGGTGACGTTGACTATTCATCCAATACAATACAAAGACAGTAAGAGTGTTAAGGACAAAGGCGAAATGCGTATGCGTTGTGCTTCTTTGAGGAAGGTCTGTATTTCTTGTTATGTTTCCATTGCTTGTTTACATTGTTTACATTTGTGTATCTGCCTACGTCCCAAAAGGGGCTAAGGGTCATCTACAGTAGGCTACCCTAGACGGATCTGAATTAGCGGTGATTAAGTAAGTAAGAAGTGAGAATTTGAAAGAGGTCGAAAGGAGAGAAAAGTAGCAGGTAGTAAGTAAATAAGCATGGTGTGTGAGAGTGAGAGTGCGGGTATGAACGAGGGTTTGAGTAGGTAAAAGCAAACGAGAGTGTTAATAAATCAATAAATAAATAAATATAAATGAGAATTAGGTCCGACTCGGATTTCCGTAAAGGCCAGCGTGCCGTTTGGAGATGGTCTTTTGGAGGTCACCGAATATTCGGGAGGCAAGACGGATGGAGGAGAGGTGCATGTCAGAAGCGATGTTGCGGGTGAGTCTGGAGCGATTGACGGAGTTATTCATGGCGGGGTGAGGTAGTAATGGATCAATCCTGGGTATCTGTCGGAGAAAAAAGACAGTTGAATGTAAAGGCCAGAATATTTCTGAGTTTGTGGAGTGAGTAGGTCAGCAGAGCCAAAGAAGAGCCATTCAAAGTTAGTGTTGCCCAGTGCAATAACAAACGAAGCTTATTCCAACGTCTAACCCAAACCATGTCCTTAACCCTCATTGCCGTACTTTTGGTCTTAAACCTCAGTAGGACGAATTCACATTATATTCTGAACTTTACTAACATTAAATTTAGTCATTATAACGCTTTTTTATATAAAACTCGAACGCATCGAGGAGGGATATAGGAGAAAGGAGGACGCCCTTTTGAGGAGATTGGAGGAGGCGATTGCGTCAACATCGAACGCGGGATATAGACGAATGGAGGACACTCTTTTGAGGAGATTGGAGGAGGCGATGGCCTCAACCTCAAACTCTTCAAGTCGCCGTGAGTATTATTTTTTTTTTCGACTATTCTCATTTCGCTAACGAATCCAAAGGAACTTATAACAATTGCTTCTTCGAAAAGCCTGTTATAAACCACGTTGAAGGCGTATACAACAATTATTGCGTCGAAAATGATATCGGTAAGTCTATTCTAATTTTTTGTTGTTCTAATTTTGTAACAATTAAATTGTATTACCTCCTCCCCCATTGCACTATAATCAACTTAATATAACCCTATTGTGAAATAAATAAATAAATATTGTCATTAAACAACAGAAAGACGAGATGAGAAATTAATTGAGTGACGCCTGGAAGTAGCGTAGAGTAAAAAACATTTTTGAGTCGGAAAGAAATAGTAATTTTTTTTTATAAAACTATGTCAAGTACTAGTGGGGGAGCTGGTGGTGGCAACCCTTCCGGTGTTTATCAAGGACATACCAGTTTGTTAATCATAGTATCCGATCTATATAGATATCAATCAGTATATGTGGTTTTCGGACTAAACTAACCTATGTAAGCCAGTGTGCGAGAGGTGTGGAATGGTTCAAAGGGTGTCCGCAATAAGAACGTTGTCAGCTGCGGCCAGCGCGATAAAGCAACATCAGAGTCTTGTCGAATGTTTACTACTTGAAATGAACTAAACACGCAAGTTTGTCGAGGCGTGCGACGGCTGATATTTGCGTCTTTCCTTCAAACTCGCAGTCGGCTTTCTTATCTTTTTCTCATTGGTGTGGCTGACCTGCTTCTTTAGTCTCATTGCAGCAGATGGGACAAAACCCAAGTTTTATCTTTACATTTTTATTATTAAAATAACTAAGTCTTTTTCTCTTTTGTTTTCGCACCCAGACACATTTGTGTCAACAACCAGTGGGAACCTTTTTTAAAAAAAATTAAACGATTGTTGAACGCAGGCTATGGTAGTGGTCATAACGTAGCACTAGACACGGAAGGTGGATCTCAGTGGATAGTAAGCACTATATATTAAGTATGATATACCTAGACACGGAAGGTGGCTAAAGTAATGTAAGTAAAAGAGTATAAAAGAATGACGAGACTGACACGTACATCTCAGTGGATAGTAAGCATTGAGATGTACGAACGTATACTACGAATAATAAAAGGAATGTAATTATGTTTCAGATACCCTACGTTTTCCTTTATTCGTTCCTATTTTACATTACCCGCTTCCCATAGCTACACAAACCCAGCCACCGAGTCAGTTCTCACATTCGTTGGTCATTTAGTAGAAAGGTGGACATAGTCTGCCCGTGCGTCTTAGCAGTTAGTTTGCTTGTTTCACGTTAATCAAGAGATTCAAAAAAAAAAAAAAAAAAAAAAAAAAAAAAAAAAAATAAAAAAAAAAAAAAAAAAGAATGTAATTATGTAATATTGCTAAGATGGTAACAGACGGTCTTCACGGCAATCTCAACACTCCCCCTCGATGACGATCCCGTCCAATGAAGACCAAGAAGACTACAAAAATGAGTAAATTTGAAAAAGGAAAGTGATTTGGTGAACGTGTCACCAATCATATCGAAAGTGGGTATGTATTCCAATTGGATTTTGTCCTGTAAAACTGTCTGAAGAATAAAATGAAAGTGAACATCGATATGCTTTGTACGTGCATGAAAAGTGGAGTCTTTGGATAAGCGGATGGCACCTTTTTTGTCACGGAACACAGTGGATGGAGAGATTCAGTGTTTAAGACCGATAGGTGAGATTTCGTGCAAATTTTTTTGAATCCATATGACATCTCTTGCAGTGTGCGTTAGGGCGACGTATTCAGATTCCGTGCTCGATAAGGTAACAATGGGCTGTTTATTTGAACTCCAGGAAACTGCTCCGTTGCCTATGAAGAATACAAAGCCGGAAATCGAGTGTCGGTCGAGATTTGATGCCCAGTCAGCGTCGGAATAGCCACAGAAAGACGGTACGTTGCCTCCAAGCACTAGTCGAAGGTTTTCGTGGCTTTAAGATACCTAATAACTCGTCGCGCGAATTCCAGGTGAGTAGTTGATGGGTTTTCGAGTTGTTGGGACAAAATTGACACGGCATAGGTGACATCCGGACGTGTCATGACAGAAAGACATATCAACGATCCGATAACCTCACGATAAGTTTTCTTCTCAGATATAGATAGAGTTTTCGGCGAAATGTGTTCCATTCCAGGTGAAAGATCAATCCTGGGCGGTAACGGTGTCGAAACTGATCGTGCGTTTTCCAGTCCAAATCGAGTGGCAATTTGGTCAATATATGCTTCTTGCCCAAGAGAGATTGTATGATCGGTAAGATTTCTCGTGACAGTTGTTCCAAGTAGCCATGTAATCTGACCTAATCTGACTAGTTCGACCCTTTTTTCGAATTCATCAAGAAAACGGTTGGCTGTTGGATGGGAATCTGCAACGATGGTGAATCGTCAGTCGCGGCACCAAGTATAAGGTAAGTGCCATCAGAATTGAATTTATAAAAGAGTGCCTCATCAGCATTTGAAACAGTAAGGCCGAGATCGGGTTAAATTTTCCAACAAGAACTTGCAGAAGCGATAAGCGCCTTGACGGCTGCCATACGGTGGTCGCCATACTCGGAAAGCAAGTTTTTCGGGTGGTAGATGTGAGAGGTTGCTGGGAAGGCTGTGAAACCGTAGATATTCGGTGGGTACCGTCATGTAGAACACCTCGTTGGTGTCGTTCTGACCATGTAGATGGGCATTTTTGGCATCAGCTTGAACGACGGTGGCTCCTTTTTGAGCTGCGACGGATAAGAGAATTCGGAGAGTTGTCGGTCTTACTGTGGGTGCAAACGTTTCGGTAAAGTCTGTTCCGAATTGTTGCTGATACCCCCTAACAACATATCTTGCTTTCTAGCGTATTATTTTCCCTTCATCATCTCGTTTTCGGCGCAAGACCCATTTGCCATCAATAATATTGGAGTTCGAAGGTGCTTCAATGACAGTAAATGTTTCGACTTTGGTAATTTGTTTGAGTTCTTCACCCATAGCTTCTAACCACTCCTCTTTCTCAGGTCCGTTGAGAGCCTCATGGACAAGAGGTGTCTTCTGGGTTAGCAGTGAGTGCTTCCTCAACAAGCTCATGAAACCAGTCTTGTTTATCTGCGAATAGTGCGTATTCTGCTCCCCCTGAATCCGAAATGTCCTCAACAGTTGCTAGGTGGGCTTTGGCGGTTTTCTGGAGTCGGTTCTCGTTATAGAAACCAGCTTCTTTTCTAGCGCGTGTTCCACAGCGTGGTGGGGTTTGGTCATCATTGAGAATGTCCTTTTCATGTGGGAATGGGATTTTGGCAGGAGTAGATGGGTTTTCAGATTATACAAATGACAAAGACTCTATTTTGACTCTATTTTGGTCATGAAGGTGAAACTATATTTAATTTGGTGACCAAAATTGAAGGATTTGCCCAAATTGAGTACTATGAAATTAATTTATGTATACATACCGGTAGTCAATTTGTAGTCACTACTATTGCGGGCTTCAAAATTTCACATACATGAACTGCACGTGATAGTTGCGAATGGTCACATGCAGTTCCTCTATTTGTTTGTGATTGTTACAATGTTACAAATTGCTATCTATCTACGTCTACACTTAAGGGTATATAAGGGAAATTTAAAAAATCAACCTCCATTGACGGTGAGTAAGTAAATAGGTATAATAGGTATAAGTAAAGGGTGCTAGTACCAGACGCATTAAGAAACCCTTTTGGGAAAAAGCTACTGGTCTGGGGTTAGAAATGTGTATGAATAAGGGGCGTCAATAAGGAATGCCATGCACTTTGAATTCTGACATTGACAAAGGAATAGCAGTACTGTAAAGATATACACCCTTAACCCTGTACTTGTACATTAACTGTGAATGTGAAGAACGACAAACAAATAGAGGAACTGCATGTGACCATTCGCAACTATCACGTGCAGTTTTACAATCTTTGTCCTTTGTATAATTTGTTGTATTGAACTCATGAGCATCATCATAGTACTCTACTTAGGCAAATGCTTCAATTTTATTAACAAAATTAAATATTGTAATATTTGGGAATATGAAAGTTAAGAAAGATCACAACTGCATGTGACCATTCGCAACTATCACGTGCAGTTCATGTATTTGCGATTTTGCATCTCATTGTTGGCAATCTAACTATCATTGTACAGACCATGAGCAACTCTTCTCTCTTCGACGTTCCTACTATTGAGATCCTTTTCAAACGAAGCGAGGCGGCGCGTATTGCTATAGATCACCTCGAACAAGTCCTTCGCTCCCACCCAGAGCTTGCTAAACCCGCTGCGCTTGGGGTTCTTTATGCGACGGTATGTGAATTGCCATAAGTCTTTTTTATTAGGCTCATTTCATGTTTATACAGATCAGCATTCTCGATTGTCCCTCGAAAATCGCTGAGCTTCCTCATTTCTGCGAGCTCTTGGGACGGGTCCGCTGGGCTCTTTCTTGGTTTTTTGAGGTTCACCCAGAAGTCATTCCGGTTATCCAAACCCATCGCCTCCACGACTGCATCTTAGCTATAGAGGAACAAAGTATGGTTTTCCTATTTAGCTTCTATATAACCTCCACTTATGTTTCTTAGCAACGCTCCCTCCCTTTTCCAACATCAAAGCTCTAAGCTGGGAAGCACGTCAAGAACTTTCCGATACCACCCTATCAGAGGGATTACACGAAGAGCCCCTCGGCCCTGATAAATTTCGGGATGCCGTCCGGGCGAGAATCCTGGACATTGCCACTCGTGTTCGTTCGAATCTTGTCCTTTGGGACAAGCTTACCGAACTTTCAGCCGCTGTCACCTCCTCCTCGTCGTAGGTTCATCCAAATTCCCACTCACATAAAATGTCGGAGGGGTATATACCAAGGTCAGGATTTCATCTTCTCCAAATAGCACTTGCCCTTTGCATTAATTTGCTTAGCTTTATAGAAAAAAAATGTTGAAATTGATGTACTACTATGTCGCCCGATTGTTGGACTATACGTCCCTTGCCCTACCAACCCTAACCCAAATCTCGAAATCTGTATCGTTACAGTCGGTCGCTTTCAGTCAGCCGTAATCATCGACTCTGGGCTTTAATTGTCACAATTTTGTCTTGATTTTCAGCTCATATATTTACCTTTTCATTTCATTTCTTTTCAATTTCTCTCGACTCTTTCAATTTTCTCTTCTTTCTTGCATTTCACAGTCTATCTTCCATCCAAGGCTCCCTATTGTTGCGAACCGCCTCCCTTCTCTCTTTGCATGTCTGTATTACTCTTTTTGAGTTGCCTGGCTTGGGTCTCACATAAGCATGTCTTGTGATTGGCCCTCTATCAATTGCATCACGTGACGCTGACCAGGCAATAATTCTAATGTTGTCATTTGCTATATCTTAAATTTATATAGAATTCTGACATTGACAAAGAAATACATAGCAGTACTATAAAGATATGCATAAAATACACCCTTAAATTTGTACTTGTACATTAACTGTGAATGTTAAGAACGATAAATAAATAGAGGAACTGCATGTGACCATTCACAACTATCACGTGCAGTTTTTGCATCTCATTGTGACATTGTCGCATAATATTCTCTCTTACAGACTCTAGATACTCATTCAAGCATTGTTTTTTAAACCCGAAGGGTTTGAGATAAAATGAAGTGAAGTGTAAAGCAAGACTTTATATGCCTTTTAAAAGTGTAGGTGAGAAAAAGAAGTGATATTTTGTGTAGTCAATCTGGATGTTCATCCTGTTCCACGTCTTTGATGACCTTGATGCCAACTGGATTGAAGACGGTCTGCGTCTTCAATCCAGAGGGAATCAATCCATCGTGGTTCGAACCCTAGGACTTTGGAGTTTTGGACTTTGGAGTTTTGACCAGTGATTAAAACCCCTCGACCATAGTGTGATTATGTCCACAAATTGACTACACATATATATACATAACTTCATATTACTCTACTTGGGCAAATCCTTCAATTTTATTCACAAAATTAAATATTGAAATATTTGGGAATGGATAGAGGCCTATGAAAGTTAAGAACAATCACAACTGCATCAGTGCATGTGACCATTCGCAACTATCACGTGCAGTTAATGTATATGCAATTTTGCACCTCATTGTCGCTGGCATTTAGCAAAAATCAAATCTATTCTAATCATATGCAAAATAATCCACTCGGTCAAATTCATCATAGTCAATTAAATTCACCCAATTCTTTAGCAAACCCGTCCCCAATTCTCCTTTGACCGCCACTTCTTCCCCTTCTACCTGAAGGTAACACCCTCGAAGATTAAGCATCCGTTTAATATCTTCGACATTTTCATCCAATGTGGCAATTATTCGCGGAGTGATCACGGCACGGGCCTCCTCCGACCCTCTGGGGGAACTTGGAAGGTTATCAAGTTCTTCATGCGGCCGGAGAAAAAAAGGGACGATGATGGATAAAAATTTGAAAAGGCATGGATTTGTATGAAGTACTTCGCCCAAACTTCGAACATCTTCCAATTCATCCGCTACCGAGAAAAATCGGAAACAAACATCTTCAATTTGAGGACTTAGATTCCCCAGTAGTATTGGGATATTTTCGCTCGGGACTACAAAATGTTAAAAGAAAGAAAAAAAAGGAATGGAAAAACTCACATCTATCATCAACTGCTAACCGTCTAAGTGATGGGCAATTGGCCAAGAAAGAACAACAGATAGCCGGGTCATAAAACTCGGTAAATTCTCCTGCTCTAATAATCACCACTTCAAGACTTGTAGGTGGTGCACCCAAAAAAAGGTTTACAGCCCAGGGCGTAAATGAAAAAACCTCCAGACGAGAAGGGAGAGAAAAATGCTGGTAAACGTTAAGTGGGTCGAGATTGCCTATATCGAGACGAGTAAGGTTATTCCCGCAAGCTGCGATTACTTCTGGAGAAGGTTGATAGTCCGAGAAGGACAAACGTGTCAATTCTGGAGAAGTTGAGACGAGATTAAGGAGGAGGTCCGTGAAGGGGGATTCTCTAACATCAAAGTCGTCTACGAGGATAAAATGTTTAAGTTTACGGTTTGGCGGAAACTTCTCGAGCCATTCGGAAATTAAAGGTTGACTTCTTTCATCGGCTATGATAGTTAGACGTTCGACGAAATTTCCGCTAAGCGGATAACGTTGAGCAAGCCTGGTGGAGAGGGTGAGCTTCTTGTCCTGCGCAATATACTGTCCAAGTGTGAGGTGGCGAAAGCATTGAGGGGCAAGAGCCCAAAAGACCTCAGGATCCTCCAACGCAAGGTCTAAGTCATCAAGCCAAAGATAAATGCAGGAGCGTATTTCGAGGGGAAAAATAAACATGACTATACTCAGGAGTCTCGTCGACGATAACCAATCTTATTTAAACTCAAACCCAAAGATCTAATCCGATGTGTGCAAATCACAAGTCCGTGGGACATTTCCGCGATATGCTGCTACTTTGCCGCCACCGATCTAGGAATGATGCTAGCTACATTACATAAGTAACTCAGGGAACTATCAAAGTAGTGACCTCGCTAGCTACCAGTACTGAAACAAACAAAAGAAAAGAAAAGAGAATACAACAACAAATATGCTTGCGGGCATTGTCCACTGCATGTGACCATTCGCAACTATCACGTGCAGTTCATATATTTCAATCACAATGTCGCTACAAAATCTGGCTACTAATATTGGAAATACATTGGTTGACTATTTATATATAATTCAAGTAAAAATGAAGTGATTGTGTTCGTTTAATGGCGCCAATTGGCAGGGTGAAATTCATCTTCTCTTCATATTTATATCAAACCCTTCTAGTTAAAAAATGCTTAAAGGCGTATTCTATAGTTTACTTCATTTTTCTTACCTCCAGATTTGTTTACAATACTCAATCTGTTAGGCCGACTCAGATTTATATAAAAGCATTGGAAGATATTTACAGCTGAACTTGCAGAATAAAGGAAAATTGGTTCTTTCGAACTCCTTGTCTGGATGACAGGGAGTTCAAAAGAACCTTCAGCTTCTATATTTCACTTGCAAGCAAAAGAGAAAGATGATGAAATATTGAAATATTTGGGAATGGATAGAGCCTATGAAAGTTAAGAACGATCACAACTGCATGTGACCATTCCCAACTATCACGTGCAGTTTCACAATCTTTGTCCTTTGTATAATTTGTTATATTGAACGGATGAGCAGCAATCATAGTACTCTACTTAGGCAAATCCTTCAATTTTAGTCACAAAATTAAATATTGAAATATTTGGGAATGGATAGAGGCCTATGAAAGTTATGAAAGATCACAACTGCATGTGACCATTCCCAACTATCACGTGCAGTTCATGTATAATTGTATTTGCATCTCATTGTCGGCAATCTAACTATTGTTGTACGGCTGTCTGATTGCACAAATATTATATCCAGTATATGAATTCTGTTAGATACTACAATGTCCACAACATTTTTGCCGGACATTCCAACTCCGAAACTTACTGGGTTAAAATGACCCATGCCGAGCCTGCCAAGCCACTGTGATAAGGTGACTTTGGCCATTTCGGCACCAGTGGTGGTTTCGGCATTGTTCGGCACTTGTCGGTAGGCGTCTGGCATTTGGGACAGCATTTGCCATCCACTAAGCATGCTCATTTTTAAGATAAGTGAGTACATATTGTGAATGGAAGCATACATGACTAAATAATGGCTACAAATGCGAGTGGCCGACGGACAAGTGCCGAACAATGCCAAACTGCCGCTGGTGCCGAAATGGCCGAAAGTCACCTCATCACAGTGGCTTGGCAGGCTCGGCATGGGTCATTTTAACCCAGTAAGTTTCGGAGTTGGAATGTCCGGCAAAAATGTTGTGGACATTGTAGTATCTAACAGAAGTAATTACAATAAAATATAATAAAACAAATATTCTAAAACAGCAAAATGTATTTGAGCTGGTGCCAGCTTGGTGCTGTTGCAGATGTCGAGAAATGTTTAGTAATATTAATTTTTTTAATTTAATAAAAAATGCAAAGACGCGTCACGAAGGATGTGAGGAGGAGATGCTATTGTGGATGTAGTCACGTTAAGTTACTAGTAGGTAATAGAAAAGATCAGTAATGTAAATAAAACAAGTAAAAAAACAGCATGTAGAAAGTTTTTCACTGTGAGTGAGATTTATATGGTGGAAGAGATTGTGGAGTAGGAGGATTGTAAATGATTGATGACGTGCACAAGCCACATTATTAGATGGTAGCCGTAGACAATATGGGAATATCTTGAGTGCACTGAAACTTTTTCGGTGTGAATGATGTTTCTGATGTCGAAAACGGCCAGGGGCAGGGATGGAGATTTATATGGTGGAAGAGATTTTGTGAGTAGGCGGATTGTAAATGATGATTGATGACATGGCAAACATTGGGCTTGCGAGTGGGTACCAAATCCTCACCAGGCAATGCTGGTGGCACTAAGCATCTAATAAGATGAGTGCTGAAGTGCCTGAGACTCTACACAGGATGGAAAAAACAACTGGCCACCAACGTATAGTAGTGGTTGTTGTTGTTGTTGTTGTTGTTGTTTGTGACTATTGAGAATCTCAACAGTCACATGCATGTGACATTCAGCATACCAACAGTTTGTGGTATTACGGTTCACTCAGGTCTCTAAAAATCAAAATTTATGCATTCCCAAGTTTCACTGAATGTCAAGAGTCAGATACAACAAAAATTAAGATTTTTGGATACCTGGGAGCTGAGATATATGGAGTGGTTACCATCATTTTGATGTCAGCCTCTTTACTGCTTATCTAAGATCCTAAAAATCACAAAACTGATCAGGTTACCTTTTAAAATATATTTAGAACAAGAAACAAGCAAAAACCCGATTTTTAGTGTCCAATCTAGAACACAAAGCAATAACATGTACATTTTCAGTATTTTGGCAATAACTTTTGTACCAGACCACCAAAAATCAAAAATTTTGAATTTTATTAATTCTATTTATGACCTCTATCCACTCCCATATATTTCAATATTTAATTTTGTGACCAAAATTGAAGGATTTGCTCAAGTAGAGTACTATGATTAGGGCAGGGCAGGTTTGGTTGAGGGCAGGGCAGTGGACTTAGCGAAATTTTCCTCCCCTTCCCTCACGTGATCGCCA
>Ga0193702_1000145_pt1 | contig 27928 bp, 20 predicted proteins | sample U3a1metaG_FD_143060 | JGI IMG/M metagenome (GOLD analysis project Ga0193702, IMG submission 143060) | Soil microbial communities from a riparian zone of the East river system, Colorado, United States - U3a1 | ecosystem: Environmental > Terrestrial > Soil > Riparian zone | place: USA: East River... | reverse complement strand
CGGTGGTCGCCCTCAACTTCTACATCGGCCACGAGATCGGCCACATCAAGCGCAAGCACCTGAGCTGGTCGGCCTTCCTGCTGCCGGCTTCGGTGCTGCCGCTGCTGGGGGCGGCCTATGCCCGCGCCCGCGAGTACACCTGCGACCGTCACGGCCTCGCGGCCTGCGACCATCCGGCCAACGCGCAGCTCGGCCTGGCGGCGCTGGCGGCCGGCGGCAAGCGCTGGCGCACCCTGAACCAGGGCGCCTACCTGGCCCAGGCCCAGCACTCGGACGGGTTCTGGATGTCGTTCCATGAACTGGTGCGCGACTATCCGTGGCTGGTCAAGCGCATGGGCGCGCTCAAGGCCCTGGCCGAGGGGCAGGAGGCGCGCCATCCGGGCCGCCATCCGGGTGCGGTGGCGCTGGCGCTGCTGGTGCCGCGCTTCGGGGTCGGCGGCGGCGCCGGCCTGCTGCTGGCGGCGGCCGCGATCGGCGTGCTGGCGGCGCTGGCGGTGCCGGCCTACGAGGACTATCGGCAGAAGGCGCAGGTGGCGGACGCTTACCGCACCGGCAAGCAGGCCGCCGCGGTGGTCGAGAAATACTATTACGAGAACAAGGCGGTGCCGTCCAGCCTCGGCGAGGTGGGGCTGGCGCCGCGCCCGGTCAGCCCCGGGGTCGAGCGGCTGCGCCTCGATCCGGTCACCGGCGTGGTGGAAGTGCTGACCCGGATCGCCTCGCCCAAGGGCCCGGGCCTGCTGGTGTTCACGCCCTCGCTCGGCGAGGACAAGCGGCTGGTGTGGACCTGCAGCGCGAGCGAGCTCGCGCCCACCGTGCTGCCGCCCGGCTGCCGCTAGCGTCGCTGGCCGCGGCTAGCCGGCGTGGTCGTGCATCCATGATTTGAGGCCCGTGACCCAGCCCTTGGCGGGCAGGTTCATGCGGCTCCTGATCGCCGCCGCGCGCTCGTACAGCACGCTGAAATCGAGCTGCGGCGCGCGCTTGAAGGCGATCACCACGATGTTCGCGTCGTGCACCTCGGGCAGCCAGACCACGGCGTCGAACACCCGCTCCATCGCCTGCAGGTTCTTGTCGTAATTCGAAAGGTCGCCGAACACATTGGCGGTCATGATGCCGTCCTCGCTCAGGCAGTCGTGACAGCCCCGGTAGAACTCGGGCGTGTCGAGCACCGGGCCGCGCGCGTCCTGGTCGTACAGGTCGGCCTGCAGCACGTCGACCTTGCCGTGGTTGGCGCGGTCGAGCACGAAGTCGAGGGCGTCCATCTCGCGCACCGCCAGGCGCTCGTCGTTGGGCGGCAGGCCGAACAGGCCGCGGCAGATCGCGATCACGTTCGGGTTCAGTTCGACCGCGCTGATGCGCGCTTCGGGAAAGCGGTGGTAGCAGAACTTGGTCAGCGCCGCGCTGCCGAGGCCAAGCTGCACGATGTGGCGCGGGCGGTCCAGGAACAGCATCCACATCATCATCATTTGCACGTATTCGAGTTCGATCGCGTCCGGCTTGGCCAGCCGCATCGCGCCCTGTACCCAGGAGGTGCCGAGGTGCAGGAAGCGCACGCCGCGAAATTCGGTGACGGTGGCCGGTGGGTGGCCGGGCTGTTCGTACAGGCCGGTGGCGGGGTCGGTGGAAGTCATGGTGCGGGCGGTCGGCGGCGGAAGCCGATCTTACCAGAGCCGTGACACGCAAGGTGCGCAACACCGTCGTTCCCGCGCAGGCGGGAACCTATGCTGAGCATGTCTTCTTACCATGGACGGCATGCTCGGCATGGGTTCCCGCCTGCGCGGGAACGACCCATCGGCGGCGCGGGCCTACACCGCCGGCAGGATCATGGTCACGGCCAGGCCGCCGCCGTCGCGGTTGCCGAGCGTGATGCGGCCGCCGTGCGCTTCGGCGATCTCGCGCGCCAGCGCCAGTCCGAGCCCGGTGCCGCTGCGTTTGGTCGAGTAGAACGGCACCAGCGCGTTGGTCAGCACCGCTTCGTTCATCCCCTGGCCGCGGTCCATCACTTCGATGCGCAGCATGTCCTGCGCGCGCTTGATGTGCAGTTCTACCTGGTCCGGCCGCGATCCCGATTCGTGCGCGTTCTTCAGTAAATTGAGCAGCGCCTGTTCCATCTGCGCCGGATCGATGAAGGCCGGCTCCAAAGGCACCTGCCCCACCAGCGTGAACTGCACCTGCGAGGCCAGCTGCGCCAGGAAGCCGTCCCAGCCGCAAGGCTCGATGCGCGGCGTCGGCAGCTTGGCGAAGCGCGCGTAGCCGAGGATGAAGCTCTCGAGGTGGCGGGTGCGCTCCCCGATCGTCTCGAGGATCTGCGGCAGCCGCTCGGTCTGGCCGCGCCGCACCAGCTCCGCGCCCGAATGCGCCAGCGACGTCAGCGGCGCCAGCGAATTGTTCAACTCATGGCTGATCACGCGGATCACCTTTTTCCAGGTCTGCACTTCCTGGCGCCGCAGCTCCACCGTCAGCTGGCGCAGCAGCAGCAATTCGTGGCGCCGCCCGTTCAGGCTGAAATTGCGGCGCGCCAGGTGGTAGACCTCTTCGTCCTCGCCATCGCCGCTGGTGAACAGGCCGTCGCCGCCGCGCGCGACCGCCTCGCGCAGCGCGATACTTGACTGCTCAAGTATCTCTGCCATCTGGTGGCCCTCCAGCTTGCGGCCCTGGTTGAGCAGCTGGCGTGCGGCCAGGTTGGCGTAGACGATGGTGCGCGCGCCGGCCACGCCTTCGGCCACCAGCAGCATCGCCACCGGGGTGTTCTGCACCATCGTGTCGAGCAGCAGTTCGCGCTGCATCAGGTCGAGCCGCTGCTCGCGCAGCACGTGGCCGAGCGCATTGTGAGCGTGGACCAGGTCGGCCAGTTCGTCGTTCTGCGGCCAGTGCAGGCCGAACGAAAAATCGCCGTCCTTGTAGCTCGCGACAGTGCCGCCTAGCGCGCGGAACAGCGACAGGATCGGCTGGAGCTGGGCGCGGATCGTGATGATCGAAATCGGCACCACGCACACCAGGCACAGTGCGAACACTTTGCCGGGATCGTCGGGCAGCAATTGGTCGAGCCCGAGCGCGATCAGGATGCCCATCGCCAGCAGGGTGCCGACCAGCGCCGACCAGCGCGTGACCAGGGAAAGGCGAAAACCCTTCTTGGCGCCGTCGGCGTTCATCCGGGACGCGCGATGCCGAGCCGCTCCATGCGCCGGTACAGCGCCTGGCGCGACAGCCCCAGATCGGCGGCGGCCTGCGACACCACGCCGCTGGCGCGCGCCAGGGCCTGGGCGATGGCGTCGCGGTCCGGCTCGATCTCGTTGGCCGGCGCCGCGGCCGGTGGCAGGCCCAGGTCGGCTGCGCTGATGACCGGGCCTGGCGCGAGCAGGCCGGCGCGCGCCATCACGTTTTTCAGTTCGCGCACATTGCCCGGCCAGCCGTGCGCCATCAGCGCTGCCTCGGCGTGCGGATGCAGGCGCTTGCCGGGCGCCAGGAAGCTGGCGGCCAGCGGCAGGATGTCGCCAGGGCGCGCGGCCAGCGGCGCCAGGCGCAGCTCGATCAGGTTGAGGCGGTAGAACAGGTCTTCGCGGAAGCTGCCGGCGCGGATCATCGCCGCCAGGTCGGCATTGGTGGCGCTGATCACGCGCACCTTGACCTGGCGCTCGCGGTTCGAGCCGAGCCGCTCGAAGCGGCCGGTCTCGAGCACCCGCAGCAGTTTCATCTGGCCGGCCAGCGGCAGGTTGCCGATCTCGTCGAGGAACAGGGTGCCGCCGTCGGCCGCCTCGAACTTGCCCTCGCGCGGTTTCGACGCGCCGGTGTAGGCGCCGGCGTCGGCGCCGAACAGGTCGGCCTCGATCAGTTCGGCCGGCAGCGCGCCGCAGTTGAGCACCACGAACGGCCCGCCCGCTACCGACGAATTGGCCTGGATGATCTCGGCGATGCGCTCCTTGCCGGTGCCGTTCGGACCGCTGATCAGCACCGGCACGTCGGCCCGCGCGACCTGGCAGGCCAGGTGCAGCACCCGCTCGGTGGCCGGATCCTGCCACACCATGCCGCGCAGGTCGAAGTTCTGTTCGAGGTCGCGCCGCTGGCGCCGTTCGCGCTGCACGCGCTGGGCCAGTGCGCGGCTGGCCTGGCCAAGTTCGATCAGGTTGGTGACGCTGGCGATCAGGCGGCTGTCGTTCCACGGCTTGGACAGGTAGTCGGCCGCGCCCGACCTGACCAGGTCGACCGCCGCGTCGAGATGGGTCCAGGCGGTCAGCAAGATCACCGGCAGGTCCGGGTGGCGCTTGCGGATTTCGCGGAACAGTGCAGCGCCTTCCTCGCCCGAGGTGGTGTCGGCGCTGAAGTTCATGTCCTGGATGACCAGGTCGACCTGCGCGCGCCCGAGCAGGGCCAGGCCTTCCCCGGGCGAAGCGGCGCGCAGCGCATCGATCTCGTGCAGCGAAAACAGCACTTCGAGGGCGATGCAGACCGCGGCGTTGTCGTCAATGATCAGTACTGTAGGCATCGCCATAGCATAACATCGCAGCGCGCCGGTCAGGCGCTGCGGGTGGCGGTGGCCGGCGAAATGGTCGCCGCGCGCCAGGCCGGTCCGTACACGGCACACAGGCCCAGCGCCCAGAACACGCCGGCGCCGACCCACAGGTAGTTCAGCGGCAGCTTGGCCATTTCCAGTTGCGACACCAGCAGTTGGTTCAGCCCGATCGCCAGCAGCACGCCGGCGAGCACGCCGACACTGGTGATCATGAAGTTCTCGGTCAGGAAGTAGCGCAGGATGTCGATCCGGCGCGCGCCCAGTGCGCGCCGCACGCCGATCTGCTTGCGCCGCTGGGTGACCCACAGGCTGGCGATGCCGACGATGCCGCTGGCGGTGATCAACAGCAGCAGCACGCTGACCGTGACCAGCATCCACGACAGCGCGTTATCGGCGCGGTAGCGCTCCTTGCGGTCTTCGTCGACGGTTCTCATCTTGACGATGATCGGCGTGGCGGAGGCCTTGCGCAGCGCTGCCTCGGCTTCCTTGAGAACGCGCTCGCGCTGGCCCTTTTCGACGCGCATCGCGTACAAGGTACCGTACCAGTTGGCCATCCGCATCGGCACGATGGTGGAGTAGTCGCCTCGCTCGCTGACCTCCGCGCTTTGGGACTGCAGGTGTTCGAGGACACCGACCACGCGCGCGCCGTTGGCCTTTTCGCCGGTGCCGAAGTAGAGTGTCTTGCCGACGAAGGTGGAGGCGCCGGGCCACACCTTTTCGGCCAGCGCGCGCGTCACCAGCACCGTGGATGGGAACAGGTCATCAGGTGAGGTGTCCATGTCGATCACGGTCACGTCCTCCGGCCGCAGATCGCGCCCTTCGACCAGCTTGAGGCCGAGGGGCTTGACCAGCGAGTCGGGCGTAAAATAGAACGAAGTGCTCGCGCTCTCATTAACCTGCTTGCGGTCGGCCGCCACGCCGTTGTAGATGCCCGATTGCGACATCGGCATCTGCGAAGCGAATGCAACCGAGGTTACGCCGCTGACCGCGCGCAGCGTCTCGGTTTCGAGCTGCTGTTCGGCGAACTGCTCGTTGGCGGAGCCCTTGCGCAGGTGGCGCAAGTTGGCGTAGATGACCGCGCTTTCGTCGGCGATGCCGCTGGTGCGCGCGGCCACTGCCTGGCGCACATTCACGATGTACAGCGCATTGCTCAGGATCGCCAGGCTGATGGCCACCTGCAGCGCCACCAGGATGGCGCCGGTTTTACTGCGCAGCAGCGCGGACAGGATAGGACGGATTTCCATGGTGGCTCCTTACTGCGATTTGAGTTGAATGGCCGGCGTCACCTGGCAGGCCCGCCAGGTCGGGAACAGCCCGGCGAAGATTGCCGCCAGCAGCGACAGTACGAAGGTCAGCGCCAGCATCTCAATGTCCATGTGAGCCACCACCGCCAGCTCCTTCGATTGCATCGCGATCAGAGCCAGGGCGCAAAACGCCAACACCAGGCCAAGCACGCCGCCGACCAGGCCGACCACCGCGGTCTCGGTCAGGAACTGCTGGAAGATCTCATTGCGCGAGGCGCCCAGCGCGCGTCGAATCCCGACTTCGGCGGCCCGCACAGAAAATTTGGCGAGCAGCAGGCCGATGGTGTTGACCAGGCAAAGCAGCAGGAAGCCGAACGCCAGCCAGGCCGACAGGCGGCTGTCCTTGCCGACCACCTTGTTAAACTCGAGCCACTCCATGACGTCGAACACCAGGTTCGGCGCGTTGCGCTTGAGTCGCCCGAGCTTGCGCTGATCGTCGGTGTAGTTCTGAAGGTAGCTCTGGAGCTCGGCGCGGTCGGCGCCGCTCTTGGTCTCGATGTAGAAGGCGAGCCAGGTGCATTCCGAATTGAGCAGTCCCTGCCAGCCCGGATCGCGCCGCGAACTGCAGCTCATGCCGCCATTGTGCTGGGTCTCGTGGCGGATCGCCGACGAGAACGGAATCATCACGTCCTCTTGCTGACCGAAGGCGCCGGGCCCGCCGATCAGGCGGTAGAACTTCGGCAGCGGCAGCCAGTCCTGCAGCACGCCGATCACTTGGAAATCGAAGCCCATCATGCGGATCCGCTGGCCGACCGGATTGACGCCGCCGCCGAACAGCTTTTCCGACATCGCGCGGCTCAGCACCACGACGTCGGCGCCAGCCTTGTCGTCCGCCTCGCTCCACGCCTGGCCGTACAGGAAAGGCACATCGAACATCGCGAAGAAGTCGCGCGTCGGCGCCACGCCCTGGGCCGAAATGACCGGCAGGTCCTTGCGGGCCGGCTCGATCTCCGGACCGATGCCGTACAGCGCAGTGCGCCGTTCGCCGAATCCGCCCTTGAGCAGGTTGCTCGCATCGATGTAGCTCATCTGGTCGAAATCGTGGCTGCTGTCAGCAGGGTTGTAGCCTTCCAGCGGGCCGTTGTCGATCAGCGGTACGAACAGGCGCTCGCTCTTTTGCGGGATCGGGTTGCTCGACATGACGTGCAGGATGGTCAGGGTGGCCACGCTGGCGGCCACGCCGATCGCCAGCGTCAACACCATCAGCGCGGTCAGCGCCGGATTGCGGCGCAGGCTGCGCACGCCGAGCATGAAGTAGTAGGAGAGCATGGCGGTTCCTTACGCGACGTGGGTGCCGGCGTTGGTGTCGTACAGCGAGGGGGTCTTGCGCACCAGGTCCGACACCTGGCCGTCGATGATGTGCACGTTGCGCTGCGAGCGCACCGCCAGTTCCGGGTCGTGGGTCACCATCAGGATCGTGGTGCCTTGCGCGTTGATTTCCTCGAGCAGCTCCATCACGCCGCGCGCCATCTGGGTGTCGAGGTTACCGGTCGGCTCGTCGGCCAGCAGCAGCTTGGGCGAACCGGCCAGCGCGCGCGCGATCGCCACGCGCTGCTGCTGGCCGCCGGACAGTTCGGCCGGGTAGTGCTTCATGCGCGAGGCCAGGCCGACCTTGGCCAGCGCGTCTTCGATGCGCTCCTTGCGCTCGGCCGCGTTGAAGCCGCGGTAGCGCAGCGGCACGTCGACGTTGTCGAACAGCGACAGGTCGGGGATCAGGTTGAAGCCCTGGAAGATGAAGCCCAGCTTCTCGTTGCGCAGGCGCGAGCGCGCGTTGTCGTCCATGCCCTTGACGTTGACGCCGTCGAGGATGTACTCGCCGTCGGTGAATTCCTCGAGCAGGCCGGCGATGTTCAGGAAGCTGGTCTTGCCCGACCCCGAAGGACCGGTAACGGTCACGAATTCGCCCTGGTTGACCTGGATCTCGAAGCCGCGCAGCGCGTGGGTCTCGATCATGTGGGTGCGGTACACCTTGGAGAGCTTGGTCATGCGCAGCATGGGAGGTCCTTTCGGGTTGTGTTGTTGGTGGCTTACTGGTTGATGGAGACGCGCGCGGCGTTGGCGAAGCTGTCGGTGCCGGCGATGACGACCTTGTCGCCCGGCTTCACGCCGGACAGGATTTCGACTGCGGAAACGCTGGTGGCGCCGAGCGTGATCGGGGTGCGCACCGCGATCCCGTCGTGCATCACATAGGCGAAGCGCCCGCCTTCGCTCTCGACGAAGGGGCCGCGCGGCAGTATCACCACGTTCGGCTTTTCCTCGATCAGCAGGCGCGCCGTCACGCGCTGACTCTGGCGCAGGCCCTTGGGCTGCGCGCCGTCGAAGCGCACCCGCGCCAGCACCTGGTTCTTCACCACTTCCGGCGACAGGGCCGACAGCTTGCCGGTGGCGCGCACGTCGCCCAGTTGGATCTCGGCGGTCATGCCGAGGCCCATGTCGGCCACGTAGGTCTCGGGCACTTCGAGTTCGACTTCGAGCCGCGACAGATCGACCAAGGTCATGAGCGCGGTATTGGCCGCGACCACGCTGCGGTTCTGCACCGACAGCGTACCGATGAAGCCATCGACCGGCGCGCGCACCGACAACTCGTCGACGCGGCGCTGGGCGTTGGCCAGCGACAGGCGCTGGCGGTCCAGCTCATTGACTTTGGTCTTCATGGCCAGCGCGACGTCGTCGCCTTCCAGCGTCGCCGCCTGCGCCGCATGCTTGGCGCGGATCTCGGTGGAATTGAGCGCGTCCTTCGCCTTCTGGTAGTCGATCTTGGCGATCACGCCGACCTGCGCCACGCTGTCGTAGCGCTCCAGCGTGCGCTGGGCCGACAGGCGGTCGATTTCGGCGGTGTCGGCTTCGCGCTGGGCCAGCAGCTTCTGCTTCTTCGACAGGATCTGCTGGCGCGCGACTTCGGCTTCCAGTTGCGAGTAGCTGGACTGCTCGCGCTTCAGGGCATCGGACAGGTCGGGCGATTCGAGGACGGCCAGCACCTGGCCTTTTTTGACGGTGTCGCCGGCGTTGACCATCAGCGTGACGGTCGATTGCGCGGTCGAGTAGAGGGTGGGGCTGATGGCGGCGACCACGCGGCCGTTGACCGAGGCGTCGCGCACCAGGGTGCCACGGGTGACGTCGGCGATGCGCAGGCGCGAGGCGTTGACCGAGTGCTCGCTGCCGCGCCAGGCCGACACCAGCAGGACGCTGGCGGCGACGGCGGCAAGCACGCCGCCGATCCAGAGCGCGCGGCGTTTGTGGCGATGCGCCGGCGGGGTGGACAGCACGGCGTCTTGAGCGGAGGTATCGCGGATCATGGTATTCGAAGTGACGTAGATGCCAGCTTCGATGCACGATCCGTGCCACAGACTAAGTCATTGATCTATAAGGGAGTACGGCGCGAACTAAGCTTGTCCGCGCTGTCCGGACGGCGCCGCGCGGACGGGCCCGGACAGGTGTCCGGCTAGTTGCGAATGAGGTAGACATTCTGCGCTGCGCTGCGTATGCTGCGCAGATTGCAACTTGGGCAATATACCTCAACTCGAGCGGATAAAAAATATGCATGTGGAACCGGCATTGCCGCGATATCAGCTTGAGCGCACCCCCGGTGGTATTCGGGTCGCCATTCCCGCGCGCCGAAACTGGTTCGTGATCCTCTTCATCAGCGTTTGGTTGGTAGCCTGGGCTTTCGGCGAAAGGAGCGCGATCGAGCAACTCACCGATCCGCAGAAACCATCGCAGGGTGCCTTCCTGTTTATCTGGCTTATCGGTTGGACGCTCGGCGGCGCCTGGGCGCTGCTCTCCGTTCTTTGGCAGATGTTCGGCAAGGAGATCATCATTGTCGAACATGGGGTAATCGTGCACAGCGCCGACATCCTTGGCATCGGCCGTACCCGGTCGTATGCGGCAAATCAGGTGACGCGTCTGCGCGCCGTCGATTACACGTCCAGCATGCGCTCCAACCAGGCGGCATGGAAGCCGCCGTTTTTTGGGGCCGCGGCAGGCCCGATCGCTTTCGACTACGGCGCTCGATCGATTCGCATTGCGCCATCGTTGGATGAAGCGGAAGCCCGGCTACTGGTTCCGAAACTGACGGAGCGCCTGCCGGCCAATGTCAGTGAAGATCGAATCGATCTCTGAGGCAATCAAGCGGTCGCATTTCATGATAACGGTCCTTGGTTTTCTATCCCCGCTCCGGGCTCTTGCGCTTGCTCCGCTGCGCGCATTGCGGCTGGTGGCCGAGCCGGATCCGGTGGATTTTGCGTTCACCGCCAGCGAGGTCGCGCAACTGCAGCGCGTCAGCGCCGACCCGGCGGCGCCGGCCATCGACGCGCAGACCTGGAACGACCTGCTGCTCGACAGCTATTCGGCGTTGCTGTCGCACGAAGTGAGCATCTTTGGCCAGCAGGTGCTGCACCAGCGGCTGCGCGCGGGACTCGGCGAGGCCGACTGCGGGGCCCTGGGCGAGCGCGTACGGACCTTGATAGCGGACCCGGCGCTGCTTGAACAGCTGCACGCGGACAGCCGCGACTTGCGGCGCGCCGACACCGACATCGCGGCCTTGCTGTTCGAGACCGCGCAGCCGCCGGAACCGGGATGGGTGCGCTACTGGTGGCTGATGCCGCTTGGCTTGCTGGCCTGCGTGGCCGGCGCCATGTGGACGCCCTTTGCATGGCTGGGCGCAGGCTACGCGATGTATCGCCTGATTGCGCCGCAGATGATCTTTTACAGCGCCATGCAGGCCTGGGAGCGCTCGCTGCTGGCGTTGCAGATGCTGCTGCGCACGTGTAGCCTGCTCGGTGTGCATCGCCATCATTTGCTGCAAGCGCAGGCGGCGCTGGCCGCGCGCGCCGGAGCCCTCAACCGCGGTCTGTCGCGCGCGTCGGCGCTCGGTCCGATTCCCGGTCTGCGCGCGTATGCCGACTGGTTCTTGCTAGATAACGTCCGTCATTATTTCAGGAGCATCCGGCTGGTGCACGCACAACGCGCCGTGCTGCGCGATTGTTATCTGGCGTGCGCGAATCTGGAGGCGGACATTGCGCTGGCGCGTCACCTGCTGCACACACCGGCGAGCTGCTGGGCGCAGCGGCATGACGGCTCGGACATTGTGCTCGTACAGGTGGTCCATCCCTTGCTGGAAGATGCTGCGCCGCTCGACGTCGAATTGATCGGCAAGGGCGCGTTCGTCTCGGGCCAGAACGGCAGCGGCAAGAGTACCCTGCTGCGCACGATCGGCTTGAACCTGGTCGTGGCACGCGCGTTCGGCTTTTGTTATGCGGCCAACGCGCAGGTGCCGGCGCTGCCGGTCTACGCCAGCATGCAAAGCGAGGACTCGTTGTTGGGTGGCGAAAGCCTGTACATGGCGGAGCTGCGGCGCGCCACCGAACTGCTGGCGGCGGCCGATGGCCCGCACGGCGGCGTCTATATCATCGACGAGATATTCCGCGGCACGAATCACCTGGAGTCGGTATCGGCCGCCGCCGCGGTGCTTGATGCACTGGCAGCCAGGGGGAAGGTGATCGTGTCTTCGCACAACCTGGTGCTGGCGTCGCTGCTCGAGCATCGCCTCGCCCCGCTGTGCGTCAGCGCGGCAGGCGGCAGGACGCTGGCGCTGGTGCTGGTGCCTGGTGTGCTGACCCATACCAACGGCATTGCGCTACTGGCCGCGCACCGCTTCGGCGCCGGGATCGAGGCCAACGCCGTCCAGGTGTTCGACTGGCTCAGCGGCCACCTCGCCCATCCGGCCGGCGCCGGCCAAGTGCTGACTACAGGCGCCGGCAGGATGAGCGAGAATTAGGCGGCTGCCGTCTCAGAACCTCAGGCAAACGACTTCTCGATTTCCTCAAGCGTCTTCCCTCTCGTCTCAGGCAGGAAGAACCGGACCGTCAGCAGGAAAATCCCGGTGCACGCGGCCCAGAACAGGAACATCGCGTGGAAGCCGTAGCGCCCGACGATGGGCAGGAACACCAGCGCGATCAAGGTCGACACCCCCTGGTTGATCAATAGCGCGATCCCCATGCCGACCGAGCGTATGCGGGTCGGCATCAACTCCGACAGCGCCAGCCAGACACAGACGCCGGGGCCGATCGAGAACGAGGCGATGAACAGGCCGATGCAGAATGCGCTGAGCAGGCCGCTTTCCCGGCTCGGGATCGGCCCGGCGCGTGCGCGCACGATCTCGAGCTTGACCGCTTCGCCATCCTTGCCTTGCACGCGGGGAATGCGCACCCGTTGCCGCTCGCGGATGCGGGATGCTTCTTCCAGCACGGCGCGCTCGCCGTCCGGCAAGGTGCGCAACACGTCGACCGCCGCCTGGCCGGGTATCGCCAGGGTGGCCCGGACCGCCGGCGCCAAGCCTGCCTCGATGGCGTCGGCCCGCGCCAGCGCAGCGCGCATGTCCTCGGTCGGCATGAAGGCTTCGGCGAGCAATTGTTTGTCGCCCAGGTTGTACAGGATGCTCACTTGCAGCGGGGCGTTTGGTTCCGCCGTCAGGGCGGGGGACCTGGCCTCGCTCAAGTCAAGGAACAGGCTCTCGTTGCGCACCATCGCCGTGATGTCGTCGCGCACATCCACCTGATGCGACTCGAAGCGATAGAACATCGAAGCGAGTAACAGCAGCGACACGATGATGCCGCTGGTGCCCAGGCTCAGCAGGAACACCCGCCCCTTTCGTTCCACCAGCACGATCGCGACGATGGTCATGACCGAGTTGACCACTTTGATCCCGCCGCCGTACAGCGAGGAAGTCAAGGGATCGAGTCCCGCCTTCTGCAAAATCGTCGACATGAATTGCAGGATCGAGTTGATGCCGGTCGCTTGGCAGCACCCCAGGATGACGCAGCTGAGCACGAACGGCACGATGTAGCGCCGCTGTGTGAGGATTTCCTTGAAGGCGGTGCCCAGCGAGATCCCGGCTTGCGCCTGGTCGCGCGCCAGCGCGGCGCGGATCTCGTTCAACTCCTCCTCGCACCGGCTGTCCGGACGCATCCGCCGCAAGGCGTGCAGCGCATCGCCCACGCGTCCCTTGCGCACCAGCCAGCGCGGGGACTCCGGCAGGAACAGCGTCCCCGCCAGGAACACCAGACCCGGATAGACCACCGCCAGGAACATCCCGCGCCACGCGTGATCGGCGGCGGCGATCACCTGGGTGGCGTCGGTACCGGCGGCGTCGATCGCCGTCTCGGCGGCGCTGGTGTAGTAGCTGCCCACCAGCGCCGCGAGCACGATCCCGACGGTCAGCATGAACTGGAATACCGCCGCGCCGCGGCCGCGGATGTCCGAGGGCAGGCATTCCGCCAGATAGAGCGGCGCCACCACCGCGATCATGCCGCCGCTGGCGCCCTGCAACAGCCGCCCGAACAGCAAGGGCAGGAAGGACTGCGACGCAAAAATGATCGCCACGCTGGCGACAAAAATCAGGCCGCTGCCGATCATCATGCGTTTGCGGCCCAGCCAGTCCGCCAGCAGGCCGGCCACCACCGATCCCACGATCGAGCCGGCCAGCACCGCGGCGACCACCGCCGACAGCGCGCGCTCGGACAGCTGGATCGAGCGGTTGAGGTAGGACAGCGCCGGGTCGATCACCCCGATGTCGACGCCATACAGCAGGCCGCCCAGGCCGCTGATCACCAGCAGGAACATGCCCATCGGCTTGCCGCCCGCTGCCGGCTTCATTTGCCGCCTCCCTGCGCCGGCCGGATCATGACGGCGTCGCCCACGGCGCGTTCGCCGGTGAGGTCGCTGGGCTGGTTGATCAGCCGTCCCGCCAGCACCATCGCGGTGGAGCCGCCGCCGTCGAGGTTGAGCGCGTCGCGCGCGCCGAGCGCCTTGAGCACCTGACGCAGTTCTTCGATCGTCAGGCCCACGCTGGTGTCGTGGCGGTGGCCGTCGACCGTGACCAGCAGCACCGTCCCGTCGTCCTTGATGCCGATCGCGGTGCGCGGATTGCGCCGGTTCACCCAGTCGTGCATGAGCAGGTCGTGCTTGGGGTCGTCGATCACGTGGATGCCCCATCCTTCGCTCACTTCCTCGCGCATTTCCTGGCCCGCCGCGAGCAGGGTCGGGCCGCCGTTGACGACATAGGCGCCGGCCGACAGCACGCCGGGGACGCGGCTCTCTTCCTTGAGCACGGCGGCCTGGTGGCGCGCGGCTTGGCGCTCGATGTCGGGCAGGCGCTCACTCACGCTGGTCACCGCCAGCGTCGCTTCGGTGGCCGCCGGCGTGGCGCCGGCGTCGAGGCGGCGCAGCATGCCGTCGGTGCCGATCGCGAAGCGGATGGCCGTGGCGCCGAACCGCGCGGTGGCGGGCGCGAACCCGCTGCCGGCCGGGAAGTAGACGACATCGTCGGCATAGCTGCAGGTATGGTCGTGCACCGGCTTCTCCTGCGGATCGCGGCCGCAATTGCGAACAATCCCGGGCTTGCGGTTGAGGCCATCGATGGTCGTGCGGCTGCCGTCCTGCCACTGCAGGTAGATCGCCATGTCGATACGGCGCAAGATGGTCGCGGCGCCCTGTTTCAGCAGCGCCGCCGGCCGGTCGTTGACCGCGCCGCTGTTGAGCTTACCATCGACGATCGAAATCCCGGACGGCTGTCCGGGGAAGCCGTCCTCGTCGCGCTCGACGAAGAAGCCGCCATTGACCGCCACGGCTGCGCCGGCGGCCTTGGACAGGCTGCTGGTTTGGCGGCGCAGGCCCGGCCCCTGCGGTCCGGCCGCCGCCAGCAGGGCGCCGCCGCTTCCCGGCCGCAGCGCCACCACGTCGATCATCCAGGGGCCGGAAGCGTTGGCATCGTCCTCGGAACTGTGGCGTGCATACAGCGGGCACTGCAAGGCCCTGGCGCGCGCTTCGGCCGCCTGTGCGGCGACCCGCGTGGGATAGTGCCCGCCGCTGAAGATGTCATAGCGCTGCTGCTCGCTGGCGCCCATATGGAAGGCGGCGCTGCTGGCCTTCAGGCCCAGCGTGTCGAAGCACTTGCGCACCTGCGCCGTGCCGGCGGGCGTGGTCACGACACCGCTCATCAACATCCAGGTCCCCGACTTGTCGGCCGCGCCGCGCCGCACGCGGTAGTGGTCGATGCCCGGCGCGATCGTCTCGCTGGTGACCGACTGCGGCAGCTTGGCGCGCCCCAGCGGCAGCGCGTCCGGCACCAGCGCAGGCTGCGCCCAGGCCAGCGTGCACATCAGGCTTAGCACGGGTACACCGGCGAGGAAGGGGGTGGTTCTACTCATCTGACATTCCTTGGAAATTCTGGCAATCAAAATGGAGCGGCCGGGGGCCGCATGCTGCGCCCCCGGCCGTTGCTGAGGCTGCTTACATCGCGTAGCGCAAGCCCGCCAGGATGCGGCGGTCGAGGTCGTACACGCCGAACGGATAGCGCGGGTCGCTCGACTTGTCGACGAACTGCGAGCGGGTGGCGTTAAGCACGTCGACCTGCAGCGTCAGGCGCTTGCTGAGCTTGTAGCTGGCGGTCAGGTCGACCTGGCCGTAGGCGTCGCGGAAACGCGGGATGCCGAAGTCGTCCGCGAACTGGGCCAGGTATTTGCCGCGCCACGCATACGAGGCACGGCCTTCGAACTTGCCGTCGTCGTAGTAGATCGAGGCGTTGTAGCTGTTCTTCGACAGGCCGGGCAAGCCGGCGCTGCGGACATCGCCCACTTGCGAGAAATTCGCCGAACTCTTGGTGTAGGAGTAGTTGAAGATCCCGCCCAGGTTTTGCATCCAGCCCGCCGGCAGGAAGGTGAAGCGCGACTGGATGATGAACTCGGCGCCGTTGATCTTGGCGCTCACGCCATTCACCGGCTGGGTGAAGGTGATCGGTCCGCTCACGATGACGCCGTCGGCCTGGCGCGGGAAGCTGCGGGTTTCGGTGAAGGTGGCCGTGTCGATGAAGCCGTCGATATCCTTGCGGAACACGGTCAGCCCGATCATGGCGGCCTTGTCCATATACCACTCGGCGCCCAGGTCGTAGTTGTTCGAGGTGTAGGGCTTGAGCAAAGGATTGCCGCGGGTGCCGCGGCCGCCGCTCTCGTCGATGCCATTCACCGTTTCGGACGGCGCAAGCTGGTTCAGGTCGGGCCGGGTCAGGGTCTGCGAATACGCGGCGCGCACCAGGGCCTTGGGCGAGAGCTCGTAGCGCAGGTTGGCGCTCGGCAGCAGCTTGCTGTAGGTGCTGGAAATGCTCAGGGGGGTGATGCGCTGCGTGGCCAGGTTGGCGTTCTCGACCGTGTAGCCGCTCGAGGTCTGGCGCGTGCGCACATAGCGTACGCCCGCGTCGAGGGTCGCGCCATAGGCCTCGAAGGTGCCCGCCAGGTAGGCGTTGCTGGTGTCTTCGCTGATGGCGTAGGAATTCTGGGCGCCGTAGGCAATCAGGTCGGCGCGGACGGTGCCCGCCACCGGGTTCCCGCCGGGGAAGAACGTCCCCGCGATCAGGGCGGGATTCACGATCAGCAGGCTGGACGGAATGCCGCCGCCTGCGCCGGCGACGTTGAAGTCGACGTTGCCGTACACCGAACCGAGCGACGGCGGCGCGTCGATGGCGGCGCCGGCGGCGCGGTTGAGGCGCCACTGGCTCTGCTCGGTGTCCTTGTCGTGCTTGGACTGGCGCACGCCGAATTTCAGGCTGGTCAGCACCGAATCGTCGACCGTGCGCTCGAAGTCGAGCTTGCCGGTGCGCTCCTTGTCGGTGTCGGTCGAAGGGCGCGCCACGAACACGTTGAACAGGAAGTCTTTCGGATTGCTCGAAAAATCGGTATCGGTGGTGTTGAAGTCCAGGTAGTTGCCGCGGATCTGGTACGAAACGATGCCGGGATCAAACGCGCCGTTCTTGGCGAGACGGAAGGAATACAGGTCCCAGGTGCGCTCGGCCTCGCGCTTGGCGATGCCGAGGAAAGGGCGGATGGTCCAGACATCGTTCGGCCGCCAGCGGCCCTGGAGGGTGAACTGGCGCAGGTTTTCCTCGGTCGTCAGGTAGTTGGTGCCGACCCGTTGCTGCACGCCGGTGAACTGGCCGGCCGTGATCAGGCCCGACTCGACGGTCGTGCTGAGCGGCGCGTTGACGCCGCTTTCGGTGGCGGCATCGTCGCGCGTGTCGTTCCGTTTGCTCGACAGTTTCCCGTACAGCATATCGGCGGTCAGTTCGAAGTCGCGCGAGGGCTGCCATTGCGCCGTGGTGGTCGCGCCCAGGGTCTTGCGCTGGTCCGCGTAATACATATAGCGCGGTCCGTTGGCGACGATGTCGGCGCGGATGTCGGCGCTGGCCGGGGTGCCGGTGTTGACCGCGCCAAAATTGCGGTAGCTGCCGCCCTGGGCCGTATCGCTACGGTAGGTCGTGTCGGCCGTGGTCAGCGCCGCGGACAGGCCGAATACGTGGTCCCAGTTGTTGCTGACCATGACCGTCGCGCGCGGATCCCATTTGCCCGACTTGTCGCTGTAATTGCCTTTGGCGCTGGAGACGAAGCGGAAGCCTTTCTGGTCGAGCGGGCGCGCCGTCTCCAGTTCCACCACGCCGGCCATGCCGCCTTCGACCAGCGAGGCGGACGAGGACTTGTTGACGGTGGCGTTGGTGAACAGCTCGGACGGCAGGATCTCGAAGTTGAAGCCGCGGCTGCCGTTCGACAGGCCGAAATTGCTGTCGGTGCCCGACGACACGCCTTCCATGCCGTTCACCGTCACGACCGTGAATTGTGGCCCGAGGCCACGCAGATTGATGGCCGAACCGTCGCCCACGTTGTTGCGTTCCAGCGTCACGCCCGGCACGCGTTGCAGCGACTCCGACAAGTTCAGGTCGGGGAACTTGCCCATGTCTTCGGCGTTGATCGCCTCGACCAAGTTGGTGGCGCGCTTCTTCTGGCTCAGCGCGGATTCGACGCTGCCCGCGATACCGGTAATGACCACCACCTGGGCATCGCCAGGTTTTTCCTGGCTGCGCGGGGCGGGATTGGGCGCTGGCGCGTCTTGGGCGTATGCCATGGATTGCGTGGCCGATGCCACGGCGAGCGCGATCAGGGAGAGTTGCTTCTTGTGCATTGCGATAACTCCTAGCTGGGTGGTGGAATGGCTTACGCCGGGCGAATCGGGTGCGGAACGGGAGCGCAAAACGGGCTGACCCCGCGCTCCTTGTTCAAGACTTCCAGGAAGGGCTGGATGCCGCTGGACTGGGAGTCGATGCTGTGGGCCAGGTACAGATTGGTGGAGGGCGCGCCCCGCAGACGGCGAACGGTAATATTGGGAAAGACAATGCTGCCCGTCGAACTGGGCACCAGGGCCAGCCCAATGCCGCCGCCCACCATCGCCATCAGGGTGGGCAGGCTGTTCGCCTCATGCGCGATCTGCAGCCCCGCGCCGGCGCCGCGCAAACAGCGCAGCAGCTGCTCCTGGAACGCGGCCGAGGGCGCCGGCAAGGCCAGCAACAGTTCGCCGGCCAGATCCGTCAGCGCAATGCTGTTCCTGCGCGCCAGGCGATGCCCCTTCGGCAGCGCGATCGCGATGTCTTCCCTGCCATACCATTGCTGGCACAAGCGGTGTTGCAACAGTTGTGCCGAATCGATCGGGTTCTCGCGCCAGATGCCGACGTCGATCTGGCCGCGGCACAGGGCATCGTATTGCTTGGCCGGGCTCGATTCATGCAGGCTCCAGCGCAGCGTCGGGTAGTCGCTGTGCAGCTGCCGCAACAAGGTCGGGACCGGCCCGGCCATGATCGAAGCGTCGACGCCGATCCGCAGGCGGTCGGGGCGCGCTGGTTCCACCCCCGTCACGATAGCGTGCAATTGTTTCACGCCGATGACCGGGTGGGCGCCGCTCGGCACGGTGGGGAAGTCGTTCATTGCTTTGCCGCGCTGTCCACGCTTTCGCCCCATTTCTTGAGCAGGCGCGCCCGTTCCTCCGGTTTGCCGTATTTCAGGAAGTCATAGTTGATCAGGCGGGTGGCCGACGGATCGACGATCCGGACATCGAAGCGGCCGTTGCGATTCGACGAGAGCTTGAACTGGCGCGTCTGGGCGGCCAAGTCCTGGGCGCCGGCCGTCAGGGCCCAGTCGAAAAAGCGTTTGGCCTCGTTCGGATGGGGCCCGCCCTTGATGATGGACATGCTGCCGACCTCATACCCGGTGCCCTCGCACGGCGTGCTCGTCTTCACCGGCAGGGTGGCGGCCGTATCGCTGGCGGCGTACACGAACGCGATGACGATCGCGGCGTCGCCGCTCGCGACATTGGCCAGCATGTCCGCACCGGAATGCGTGTAGCGCTTGATGTTGTAGTCCAGCTTGCGCAAGTATTTGAACGCTGCTTCCTCGCCCATCACTTGCACCAGGGTGGCGATGACGGTGTAGGCGGTGCCTGAATAGTAAGGATTCGACATCTGGATCAGGTTGCGGTATTCGGGCTTGACCAGGTCGGCCCAGCAGCGCGGCGGCGCCAGCTTGGCCGCGGCCAGGGCTGCAGGGTTATACACAAAACCGAGCGGACCCGAATAAATCCCGATGGTGCGGTAGCCGGACTGCTCGGCCGGCGTGACTGCCCATTCGTGCAGCAGGCTGTTGTTCGGCGAGCGGTAGGCCATGGTCAAGCGCATGTCGGCCGCTTGCAGGTGAAAGTCGCCCGTGCCGCCAAACCAGAGGTCGTGCTGCGGATGGTCGCGCTCCGAGACGATCAGGTCCAGCGCCTCGCCCGAGCCGCGTTCCGTGATGCGCACCTTGATGCCGGTCGCCTCGGCGAAGGCGTGCTGCACCAGCGCGCACCATTCGTGCACGCTGCACACCACCTCCAGCGGGGCCGCGGCGGCCACCGGCGGCGCCGCTGCGCCGAGCAGCAGCGGTATCGCCGCCAGCGCCCGTTTGAAGCTCGGGGGGAATTCCATGCGATGTCCTTTTTTTACTTTCTGCAACAGCAATACGAAGCCGAGTCTAGCGGCGCGGATCGTAAACTCAAAATCGGCGCAGACCGAAAACCACAGTTTTCTGGCAACGGCCTGTCGCTTACCTGTCGATTTGCTGTCGGCAGTGCCGCCGACCTTGCCGTATCAACTGTCTGCAGGTAAATTAGCTTGCGGCACTGAAGGTTTTTCGGAGTAGAAATGCACATCCTGTTGGTCGAAGACGATGCGGAAATGTCGAAAGTGCTGGCGCGCACGCTCGAGAAGCGCGGCTATTCCGTGACGGCTTGTTTCGATGGCGTGTCCGCGCTGCGGCACATCAACGACGAGACCTGCGACCTCATCCTGCTCGACCTGAACCTGCCGCAGCTCGACGGTTTGCACATCCTGCAGCGCACGCGCACACGCGGCATCGCCACACCGGTCATCATCCTCACGGCGCGCGGCGCGGTCGGGGACAAGGTGGCCGGGCTCAATTCGGGCGCGGACGACTACCTGGCCAAGCCGTTCGACCTGGAAGAACTGGACGCGCGCATCCGTGCCCTGCTGCGGCGCAACGGCAAGGACGGCGCGGCCATGGATCCCAACTGCGGCCAGTTGCGCTATCGCCGCGATTCGGACGTGTTCTATCATCGCGCCGACCCGCTCGAGCTATCGCCGCGCGAGCATGCGTTGCTGAAAATGCTCATCGCCCGGCCCGGCCACGCGGTCAAGAAGGAGAAGCTGTTGAAGGTGGTGTTTCCCGGTGACGAAGAGGTGCACCTGGAAGCGGTGGAAGTGCTGGTCTATCGCATCCGGAAAAAACTGATCGACACCGGTACCGAGATCATCACCTTGCGCGGCGTGGGCTACCTGCTGCGCGCCCACAGCACGGCATGATCGGCCTTGGCCGCCCGCGCTCGGTCAAGACCCGCTTGCTGGCGTGGATCATCGTGCCCATCACGGCATTTATCTTGATCGACACGATCGTGCTGTACCACGGCGCGCTGGACGCCGCCAACACCGCCTACGACCGCATGCTGGTGACGACCGCCTACTCGATCGGCGATGCCTTGCGCGTCGATGAGCGCGGCCTGCGGCTACCGGTATCGTACGCGGCGCTGGAAGTGTATGAGCCGGACTACTCGACGCGCCTGATTTACGCCATCCGCACCCCGGACGGCCAGTTACTGAGCGGCGACAGCGACCTGGACCACTACGTGCCCGCCACCGCCCGGCTCCCCGCCACGCCGTCCCTGCTGCATATTTACGAGAGCCATTATGGCAGTGCGCGGGTGCGCGTGGTGGCCGTGTTCCAGCCCATCGCAGCGCCGGGCAAATACCCGGGCGTCATCATCCAGATCGCGGAACTGATGGAGAACCGCACCAGCGTGGCGCTCGGTTTGTTGCGCGGCACGCTGCTGCGCCAGGCCATCCTGCTGGCGGTCGTGGTGCTGTCCACGCTGCTGGCCGTCAGTGGCGCGCTACGCCCGCTGCTGGCCTTGAAGCAGCAGCTGTACGAACGTCGGGATACCGACCTCGCGCCGCTGATCGACCATTCGACGACCCCTGAGTTGGGCCAGGTGGTGGCCGCATTGAACGCACTGATGGGACGTGTTGGCAAACTGGTCGGCCTGCAGCAGCGCTTCGTGTCCGACGCCTCCCATCAGCTGCGCACGCCGCTGGCGGTGCTCAAGGCGCAGATCCAGTCGGGCCTGCGCGGCGACGCGCCCGCCTTGACCGTGCTCGGGGAAATTGCCGTCACCGCCGACCGGGCGGTGAATGTGGCCGACAAGATGCTGTCCCTCGCCAAGGTGGAGCAGTTGCGCGACCGCGGCCGGCAGGAGCCATGCGACATCGCCCTGATTGCCCAGGATGTGGCCATCGAGCTGTCCCCCCTGATCTCGGGGAAGAACATCGATTTCAGCATGGACGCCGGCAGCCACGGCGTGCTGGGTCATCCATGGATGGTGTCCGAACTGATTTCCAACCTGGTCCACAACGCCATCCGCCATACCCCTCACGACGGCCGGATGGGCATCCGCATCACCGAGGAAGGCAGCATGCTGGTGCTGACCGTCTGGGATACCGGCAGTGGTCTGTCCGGCGACATCCGGGACCGGCTGTTCGAGCCGTTCGCCGCCACCCACGACTCGAAAGGTTGCGGGCTGGGACTGACCATCTGCGCCGAGATCGCCAACTCGATGGGCGCCACGCTCAGCCTCAACAACCGGATCGAAGCCGGCGCGGTGGCGGGACTGGACGCCTGCCTGTTCGTGCCGCGCAAGCCGGCGCGCGGTTCACGGCGCGCGTAGCGGTAGCTCTTTGCGGTCAGCTCGCTGTGGAGCGCATCGATGCCTTCGACCGGTACAAAGACCGTGGCGCCGGGCGTCGCATCGCCATGGTGCTCGCTGAGATGGAACCTACGGGTGGAGCAAGCATCCTTTATTTTTCCTGCTTGAGCGGCTTGTCCTTGTCGATCACTTCGCGGCAGTCGCCCTTGAAGGTGGCGTTGTCGTAGTTGGTCCAGCCGTAGCTGTCGACGTAGCGCTTGTGCTGCTTGAATTGCTTGTTCACGAAGCTCCATTCGAGCCGCTCGCCGCTGTAGTGGATGTCGCCGAGGTCGAGCAGGGTGTGGAACATGTTCTCGGTCGCCAGCCGCGCCGGGCGATGCTGCGCCAGTTGCGCCACCTTGTCCGGATAGCGCTCGGCGTACTGGTCGGAGTACCAGACCAGGGCCGGCACGTGGAATTCGAACTGCGTGTTATGGCCGTGGAAGGCCAGGTTGCAGGTCTTGTCGTACAGGGTCTGGCCGTGGTCGGACACGTACACCATCGAGGCCAGTTGCTGCGCGTCCTTGAGCGTGCCGATCACGTGCGACAGGAACCAGTCGGTGTACAGGATGCTGCTGTCGTAGCTGTTATTGAGCTGCGGCTTGATCTTGGTGTCGGTGTAGACCGGCTTGTCGACGCCATATAAAGAGGGTTGCCACTTGTCGAATTCCTTGGGATAGCGGTGGCTGTAGTTCCAGTGGCTGCCCAGCGAGTGCAGCACGATCAGCTTCTTGGGCGACGGGTCGGCGATCGCGTGCTGCAGCGGCTCGAACAGGATATCGTCATAGTTCGAGTTGTTGGTGAAGCCGCCCAGGTTCAGGAACTGGATCACGTCGGCCTCCTTGGCGAACACCGAGACCGGGGTGTCGAACTGGCCGAACGAGATCTGGTTCGACAGCCAGAAGGTCTTGAAGCCGGCTTCTTTATAGGCGGTGATGAAGGACTTTTCGGTGAAGCCGTCCTTCAGGCTTTGCGTGGCCGGCTTGCGCGAGATGATCACGGGGACCGACAGGCGGGTCGCCGAGACCGCGGTGATCACGTCGGGCAGCGCCACCAGGTTGGCTTCCTTCGACAGCAGGGGATTGGTGTCGCGCTCGTAGCCGTTCAGGCTCCAGCGGTCATAGCGCGCCGATTCGCCGATCACCAGCACCACGATCTCGGGACGCTGGTCGGGCGCCGATTGGTGCGCGCCGAAGTGGAAGGCCGCGCTCTTTTGTCCGAGGTCGGCCAGGTATTTGCGCTCGTTATAGAAGTCGACCCCGCGCGCCGCCAGGCCGTAGGGCCAGGACTGGGCGAAGGCGTCGAATTCGAAGGGCAGCTTGGCCCAGTGCGGCAGCTCGGGCAGCTTCCAGCCGGTGTGGCCGGCCGCTTCCACGCCCTCGGCGGCGGGATCGGTGCTGGCTTCTTCCTCTTCCTCCTCTTCGCTGGCGCTGGGGCTGACGCTGGCGCTGGACGCCGGCACCACGGCCTTGGCGAGGTGGATGGCGGGCGCCGGCCGCGAGGCCGATGCCGGCGCGGCCGACGCCACGGACGCCGACGCTTTGGCCGCGACCCCGAACTCGTAACCGTAAGCCCAGACCCCGGCGCCGACCGCCAGCACGGCCAGGATCACCCAGCGCGAGGAATCGGCCCAGTCGAAGTCGCGGGTGCGGCGCGCCGCCAGCAGGCCGGCCCACCACCAGACGATCACCGCCACCATCACCGCCAGCATCAGCCAGACTTTCTGGCCGAGGAACTCCAGCGCCTCCTTCGGGCTGGTCTCGGCGATGATGCCCAGATGGTGGGTCGAGATGCCCTGGCCGTAGAAGGTGAACAGATAAATCTCGGTCGGCAGCGCCAGGAATGCCGGGATCAGCAGCCAGTGAAACCAGGCAGGGCGCTTGAAGACCGCCCAGACCGCCACCCAGCCGACGAATTCCACCCCCAGCACCTGCCCCGCTTGCTCGATGGGCTTGCCGAGGAACAGGGGCACGAAGGGCACCGCCGACAGCAGTAAATAAGTTATCAAAAGAAAAAGATTTGCGGGGCGCAGCAGGAATCGCATGGAGGGGAGGCGGGCGCGGCTAAAGGGTGAATGATCGGCGCATTGTGCGGGAAAAAGCTGTTTCCGGCCAGATAAACGCGCCAGCGGCCGATTCAGCTGACACCGGCGGCGCAACTCGGCGTACACTGCGTGTCTCGGGATAAGGACGCCCACCGCGCATTTCGGGCTCACGCCATCCGGTTCAGCCACAGCCGAGCAGTAACTGGTTGACCGCCTCCCGCATCGCGTTTATACTCGCGAGTTCTCGAATTTATTCTGCACATTGTTTACGCATTCGCAGCCGCTCCTTGCCGAGTGGCTTTCGGCGCCTTCTTTGTCAGTGCAAAACGGGACTAGGTTTTAGTCCCCGGGCAACCGCCCGGGTTATCAACGTTGTAACTTTGTTGGATTTAGAACGATGCCAACCATCAATCAACTGATTCGCCAGCCGCGTGTTTCGGTACGCGTCAAGAGCAAATCGCCGGCGCTGGAAAACAGCCCGCAAAAGCGTGGTGTTTGCACCCGTGTGTACACGACGACTCCAAAGAAGCCTAACTCGGCTCTGCGTAAAGTCGCCAAAGTTCGCCTGACCAACGGTTTCGAAGTCATTTCGTACATCGGCGGTGAAGGCCACAACCTGCAAGAACACAGTGTCGTGCTGCTGCGCGGCGGCCGTGTGAAAGACTTGCCGGGTGTGCGTTACCACATGGTCCGCGGCGCGCTGGATACCCAGGGCGTGAAAGACCGTAAGCAAGCGCGTTCCAAGTACGGTACCAAGCGCGCTAAAGCAGGCAAGAAGTAATTCAAGCCGGCTTTTTTAAACAGTATTTTCAAATAACGAGTTGAACCGGTCGCAAGGCCGAGTAAGTGGAAGGTCATGATGGCCTCCGCGAGTGCGCCTAGCGTACTCAACTGAAGATAGGAAGGAATTGAAATGCCACGTCGTCGTGAAGTACCCAAGCGCGAGATCCTGCCAGATCCAAAATTCGGCAATACCGATGTCGCCAAATTCGTCAACGTCCTGATGTTGTCCGGTAAAAAATCGGTCGCTGAAAACATCATCTACGGTGCCTTCGAGCATATCAAGCAAAAGTCCGGCAAGGACCCGCTCGAAGTGTTCGCTACCGCCATCAACAACTGCAAGCCGATGGTCGAGGTGAAATCCCGCCGCGTCGGTGGCGCCAACTACCAGGTGCCGGTTGAAGTGCGTCCAGTACGCCGGATGGCGCTGTCCATGCGTTGGTTGCGCGAAGCCGCAAACAAGCGCAGCGAAAAATCCATGCCACAACGCCTCGGCGGTGAGCTGCTGGAAGCGGCCGAAATGCGCGGCGGTGCGATGAAGAAGCGGGACGAAGTTCACCGCATGGCTGAAGCGAACAAAGCGTTCTCGCATTTCCGCTTCTAATAAACCGGCCGCCCCCTGCGAGGGGCGCGGCCAAGTATCTGTTGTTCGAGGCCGGGCTCATTTTGTTCTCAAAATGCCGCTCGGTTTTGTCCATTCAAAGATTTAGGATTAATTATGGCACGCAAGACCCCCATTGAGCGCTACCGCAATATCGGTATCTCCGCTCACATCGATGCTGGTAAGACCACCACCACCGAGCGCGTCCTGTTCTACACGGGCGTGAACCACAAGATCGGCGAAGTGCATGATGGCGCAGCTACCATGGACTGGATGGAGCAGGAGCAGGAACGCGGTATCACGATTACCTCGGCTGCAACGACGTGCTTCTGGAAAGGGATGGCGAACAACTTCCCCGAGCACCACATCAACATCATCGACACCCCGGGCCACGTCGACTTCACGATCGAAGTCGAGCGCTCGATGCGCGTGCTCGACGGCGCTTGCATGGTGTACTGCGCAGTGGGCGGCGTGCAGCCCCAGTCGGAAACCGTGTGGCGCCAGGCGAACAAGTACAAAGTGCCGCGTCTGGCCTTCGTCAACAAGATGGACCGTACCGGCGCGAACTTCTTCAAGGTCTACGAGCAGATGCGCTCGCGCCTGAAGGCGAACCCGATTCCGCTGCAGATTCCTATCGGCGCCGAAGAGAACTTCCTCGGCGTGGTCGACCTGGTCAAGATGAAAGCCATCTACTGGGACGACGCGTCGCAGGGCATGAAGTTCGACTACCGCGACATCCCGGCCGAACTGCAAGAGCAGGCCAACGAATGGCGCATCAAGATGGTCGAAGCGGCTGCCGAAGCGACCGACGAACTGATGAACAAATACCTGGACGAAGGCGACCTGTCGGAAGCCGAAATCAAGACCGGTCTGCGCCTGCGTACCATCGCGTCGGAAATCGTCCCGATGATGTGCGGCACCGCGTTCAAGAACAAGGGCGTGCAAGCCATGCTCGACGGCGTGATCGAATACCTGCCATCGCCAGTGGATATTCCACCGGTCAAGGGCATGGACGAGGACGACCAGCCGACCACCCGTAAAGCCGAAGACACCGAGAAGTTCTCGGCGCTGGCATTCAAGATCATGACCGACCCCTTCGTCGGCCAGTTGATCTTCTTCCGCGTCTATTCGGGCACGATCAAGTCGGGCGACACCGTGTTCAATCCGATCAAGAACAAGAAAGAGCGTCTTGGCCGTATTTTGCAGATGCACGCCAACCAGCGCGAAGAAATCAAGGAAGTGCACGCCGGCGACATCGCCGCCGCAGTGGGCTTGAAAGACGCGACCACCGGCGAAACCCTGTGCGATCCAGGTTCGATCATCACCCTCGAAAAGATGGTGTTCCCCGAGCCGGTGATCCAGCAGGCCGTCGAGCCGAAGACCAAGGCCGACCAGGAAAAAATGGGCCTGGCGCTGAACCGCCTGGCACAGGAAGATCCTTCGTTCCGCGTGAAGACCGACGAAGAGTCGGGCCAGACCATCATCGGTGGTATGGGCGAGCTGCACCTGGAAATTATCGTCGACCGCATGAAGCGCGAATTCGGCGTCGAAGCGACCGTCGGCAAGCCGCAAGTGGCCTACCGCGAGACGATCCGCAAGGTCTGCGAAGAGTCCGAAGGCAAGTTCGTCAAGCAATCCGGCGGCCGCGGCCAGTACGGCCACGTGGTGCTGAAGATCGAGCCGCAAGAGCCAGGCAAGGGTTTCGAGTTCGTCGACGCGATCAAGGGCGGTACCGTGCCACGCGAATACATCCCGGCGGTGGAAAAGGGTGTGCGCGGTACGCTCAACACCGGCGTGCTGGCCGGTTACCCGGTGGTCGACGTCAAGGTCACGCTGTTCTTCGGTTCGTACCACGATGTGGACTCGAACGAAAACGCGTTCCAGATGGCCGCTTCGATGGCATTCAAGGACGGCTGCCGCAAAGCATCGCCGGTCATCCTCGAGCCGATGATGGCAGTCGAAGTGGAGACGCCGGAAGACTACGCCGGTACCGTGATGGGCGACCTGTCGTCGCGTCGCGGCATGGTGCAGGGCATGGACGAAATCCCTGGCGGCGGCGGCAAGATCATCAAAGCCGAAGTGCCACTGTCGGAAATGTTCGGTTACTCGACCTCGCTGCGTTCGGCAACGCAAGGCCGCGCGACCTACACGATGGAATTCAAGCACTATTCGGAAGCGCCTAAACACGTTACCGACGCAATCGTCACGGCTAAAGCAAAATAATGCATTGCGGGACAGGCCGCTCCGCGCAGCGGGATGGCCGGTCCCCAATCACTAGATAAATTAAAGTAAAATCGCTCTTTTAAAGGAAGATCAAAATGGCAAAAGGTAAATTCGAACGGACCAAGCCGCACGTGAACGTCGGCACCATCGGTCACGTTGACCACGGCAAGACCACCCTGACCGCAGCTATCGCCACCGTGCTGTCGAAGAAATTCGGCGGCGAAGCAAAAGCATACGACCAGATCGATGCGGCGCCGGAAGAGAAGGCACGCGGCATTACCATCAACACCGCGCACGTCGAGTACGAGACC